>Ga0208899_1002636_pt1 | contig 11842 bp, 15 predicted proteins | sample VirMetDEL_Nov_24_FD_184518 | JGI IMG/M metagenome (GOLD analysis project Ga0208899, IMG submission 184518) | Aqueous microbial communities from the Delaware River and Bay under freshwater to marine salinity gradient to study organic matter... | ecosystem: Environmental > Aquatic > Marine >...
ATCATGCCAATGTTTTTGTTGAAATTGGTCACAACAGTTTGGCTGAATATAGTAAACACCATTATGATACAACTTTTGCCGTACCAAGAAATACCTATAGACGAATTTTAAGTTTGTATAACTGGGTAGATTATAAGATTATAAAAATACTAAAAAAATTTTCATATAAAAGTTTAGAATATAAAACTGCAAGGCAACAACAAAAGTACTGGCGCCGAGGTATTGTACCTTTCTGTGATTACATCTTTGAAAATCCAGAAGTAAGATCACATCATGACCAACTCAAATATATCAAAGGCGTAGACTTGTTGTTACCATATGAATCACTGGCAGAAGATTTTTACAAGATACAAGAGTTGTTTAACAGTACGGTTCCATTAACCTATACAGAACATAGTCGCACCTCAAACCTACACGTAAATGAATTGAGCACAGACTTTGTGAAATGTATCAAAAGACACTTTGCTGAAGAACTAGACTATTTTGAATACGAGCCAATCTAATGAACGTTTATCTAATAATATACAGTGAACAAAAAGACCAATGTTGTCCACCAAGTAGCTATAGACAAGTTAATGAAAAGACTGTATTAGCTGATTCGGAACAAGAAGCCATTGCACAACTAACAGGAAAAAATATTGAAATTAAATCCATTACAAAGACCAACTAGACTGTACTTTGCTTATGGTGCTAACATGGCACTTGAAGCAATGAAGCATCGTTGTCCAAATGCCATACCACTTGGAGCATATACTGTAAGAGATTGGCGACTGGTTTTCTGTCATCATGCTACTATAGAACCTGCACCTGGCCACGAAGTTCCAGGATGCCTATGGAATATCACACCTGCTTGCGAAAAGGCACTGGATCAATTTGAAGGATTCCCACACTACTATACCAAGATGTGGTTAGAACAAGATGGTGATACATTTATGGCCTACGACATGAATCCGCCGTTGGTGTACAATGCACCAAGTGCCGGTTATATTGAAATGTTGCAACAAGGCTACCATGATTGGGATTTACCTGTAGACTATTTAGACGAAGCATTGTATCATGGAATTGATTGAAGAATACACCAGGGTAATCAAAATCGAAGAAGGTTATCCACATGCAAAAACACTATACCTGCCCTCTGGCGAGATTGATGGTGTAGTAGATTGGTGTAAACAAGAACTATCGCCAGGATGGAAATGGCAAATTCTCACATCAAGTTCGACTAATACACCAGGTGTGTATGCATTCTTTTTCAATAATGATGCAGATTTTTTTGCTTTTATACTAAAATATGGTTGACCTTTTTATCTTTTTCGGCTATACTGTATATAACAGTTAGAAAAAAGGAGAAGTATATGGGAATGTCCAGTTACGTTTTAGATTTAGAAGACAAATTTCTTGATACAGTTGCTGCCGCAGTTAAACAATCAGAAAACATCAGTGAAGCATTAGAAGTTGCATTGGCAAATTCTAGTATGGTGCCACAGTACAGTGCCAGTGATATTGATGATCTAGTGTGTGAATATTGGAACGAGTTTTGGAGTAAATATGCTTAAAGCAGATCCAAGACTTTGGGTGCCGGTTGGCACAAACTATAGAGGCTTTGCTTTTGAACCTAGCAAAGGATGGTTAAGTGCCAATACCAACAAATCAAAAGAGCATAACAGACGATCTATCAAAGAAAAGTCCACTGTATCTAGAATGTCAAAAACCACAGTTAATGTATGTTAAACATCAGAACTATGGTGTACGTAAACTGTGGAAAAGGATAAGTGATAAAAATAACAAAGAAATAGGTTGACACAGCCTTCAATTGTGTTACTATTAGTTAACTTCTAGAAAAGGTATTGCACCTGGACTAGTTTAATTGTTAAACAAACGGAGTGACAAAATGGCTACAATAGCAGATAATTTAAATTTACAAATTGCACATTTCAGTGCATTCAAAAATCATATTCCAAAAATTAATAAAATGGATATTTCCACAGTCGATACCCTTTTAAAAACAGGGTTAATCGAAGTAAGCACTGCATTTGAACATGCAATAGCTCACCTATCTGGAACCAAAGTTATTAGTCAAAATCATGCAGATTTAAGTTGCGGAAGCGATGCAAAATTATCTACTGTACGTACTTGTTCATACGGTACAGTATACTCAGCACCTGTTACAGGAATTCATAACAAAACAGGCGATCTATTAGTACAAGTTTATGAAAGAAAACAAAATAAGTTTTACTATTTTAGAATGCCACACCATTCGTATTCAAACATTCCTAAATCATCCAATATCGAAATTCCTTTCTTATTAGACGGAACACCAAAACGTGTTAATAATAAAGCACAAAATCCCTGGATTTATGAATGTGATTCATTTTATAATATGTGTAAGGAGGCAGCGTAATGCGATTATCTCGAAAATTAACCGATGTGGTTGCAGAAGTAAAACTAGCACTAGAAGCAGAATTTGGTGTAACAGATGAAATGATTGCTGGTTATAGACGCACGGTTGACAGCAACGGACATGAATTCCCACAAGGTAGCACACAGGTTGAAATAGACAAGTTGTACATTGATCTTGAAGTTCAACGTAGTGCTTTACCAAAACACATTTGGAACATAATGAAAAACTATGATCCAAGATTGTGTGGACCAGCCAGTGCATGTAGACTTAATAATGCAGAAGAAATCAGTACCTATGATGGCCAACAGAGAAGTTGTGCAACTGCATTGCTAGGATTTAAGAGTGTACCTTGTAATATCGTTAACACAGATGATCCTGCTTTTGCCAGTTATGCTTTTGAAATGCTGAATGAAACTGGTGTAAAAAGACTTACACCTGGTGATCTACATCGTAATGCACTAACACGTTATAGACTTGGTTCAAGAGAACAAAAGAATGTGTTGGCGAGAACATTACAAGATCAATTTGATACAAATGGCATTGCCTTAGAAGATAAGAAAACACGTGCAAGTAATAGACGTACACCAACTGATTACTTCTATTCGCATTTTAAACATGCTTACAAAGCAATTGAAATGGATCATAGTGGAACTACACTACACTGCATACTTCATGCAATTAAAACTGTATTTCCGTTGCAGGAAGAAATTGACCAGGGTTGCTTTATTGGATTGTATGAATTAGCCAGACTTGATACACGGCAAACACTACCTGAAGGATGGATGATAGAAGTGCTACAAAGTGCAAAAAAGTTTTTTAGCAGCAGTGCTACCGTACATAGCAAAGCCAAGCAACAACATGCCTGGGCAATGCCTGGTGCAACTTGGTCTAGTCCAAGCAATATGTCGAACTTTCTCAGAGAGTTACACATTGTGGCCGGCGGAGAACTTAATCTTCCTTATCATGGTGAAGGTAGTATAATGCAGGTAGAAACCAATCCAGTTCAAGGATTGTTCCCAAACATGTCTTAACTGAGTGTGCCTTTGGCTCTCATGTCTGCACGTATTTTTGTAGCACTAATTGATTCAACAGTTTTGCCTAAATCGTGTTCAGTAAATGTGTAGCCCACACCTCTGCCATAGCTGATATCAACTATGTTTGGAACAGGTAATATAATGTATTCTACACCACGTGTGAATCCTGCTTGTTGCAAACCAATTTCAATTTGTGCTTCTGCTTCTTTTTGACTGAATGGATTATCTTGTTGTACATTGGTTCTGCCAGCACCTGCATCTCTGCCAACTATTCCACCTACATCACGAACCATAATACACACCTGTCCAGTTTCTGCAAGTGCTCGTTTGAACAGTTCAGTATGTCCATCATGCCAAGGTTGCCATCTGCCCAACATCTGTGTAGTAGGTTTTTGTGAATCAAACATTATTTTTTTACTCCAAGTGGTTTGGTTGGTTTGCCTGCTTTTTTTAATTGATAGTTTTGTACAACTTCCATCAATTGTAATGGTGTGTCTTTAAACCATTTTGCAACATGATAGTCATAGTGTTTGGGTTTTTCGAACATACGGTTTGTATCTTCAAATCTGCCTTCTTCAATTGTATCCATCCAAACGGTGTAATCTGCACCAAACTCTTCACGTGCTTGATCTGTCGGGCACACAAAATCTGCAATCGCGATCTTACCAGCCATTACCACACCATCTGCTAGGTGACGCATACGTTGTGCTTGCCGTATTCTACCTTCGGATGAAAAATCCCAGTCGTTGTATCTTTCTCTAACGTGATCAGCATTTATCCATACTGCTCCAATTAGTTCAGCAAAAGGTTCTGCAAGTGTGCTTTTGCCACTGCCTGGTAATCCAAATATTAATATTTTCATTTTATCTCGTTGCTATCATGGTTAGACTTAGACTACAAACTTTTAGCCTAAGTGATCCTGTTATTTCAAAAATGCTAATTTTAGCACGTTGGCCACTTGATTTAACATATACACATTCGTAATCTTCTGGCAAATATACTCCGCCTTGGGCTAGTGTGGCCTTTACATTCTTTTCCAATTGTTTTTTATAATTCATATCTATCCAACTTCGTGCTAGTACACGACTGAGAATATCTGGTAGTAGAGCTTTTACTGCGTCTCTAGACATGAGATTTATATCTTCGTCAGCCAAACGAAATTCATATTTTACAATGTTTGTATTTCTAAAAGGCACAATATTTGTAGACATTAAGAGTATACCCAAATCAACATAGGAATAATAATTTTAAACTGTGATAAGTTTCACTACCATATTTAACGGAAACTACTGTACCACTATATTTTTCAGCCGGGTACATATACTCTTAATTATCTACTACTGTAATTTGGTTTCTAATTAAGTTTTGTCTACGCAATGCATAAAAATTATGATTGTTGAATTCTTTTATTCTGCTATCTAATTCAATGGTAACTGGTCTTTCTTGCCAATTTTTATCTATATCATAATCAAATTTTAGTTTCAATGGATAACTCACTGACTTGTCTAGTAATACGTTTTCCTGTAGTGTCACTAAGTTTGCGGTATAATCCTTAGTAAATTTATTAAGTATTTTTTTACTGATGTTAAACATGTCTTGTTTGTGTTCATAAAGAAATTCGCTACTAACATGAAGGAAGCTATGTGCTTTTTGGCCATTATCCAATGATTTTCCTGTTTTAAGATAATTGTAAACTGTATTTTTCAAGTAAAGTACATGCTGGTTTAATTTACTGTCGCTATGAGATTGTAATTCCAGCCATAACAGATCATAGTATTTTCTATATGGTATTTTTTTAACTAAGTTTAAGTATTTGCTATAAATTTGGCTATAGCCGTTTATATGAAAGTTAATTATCATCCAGGCATATATGTAACACTCTGCCATTTCTTCTGTATTCATCGTGCTGGTTTCGTTTATTAGCTGTATTTGCTCGGGCACATCCTCCCAGTAATTATAATTGATAAGTGAGATATAATCTCGTGCCTGTACACTTTTTATATTATATTCTTTGATAGTGTCAGGATGAGCTAATTCACTATTTTGTAGTAATTGTGCAAACCATACATCTATACTATCATGCTGACCAAGTTCCAGTAACTCACATAAACCATCTTTCCATGTTTCGATTGTTTCCAATGGTAGTCCTAATATCATTTCGCTGTAAGTTTTTATCTGATATTTTTTTGCAGTGTTCATAACTTGTGTAATATTATCTAATGCCAGATTTGTTCTTTTAATAGCCTCTAGTGTGGGCTGGTTCATGCTTTGTACACTAACTGTAATTCCTCTACTTAAATAATCCATTTCTTTTGCTATTTCAAAAACAGTTTCGTTACTGTTTTTTGTGTATTGTAAATTAACTGCGTCGATTTCACTTTGTGCCGCTACATTTTTTATAAGCCTGGCTATTTCCAGATCTCTTTCTTTGAATATACCAAAATTAGCATCTGCTGCAAACAAATAAGTAATAGGTTTACCTATACACCACTCAAGGTCTTTGGCTATCCTTTCCAAGTTAAAACGTTTAATTTTACTTTGTGTCAGGCTCCCCCAATTACAAAATGTACAACTAAAAGGACATCCACGATTTGTTTCAAATGTCATATTCCATTTAGCATCTGGGTTATCAGTGATTATTTTATCAAATATACCTTGAGTGTATGGACTTGGTATGTTTAAATCATTCAATCTACGTTTAGGAAAAGTTTTGGGTATGCTTTTATCTTCTAATATACACTCCAAGATTTCTAAAAAGTTTTCTTCACCTTCATATTGTGCAACACTATCTATAAAGTCATAGTTTAAAAAACTTTGATCTGGTTGTTCACCACCAAACACAATAGTGCAATCAGGCCACTGTTTTTTAATCTGTTCAGCAACATGCAAACAATATTTTTCGTTCCAAACATAGCAACTAAAACCACACAGTTTTGGATTGTCTAATCTTGTAATGATATCTTTGGGATTATCTCGCCTAAAAAATAATTCTGGACATTGAAAGTTATTTGCAATATTTGGAAACTGCTTTGCATAACTCCAAATACATCCTATGCTATAAGGTATCCAGTAGGTTTTTTCACCATTGAAAAAACTTGTGTATTGTGGCTGAAACAAGTAAATATTATGCATATATTACCTAAAAACATTTTTACTGTTCATAGGAATAAATTAGATCAAACATGTAAATTCTCCTTGTACATGTATTCCCAGATATTAATTGTTTCCTGTAACCCTTCATCTAACGATACTTTAGGCTTCCATCCTAGCAATTCTGTAATTAAATTGTGATTGCTATTTAACAAATATATTTCTCCTGGCCTTTCAGGTTTTGTATTCCATAAAACTTTTCCGTTCCAGCCCATTTTATCAGCAATTTTTTTGACATAATCTTTTATCTTAATTGCATTATCTGGTCCAACAGTTAGGATTCTGCCATTGTTTACTTTATCAGGATTTTCAATAATAGCCATCCAAGCATCAAGTAGATCTTCTATGTAAATAAAATTACGATATGGTTCGCCGTATCCTAGTCTAATTTCATTTGGATTATACAGCATTTGATTTATTATTTGTTCAGTAACAAAGAAGTCATTGTCGTGTCGACCATATGCATTGGTTTGTCTTATTGCTGTAAAAGGCAATCCTAAACTTCTATGTGCATATTCTAAATATAATTCACATCCTCTTTTTGCCACTGCATAAGGAGCACTTGGATGTACTGGTGTATGTTCGTCAAAAGCAATTAATTTTTGTGGTATCAAGTTATTTTTTATTTCATCACTTATAGGTTGCCAACCAAACACTTCCATTGTACTTGCAAAAATAAAGTTTTTTAATTTTGGTAGTTGCAATGCAGTTTCTATTAAATTTACTGTACCCACGTAGTTAATTTCACTAAAAGTAATTTGTTCATAAAAACTTTTTTCAACTTCAGTTCTAGCTGCTAAGTGTACAATAATATCAGGATCTGCTTTTACTACTTCGTTCTTAACTGCATTATGGTGTGTAAGATCGCTAGATAAATGATGAACATCATATATTTTTTCTAGCCGTTTGGTAATAGCTTGGCCTATAAAACCACTGCTACCTGTAAGTAAAATTTTCATTTTGAACCTTTAATCGCTAAGTGCTAATCACTACGTTTTTTTATGTGCTTTTTAAACTTAATTAGTATAGCAAAGTGCCAATGAGGTAATAAACGTTAATTTGCATCTAGCATTGTTCTACATGCATCTAGTTCTGGAATATAATCGGCCATAGATATATTTCTAGCTTTGTCCATTAGATCATTCCACGTAAAAAATTTTTGTAGATCATCTTTATTAACTTTATATTTCAAATAGTGATCATAAAAAGCATCAATTCCACTGGTGCAGTCTTTGCCGTCGCTGGAGTACAAGATTGTTTTTTTACATCGTTCCATGCTTTTGAGTGTTTCCTCAATGAGAGGACTTTTAAATGCACAGGTAATATCTACACGATTGTATTGTAGATAGAGAGGAACCTTGGGAAAATGTTCGCTGACATATTCAAATAATTCGTGTGTTCGGTGTATACCCCATATGGTTGGAACATGGTTCCAGGTAATTTGGTGTCCTTGATCGACTAGTTTATGACAATTAGCAATAATAGTATCAAAATTACTTTTCCATCTTATGTAATCATTTACTTTTCCAAAACCATCAATACTAATACTGAAATGCATGTTGCTAAATTTACTAGCAAGATTCATAAACAGTGGATTTAATCTCTGAGCATTTGTTCCAATGGTAAAATGAAAATCAGTTTTTTCTAAGTCGATGCATCGTCGCATGAATGCATATACCTCATGCATGATCGTAGGTTCGCCACCAGTTAGATATACAGTATGTTTTGCAGTCAAGTTTTCTATGTCAACTACACTGGTATCAGTCCAACTTTGTCTTTCATCAGCCACCTGATATTGGTTAACCAGCCCAGGATTTTCTTCAAACTCTGTTTTTAGCAGATGACTATGCATAGGTGTACACATTCTACACATTAGATTGCATTTGTTGCTGAGTCGCAATTCATAATAATACGGACTAGTAATCTTGTCAAAATCTTTTATATTTTTTAACCCTAAACGTGCTATCCAGTCTAAGCTGTCATGTGTTCTATATCCTGTTAATCCATGATCTTCGTATTGGTAACATATACGACAGGTTTTTGGAAGTTTTTCTCCACGTTTCATACTTTCTCTAATTTTTATATACTCAGGATTTGTTTGCCAATTGCCACGAATATCTTTTACATTAGCAACTTCATAGCCACTACGAGCACAAAGATTTAGTTTTGTGCCAACAAGTTTGTCTTGACTATGCACTATCCATGGATAAGCACAAAAACTTCTATTTGATTTGAATAAATCTGTCCAGTACTTCATATCAATAAAACTATTATTATTGGTACCGTAAACTTTTATACCTAGCCTATTGCTTTGCCTTTGTAATGCAGTGATTAACTTATAGGTACTAAGCCGAGGCTTTTGACTATCCCAACTGTCTGCTGGTTGATCAAGCACCATAACTTCATCAAAGTTCTGTACGATTTTCATTATCTCACCAGGTGATAAATCTATCAATGTTGTATGATAATATCCGTGCGGTGTAAAATCTCGATCTACTGTCTCAATAAGTCCGTGATTTAGAGTGCCAGCTTTCTCAGCAAGCTCAGTGACCTGGTTGTCGGTATCTGATGTATTATTTCCTAATACTAATATTCGCATGATGTAAGTAATTATCTAAACATTGTATACATTACTGTACCAACTCTGGTTTGTATATACTTTTTAAGCCTAATGCTTCTTTGTTAAACTTAATTAGTGTTTTAAGAGCTGGTACGGTAATAAACGTCATCAGTGTATCTCTACGTTGATCACCTTCTGTACCTATTATCCATTCATAACGGCCAACTTTCTTTTGTATGGCTGCAACTGCTTTTGGGTCTTTGCTCATTTTGGTCAGTGCATCCTGTAATAGTTTAGCATTAGGATTGTCTTTGCTTACCCATAAGGCTTTTTGCATACCATCTCGAAATGATTTTACAAGTTTATAAGCATTGTAGAAATCACCAGTAGGTTTTTCTCTCCACCATACTTCATATAGGTCTTCAAACTGTCTACCGGGATAGTTAGGATCATCTGCATGTGAACCATCTGATTGTAGTATGCCATGATGGAACCAAATCTGTGCATTGGGATTTGTTTCTACGTGTTTTTTGTAGGCGGCAGGGTTTTCTCTAGTTGCATTTAATTCACCACGTTTAAAAGCCAAACGTCTTTCACTGCCACTCATTCCATTTACCCAAGTAACACTTTTCTTAAAGCACTCTGCATATTCATCCATGCTTAGTCCAGGACCACATAACAACATTGTCATTGCAAATGCTTCTGGCACCATGCCTGATCCTGCTGCAAATCGAATTTTGTCGGTAGAACCTACATTTTTTGCTATGCCTGCAATAATGTTAAGATTCATCAGCCCTATTGATTGATAGTCAGCATAGTTGTAGTCTACTTGTTCTTGTAAAAATGCAACACCATTACCACCATGTGATACCATTACAGTTTTGTCATCTTTTTGAAGTTCATTGTGAAACTTATTGAATCCTGGAATATCTCTTGCTCCAGGAATGGTTTTGATATTGATTTTTTCTCCGAGAAATGGCTCAAGCTCTTTGGCAACAATCTCAGCCCAAACAGTTGTACCACCACCTGGTTTTTGTGGAACCACAAATGTATAATCAGCAAATGCTGGTGAAGTAAAAAGCAACAACACTGCGATCAGTATTTTATGCATAGTCAAGTCTCCTTCGTTGTGATAGTATACCCCAGCAAAAAATTGTTAGAGTAACTAGTGTTATGCCAACAAATATTGGCCTTGTTAATAATGTTTCAACAGAATACAGTGCATTCATCTGTAAAGATAAAGCTTCTACTCTGTCTGCTAGTATAAATCCAATGACCAATCCGGGCCGTGAAAATTTATATTTCTTACAGGCAATACCTAAGATGCTACATGCCAATAATACGGCATAATCTTCCCATCCACCTGTGTACTGAACACAAGCCCATGTAATAAACACCAACAGTATAGGAAAATAGTATCGATATGGTACCTGTGTAATCAAACTGATGTAACGAGTGAATAGCAGGCACAAGATTGCCACAATAGCAGTTGCCCACATAAATCCAAAAGTTAAACTGTTGAAAAATTTATCATCATTGGCTAGGTCTGGCGTACCAAGTTCAAAACCCAAATACATAAACAGTGCCATAATCACCGCGGCAAATGGAGCACCAGGTATACCAAACAGTACAGTTGGAATCATTGAAGTTGCTTTTTGTGCATTGTTTGCACCTTCAGGACCAATTACGCCTCGAATGTTGCCTTTGCCAAATTGTTCATTTTTATTTGCGGCTACAGTTGATCCATATGCCATCCAATCGGCCATAGCACCCCCTAGCCCAGGTAACAGTCCTATGAATGCACCAATGAATCCACCTCGTAATGCGTCCCAACGACAGTGCCATACCTGTACTATTCCGCTTAGGGTTTGATTGAATTGATTGCTTATTCGATCTGCGGTACTGTTTCTCTTTAACCCTGCTAGTAGTTCTGGAATTGCAAACAGACCCGCCATCACTGGCATTATTTGCAATCCACTGCCGAGATAATCCCAACCAAGTGTAAATCTATCTGCATTGGTAACAGGATCAGTGCCGACTAAACCTAAAAATATGCCAAACACAATAGCAATTATGCTCCGAATCCACCAACGACTGGAAACAAATCCCACAGTAGCCAATGCCAACATGGTAAACGCCCAAAGTTCAGGAATACCCAGTATCATGATTAGATTGGTGTACCAGGGCAATAATGCAAATGTTAAAGTACCCCAAAGTAAACCATTAAGTGTACTTGTGGTAACTGCGGCAGTTATTGCGTAGGTTGCACGACCTTGTTGAGCTAATGGAAACCCATCTAACATTGTGGCGGCTGAACTGTTAGCACCTGGTATACCTAGCAATACACCAGTGTAGGTATCACCTGTGGTCGAAGCTGCAACTGTTGCCATGCAGAATATTACACCAAGATAAGGGTCTGCACCAAAGAGATGTATGAATCCAAACATTGCAACCAAACCTGTGGTAGCACCAGCACTTGGTATGATGCCAATCAATAATCCATACAATGTACCTGCTACAAGAGCATAAATTTCCGCCACAACTAATCCACGGCCATAACGGCAGTGCCTTTAAAAAATTAGGGGATATCACAAGCGAACTCTTTTACATTCAGGCGTTGCTTGTAATTGTTGTTTTACTTAGTACGCCAAACAAAGTACAGTCGATTTTTATGACTGTCTGTACGTAGATCCAATATGT
>Ga0208899_1002637_pt1 | contig 11841 bp, 7 predicted proteins | sample VirMetDEL_Nov_24_FD_184518 | JGI IMG/M metagenome (GOLD analysis project Ga0208899, IMG submission 184518) | Aqueous microbial communities from the Delaware River and Bay under freshwater to marine salinity gradient to study organic matter... | ecosystem: Environmental > Aquatic > Marine >...
TAACTTGGTAATGGCTGAAAAAACAAACGTAATCACTATTGATGGCAAAGAGTATAATCAAGAAGATTTATCTCAAGACCAGAACTATTTTATCAATCAGATAAAAGACTTACAAACCAAAGCTGCTAGTCTTAGGTTTCAACTAGACCAAGTGACTGTAGCACAAAATGCTTTTACAAACTCATTGATACAATCTGTTAAAGGTGAGGAAGAGGAATCTACAGACGATGCAGATGAAAATGCAGCCTGAGTTAAAAGTACAAATGGAATTGGATGCACACGAAAAAGAATGTGCTATCCGATACCAAGCAGTCAATGATAAGCTAGAAACTTTAGACAAAAGAATGTGGCGAATAGAAGCTATGTCCATGGTGGGTACGCTTGGGGTGGTAGCTTTGGTTGTCGCAATAGTGATGAAGTAATAGGAATAGAGTATGGCAGAAACAACCACTAATGAAAATGTAGATGAGTACATGGGTAAACAGGTTACTAATCCTGTAATGCCTGCTCAGGGACAATATGCTCCTCAATCACAGAATATACAACCAGGAGAAGAAGTATCTCCAGAAGCGTACGCTCTTCAAGGAACACCTGATGTACCTATATCCCAAGCCCAAACTGCATTAGCAGCGGCTCCTACTGTATCTCCTGCGGCTACTGTAGACCCTAGTCTAGTAGGAACAACAACACCCACTGCAACTGCCCAAACTGGCACATTATCTCAAGATGCACAAGCAACTGCTGCCCAAGGCACAGTATCTACAGGAGCACAAGCTCAAGCTCAACAGGGAACTGCACAGGGACAAATCAGTCAGGCGGATACTGCATTAAGAGCAGTAACTGCACCAGAAGTTGTATCTGGAGCTGTTGCAGACACAGCGTTTTTAGGTGACACCACAGCGGCACAATCAGACTTTGTAAGTAATGTACAAGGTGCAACCATGACAGTCACAGATGATATGACTGTACAAGGACAACTTACTCGTATATCTCAACAATTTGACAATGGTCAAGTACCAGCATGGGCGGCGGGAATAATTCGTAATGCAACTGCACAAATGGCTCAAAGAGGACTCGCTGCATCATCAATGGCAGGAGCGGCTATAACACAAGCTGCATTGGAAGCTTCTATACCGATAGCAACAGCTGATGCTCAGACATATTATCAAACTGCTGTAAAGATAATGGACAATCAACAGCAGGCTAACTTAACAAATACTCAGAATAACTTAAATGTGTCATTGGCTAATACTTCCAATAGACAACAAACTGCTCTTGCAAAGATGCAAGTTCAAGCCGCTCTAGCTGGACAAACACTCTCCAACCAACAGCAAGCAAATATCCTCAACGCTGAAAAATATGCTGAAGCCGCTAACGTGAACTTTACTCAAGAGCAACAACGTGTGTTTGCTAATGCGAAGGTTATGGAAACCATTAATCTTCAAAACTTAAATAATGCACAAGCAACTGCCCTAGCCAACTCTGCAACATTTGCTCAAATGGATATGGCAAATCTTAATAATAGACAACAGGCTATGGTTTTAAATGCTCAAGGCTTCTTGCAGATGGATATGTCTAACTTAAGTAATTCACAGCAGACAGAAGCATTAAACCAACAAGCTAAAATGCAAACTCTATTATCTGACCAAGCTGCACAAAATGCGGCTCAAAACTTTAATGCCACAAGTCAAAATCAAGTCAATCAGTTTTTTGAGTCTTTGACTGCGGATATTAATAAGCTAAACTCAAGTCAGTTCAATGCACAACAACAGTTTAACGCAGGACAAGCGAATGCATTGAATCAATTCCGTGCCACAATGTTAAACAGCAGGGAGCAGTTTAATACAAAGAACGCTATAGAGATAGCACAGTCTAACGCTACGTGGCGTAGAAATGTAAACACAGCTAATACTGCTGCTGTTAACGCAGCTAATCAATTAAATGCAGCTAATTATCTTAACATATCAAATACTGCACTAAATAATATTTGGCAACAATATAGAGATGAAGCAGATTATGCATATACTTCTGCAGAAAACTCACAAGACAGAGCATTTAACTATGCTATGGCAATACTAGACGCAGACGTTACTTCCGATTTGTACAATCAATACTTAGATGAGAAATCATCTAATGCTATAGGGGGCTTTATATCTGCTTTAGGTATTGCAGCAATTAATAGACCAAGCTAGGAAAACTAAACATGATGAGTCTTATAGCACCAATAGCTACTAATTTAGTAATGAGTAAGTTTGGAGGTGGAAGCCAACTTCCGAAACAATCTGAATTAAAAACTCCACCAGACGTAAATATATATGAAAAATTTGGCAGACCACAAAGAAGAAGGTCTAGCTATTATGGACAAAAATCTAAACCTGCTGCTGTTAACACAGGAGCGTATGGACCTCAAAGCATATATAACTCTATCCTCAAAAAACAACTAGGTCTACTAACATCTAAGGCATAACAATGGATATTCAATTAAGCGACACTATGAAACTTCCTAGTGGTAAAGAACGCTCTTCGTTCGATACTGCTATCCCAGGACAATCTTTAACTAAAACCCCAGGTATCTATCCGTGGGATAAACCTGCAATGTTAAATACTCCTGATGAAGTCATGGATTATTTCATGGATAAGTTTGAAGATGATGCTACGGCAGATAAGCTATTAAGTTTAGTTGATGCACAGATACCTATTGCTACTATTGTGGATTCTTTGTTATTAGCAGGGTTTTCAGAGGGACTTATGACTCCTGATACAGCTATATTAGTTGGAGAAGATTTAACTATGTTAATTATGCATTTAGCTGAACAAGCTGAAGTAGATTATAAAGTTATAAAAAATCAAGATTCTATGATTGATAAAGGATTACAACAAATAGCACAGTTTAAGAAAGATAAAGTTGATTTTGAAACGGAGTCTATGCAAGGCTTCTCAGATAGAATGAAAGAAGATACTACAGAGGAGCTTCCTATGGAACAGCCTCAAGGACTAATGGCTAGACAAGGAGCTATATAATGGGAATAACACTAGGTGGTATAATGAGAGGGGCACTACCTGTATTACAGCAGGGATTAGAAGCTCCTATGCAAGATGCTGTTGCACGTATGGATAACATAGGTAAGTTGTATAACGCTAAAGCAGGTTCTATACAAGAGAAGCAAAAAGCAGCATTGTCAGATATGGATAAAATAAAAACTATAGCTGAATCATTCAATGTAGATATAGGTATTGCAGAACAAGCTTACAAGATAAGTAACAAAAGTGTGGACAAAGCTAGTAAGATAGTCACAAATATGTTATCATCTTACAATAATAATATACCTGTGACAAAAGTTGATGTAGACAAATTATCTGCAGGACCAACTCCTGAAGTTACTAAAATAGAATCTGTAGATATAGCTCCTAAAAATGCATCTAATGATTCTGTATTTAACTCATTTAAGAATTTATTTAAGTTTTATTCTCCAGACCAAGTGGTTGAGATGTTTGCTCAAAGAAGTAACTTACCCGTAGACCAAGTTAAAAAAGTATTATCTAACACATTTGATATGCCAGAGCTAAATGTAACTCAAAGAGCAACCCCAGAAGCATTAGCCAAAGGAATATCAGGTCCTCCTTCAGGAGGTAGCATGTTCCAACAAAAATTAAGTAGTATGATGAATGTCATACGTTCTCAGCCAGGGAATGAAAATAAATCTGAAACGGAACTCAGGGCATTAGCAGAACAAGCAGTTTTAAATCCTCCTGTAAGAGGTGCTAAAGGAGAGTATGGAACAATTATTTATACTCCTAACGGACCTAAGTATACTACTATAGATAGAGTTATAGATGGTAAATTAGCTGCTCCAAGTGCAGAAATAGAGAGAGAAAACCAAGAGTTAATAAAAACAAATTATGGCAACCTTGAAAGAGTTGGCAAGATAAGAAAGACTTTAGCTAAGTATCCTAATGCATTTAACTTCGTTGGAAAGTTAAGAATGAAGCTTACAGACTTTAGTGATATGGTAGGAGCCAAACCACTAGCTGATGCACTCGGTGGTGGAGAGTTGCAAGATTCTTTACAGAGTGCTATACTATTCTTTAAAGGTGCAAAAGATGCTATATTTAAAGACCCTAGAATATCTGACCAAGATAAATTATTAATTGAACAATATTTAGGTATACTAAATGACCCAACTGTAGGTAGTACACGTGCAATGGCTGCTATAACAGGACTAGAAAGGCAATTTGTAACATCTATGGCTAGTTCTTTTGCTATTAATACAGGTGCTGGTAAACCTGGAGGTATGAAAATAATAGAGGTAGGAGAAGATGATGTCCTATCAATTAATAAACCTTCAGTAGCAAAAATGGTATTTGATGAATTAGTAAAATCTCAACAATTAGATGTTGCTTCAACAGACCCAACAATGCAGAGGCAAGTTGCTCAAGCTATGATACTGGCTAAAAACTCTGTTGCAGCGTATCAAGCATCTCTCGACCCTCGCTACAAAAGTTTAGATGATTATAAAAAGAGAGCAACAGCTAATCCTTTCCTAGTTCAAGCAAGTGGTAGTAGAACATAATGGATAATGAATTAGATAAAACTATAAAAAGTTTACAAAATCAAATGAACACTACATCTCAGATTCCTCCAGGAACCGCAGTTACTGAAGAAAAGCCAGACCTAGAACCCATATTCAACGAACCTTACGTTGGTCCTTTTGACCTTCCATTTGGTCTAAGTAAAGACAAGCCATTTGAAATGAGAACTATGAATACTGATGCTATTCAACGTAATAAAGAAAAAATGGACGCTGCACGAACTGACCGTATATCAAAAGTTGCTACTGATATGGGGGGCACTTTTGAGATGAACAACGACGAAGTGTCTAATATACTTGGCTTTGATGGTCTAGCTACTTTAGGTTTTGTAGATAATGTAGACCAATTCAAAAGAGCTATGCAAGAAAGAGTAGGAGAAGGTAACTATAAAGTTATTGAAGATAAAGATGCTGCGTTTTTTCAAGATAAATATTATGTAAGTCTGAAGAAACCAGATGGCAGTTTTACACCATTCACAAGTCCGACACAAAATACTCTTGATTACATACAAAAGTATTTTCCTATGTTAGGATATGAAGTGGTATCTGACTCTGCTGCAGTTGGAACATCTATATTAACAACAACAGCACTAACATCTTTAGCTTCTTTGATTCCTGTTGCAGGAGCTGTAGCTGCCCCTGTAGTTGCAGTAGCAGGACTAGGGTACATGCTGTACACTTTAAACAAAGGTGCAGAAAGAGGTAGGCAATTCATACAAGAGCAGCTTGGGTTGCGGGGAGAGGATGCTGAAGAGTTTGGTTCTTTTGTAGAAAATGTAAAAAAAATAGTAACTGACCCAAAAATAGGGGAAGCATTTAAAAAATTAATTGGTAAAAAAGCAGACATATCCCAGGAAGAATTTAATCAAGAATTACGTGGTATATTTGGTACAGCCATATCATTTCCACTAGCACTAGTAGATAAATTAAAAGGTTCCTTAGCTAGGGTAAGAGAAAATTTTACTCCTGATGATACTAACATTTATCAGTCTGCAATCAAGGCAGAAGATTTTGCAGATAAAAAAGGATTAGTTCCCACTATTCTTCCCCAAAGAACTATGGATAAAAAGATATCTAGGTTAGCATCATTAGCTGAACAAACTTCTGTAATTATACCTAAAGTGCTTCGTTCACAAATGCAGAGTGCTGTTAATTACCTTAAAGAGTTTAGAGGTAATATAGGAGCAGGCAACTTCTCTCAATTTAGGTCTGCTATGTCAAGCATGGGCACTATGCTTAAAAATATAAAAGAAGGTAAGACTGTTGTAGATTTTGAAGGATTAGGCGTAAAATTAAATGAATTAGAAGATTTATTTTTTGATTTACGTATGACTGAATCCAGGGGTATGTATAAAAATATCTTTGATAAAATAGGTAACAGTTCATTTAATTTAGAGAAAATACGAGGCTTACTTGTAAACAGAGAGGTAAAAACTACTGTACCTGTTAGTAAACAAACTGCAGGAAGTCCTATTGAAGCTGGTATTACTCCTAGAGTTACAGGAGAACCAAGAGTAGACTCCATAATAGCAGATTTAATGGACTTAGGTGCTCTTAGTGGTAACACTAGAGTGCTTACAGCGAAAGGTGTAGAGAAAGCCGTAATAAAATTAAAGAGTAAGCATCCTGAGTATGCAAAGTATTTAGAAACTAATGATATACAAATAAAAACCCCTGCCCAGCTATTACATGGCTATGCCGTATTATTAGGGCAGATGTCAAAAGGAGTATTTGGCAAAGACGTAGGCACAGCAGCTAATTCACAATTAGCATCATTTACTCAAGGATTACGAACTGCTTTATTAGAAGAAATAGCAAATCCAATTACGCCTAAGAACAAACCTGCTATAACTGGATTAAAAGAACTAATAGCAAGTGCTAATGCATTTTACAAAAAGACATTTGACGTAACAGAAACAAGCACTCAACTGCAAGCTAGAATAGCTGCCAAGACTGGAGATGAGGGTACAACTATACCAGAAGCTATAGGTATATCTCCTGGGTCAGGAGGTAGAAAGCAACCTGTACAAAAGACTCTTAGTAATATAGCATTTCAAGAAGATTATATATTAAAGAATTTCAAAGGAAGAAATACACCTATTGGTCCTATGTCTAGAATAAAAATAGCTTTTGCTGATGTTATAAGTAATAAATTAAAAGGTGCGGCAGATGTCAGCGGGGTTAAGATTGACTCTGCGGCAGATATAAAAAAATATATTGAATCATATAGCTCAAGAGAATTACAGAGTTTGGGAGTAAACAAAGCATCTATATTTAAAGATTTAGAAACAATCGCCAAACTTGAGAGTGCTGATGTAGCTTCGCAGTTAGCTCTAGGGTCACGTATTAAGAATACAGAGTTAAAAACTGTATTTGATAATATTATAGCTAAAGGAAACGAATTAGATTTAACTAAAACAGTTGATACTATGATGGACATAGTAAGTAAGCTACCAAAATCTCAACAGAAATCAGAGATAGCAAATATGAGAGCAGGATTGCTTGATTATGTATTTTCTAAACAAAGTGGCGTATATAAAGAAGTAACTAAAGGACAAAGTGCCTACTCTGACATAGGGGATACCATAATTGACCCTACAACATTAAATCAACTAATAACAAAATTAGACGGTTCTGGTATTTTTAATAAAATATTAACTCGTGAAGACAAGGAATTGTTAACAGGAATGCAAAATTATGTTAGTGTTATACAAACCGCTGGTACAGATGCAGGTTCTGCATTGGCAGGTGCACAAATTATTGGTAATATGTTTACGTTAGACCCAGCAAAATTTATATCTGGTATGGCAAGACTAAGTGCTCAGGGAAGAGTAGCTAAGTTATTTGCTAACAAAGCATTCTCGGATGCTATGACTGGGATAGGAAAACCACAGCCCCAATCTAAAAAATTACTAAGATACTTCACAGGAGCAGGAGCAATAGGTAACATAATTACTGGATTTGTTGTAGGCACTCAACGTAGTGGAGAGTCTGAACAAACAAACAAAATGTTAAAAAATACACCTGAGCTGGATAAAACTATAAAAAGCTTAAGAGAACAAACACAAACACTACAGGTACAATAATGGTTGAATTTAAGCCAGGCAGCCCTCTTCAGAATATTCAAAAGAATTTAACAGGCATATCTGACATTATGTACTACTCAGGAGCGGGCGAAGCTGACCGAACCGAAGATGAGTTAAAACTAACTGAAGAAGATATTAAAGGTTTTGTCAAGCGACGTAAAGCTGCGATTAAGAAACAGAAAGATGCAGGCTCTCTCAGTATTGTTAAAAATATTTTAGAAGAGTCATATAGTCCCAGACTATCTTTGGACTATAATGAAAAACTTCCAATATTTCCTGGCATATATAAACAAAGCACCACAGCTATAAAAGATAAACTTATAGCTGAAAAATTAGATATTGCCCAACAAAAAGAAGACTACAAAGCCGTTTTATCAAATAAGCCTTCTCCTAATTTAGGAATAATGAGTCCTAGAGAATTATTAAAATCTTTAAACAATACTGATTTCACACCAATATCCCCCCCAGGGCTAACCGATGGTCCTATTGCATCCCCCCCTGATAAACCCACCGACCCAAGAAACTTGCCCTTCTTCAGTTTAACTGGACCAAGTGAAACTGCCCCTACAGTGGGAGGGGCTTTACGTTTTGCGGGTATGGCACAATTCTCCAATCCATTAGCAAAACCTGCAGGTTCTTTAGGCTCAGGCTTTGGGTTTAACTTGAAAGGTATGAAAGGGATTGACCCTGACGCTTATTTAACTAAAAGTATTGCTGCAAAAATACAACAAAGCAGTGATGAAACTGGTAAAGCTCTTCTTAAAGATGCCTTAGAGATAAAAGGCGTAAACATAAAAGATAGATTTAAAATTCAACCAGTGAATAAAAAGTTTGATTTTCTTCAAAAAGATGACAGTGATATTGGAGAATTTATAAATGATGGGGCGGATGTAAAAATTAAACTGCCGGAGTTTGATACTAATTTACCTGATAATAGTAAAGTTATAAAAGAAGCACTTGCAAAAGGAAATCCTAAAAATTTACCTATCTTACGGGTAAAAGACTTAATGATACCAGAAGATTTGAGTGGTCTTAATATAACTCAAACAAAGAAAAGCCCTTTTTATGCTACAAATGTAGCTACATATTTTGACAACTACCCTGAGAAAACTGGATTTGCTAGTTCAGGATATAAGAGGGGGCTACCAGCATTTAGAGTTGCCTTTTCTGAAGAAGGAGTTGGACTAAAAGCAAAAGGTGTAACGAGTCCTTACAGTCTGTCCAAAACTTATAAACACCCCCAAGTTGTTGGGGAAGAAGGATTAGAACCTTTGTATGGACATGTAAGGAGTTTAGAGTTAAAGGAACTAGCTCCAGGGACTGTTCATCCGTACACTGCACAAGATTTTACAGCTAAATTATTTAGTGGTTCTGGGCGTAGTAAAGCTTTGTTGGAACCTCCTAATACTTACAGACAGGTAAAAGATTTAGAAAACAATAATATGCTCGACCCTTCCAAAAGAGCAGTGCTTGAGAAAATTACAATAGATGGAGAAGATGCTTCAGTTTATGATAAAAGCACTGCAGGTTTTAATAACTATGGTATAAAATCTGGCACGGAAGAAGATGATTTCATAGGGGATTTTATAGTTCAATTCCCAAAAGAATTAGAAGACCCATCCCGTGCTTTTGCACAAGTACAAGGACTACTTACATTTAAACAAAGAATGCAAAAATTAAATGCTATATTGCAGTTAGTTCCTGTGCCTAATATTTCTTTACAAACACGTATTAAAGACAGTGGCAATTATGGTCTTCTACTACGTGGGGGCATAGATAATAATAGAATGACCATAGATGAAGTTTTAGAGTTTATAAAAGGTGGTCCAGTGTTTAAGGAATATGCAGGGGATACTCCAGAATTACTTGCTCTTACAGGAGAGACTAAAGCATTAAGAGTCATAGAAGATTCAGTTAATGCTTATTCTCAAGTAGCAATAAGTAATAGCTTTAATCCTCAGCAAGGTAGTGCTATCAGAGCAAAAATGTTTTTACCTTCAGTTGCAAAATCTGCTGAAACTGCTCTTGATTTCGTCGTTAATGAAGCAAAAGAGCTACCTTACATATATATAAATACTGGAGTTGGGGAATTTAGTCAGGGTACGTTTAAAGGTAAAGCAGGAGAACCTATTACAGTTGATGCCATGGTGGATTATTTGTACACACTAGCCAAAATTGATGCTCAAAGTTTAATATTAAGTGATGATGCCCTAGTTAAAAAATTTAAATTAGATGCTGTGCCTGGTTATAGGACTAGACCTAAACTAAGGTTAAATAATGAAACTGGTAGTTTTGAAGTAGTGCCATCTGATATTCCTTCTGAAGTAGGACAAACAGGAATTATTGATATCAATGCAGAAGCTATTGGTATACTAAAAGATACAGGTACTATGGATTTAATTGAAGACCTTAAACAATGGGATAAATTAGGCGGACCGGAATTATATAAATTATATAGAGGTAGTGCTGCATCCTCTCCTGGTAGTCAAATGGCACGTAATTTCCCTAAAGAACTTAGAGATACCTTAAAATCACTAGAATTAAACTGGGGCACAGGTAAAAGGGTAAAAAGATTAGGCGAAGAACAGTTTGATACTTTTAAAAAATCTCAATTTTCATCTCCTGAAAATATGTTAGAAAATATGAATATGAGCCTTAGAGGAGATGCAATACTTACTTCAGAGCAACAGATGGAAAGATTTGAACGTGCATACAATTTAGGGGACGACGACAACTTTTTAGAAACAACACGTGAGCTTGCTTATGGTGATATGTTTCAAAGCATAACAAATAAAGCATTTGCTAATTTACAGAAACGTCCTGATAAATTAGTTGAAATAAGCACTATACATAATATAAAACAAGCATTACAAGATGGGTTTGACAAATTACAATTTAATACATTTCCAACTATGGCTGATTTAGCAGGTTGGAGTAATAATTTAGTGGATAGCCCCGCATTGTGGAAAGAATATTTTACAAGTTCTTTTAAAGATAAAATATCTTCTACTGATAACTTTTTATATAAAGCAGTAACAGAAGACTTAAATGAATTAGCATCAAGATATAAAAAGCCTGGAAGTCCTCTTGGTTCTTTGCCAGTATTAGATGATATAAATGACATTGGAAGAAATCTTCGAGAGATTTTAATTGGCGAAAAACCAAGTAAATATTTTGATGAAGACCTTATTGACAACTTTAAAGAATTTTGGTTAACATATAATGAAAAGTTTAATCTTGATTCGTTAGTAGGAAATTTTATAAGGGAAGATTTTTCTAAAAGTGGTGAAAGTATGCGATACTTTATAGATAATTTTAAAAGAAAAAATGAATATGATGGAAATCACCCAACTTCTTTTTCTAAATATTCTAATTTTAAAGAAATAGTAGATTTATTTAGTCCTGAGAAGTCTAAAGAAATATATAAAATATTTACACAGAAAAAAAACAAGGCTGATGCGGTAGCAGGGCTATTTAAGTTTCGTAGTTATAAAAAAGAAGATGTGCCAGAACAAGTACAAGCTTTCATGGATGCAGTAAATAGAGTTAATATAATAAAACATTTTCAACCAAAGATGGGAGCAACTCCATTTGCTTTCTATAAAGAAAGAAGAACTAACCCTTTTTATATAAAATATGGAATGCCAAGTGATAAAAAATTAGAAGAAGTATTAGCCAAAATACCATCTACAGATGGTGAAGGAAATGTAAAACAAAAGAATTTAGGCTTTTCTTTACAATACGGCAAATACAAAATGAAAGCCCTGGAAGAACTAGGGCTAAATCCTAAAATAGTTCGTCCAGATGACGATAGTCCGTATACATTTCTTGAAATAAATCTTGGGGATACTGCTGCAGAAAAGGCAGAGTTATTGAAAAAGGTAGAATCAAAAGAAATAAACTTATATTCTCAATACATGCCAATCCCTAGCTTCGAAGAGCGAAACGAAGAAGAGATGGGAGGCACTTAAAAGTGCTCAATAACTTCCATATTATTTAGCTTCTGCTCTATCTTGTGAGCTTGTGAACGCATTTGTTTTGCAACTTTCACTAAGAAATCTTTACTGCTACCACTGATACGTACATCATTCTTTCTAAGAACAGCTATTGTATGACTCTCTATAAGAGTATCAATAACCTCATCCCACGTGTATTCACAAAAGGAA
>Ga0208899_1002642_pt1 | contig 11830 bp, 17 predicted proteins | sample VirMetDEL_Nov_24_FD_184518 | JGI IMG/M metagenome (GOLD analysis project Ga0208899, IMG submission 184518) | Aqueous microbial communities from the Delaware River and Bay under freshwater to marine salinity gradient to study organic matter... | ecosystem: Environmental > Aquatic > Marine >...
GTTTGCATTAGCAAAGATGTATTCAACATTGCTAATATCACCATTGATTTCAACATTGCCTTGAATGTTTGCACCACCTGCATCAACGAATAAAGAGTATACGTTGGCTTCACCAGATGTTAAGAAGTTGCCACCTGATACGTTGCCAGTAGTGGTGATTGTATTAGATCCAAATGCGGCTAGTAATGAAACAACATTAGCATTGCTATAATCTGTTGCGTCAGCACTCCAAGTACCGTCACCATGTAATACATTAGAAGCATTACCGTCATAGTTAGTAGATGCGATGTTACCTAATGTAGGTGTACCTGATACGTTTGCATATGCAACTGCGTTTGCTGTTGCGGCGAATGATACTTCACCAGTTACGTTTGCTCCGATAACGTTTGAACCGCCACCTAAATCAGCAGTAACAAGACCAGTTGTTGTAATAGTGTTAGAGCCAAATGCGGCTAAAAGAGATACAACGTTTGCATTGCTATAATCTGTTGCATCAGCACTCCAAGTACCATCACCGTGTAAGATATTAGAAGCATTGCCATCTAGGTTAACTGTAGATACGTTACCTAATGTAGGTGTACCTGTTACGTTTGCATATGGAACATTTGAAAGTCCGCCACCGTCACCAGTGATTAATCCTGTTGTAGAGATAGTGTTAGAGCCAAATGCGGCTAGTAATGATGTAACATTAGCGTTGCTATAGTCAGTTGCATCAGCACTCCATGTACCATCTCCGTGTAAAATATTAGAAACGTTTCCGTCTAAATTAACAAGAGCAACATTACCTATTCCTGAAACGTTTGCTACAGCAATACTATTAGCAACAGCGGCAAAAGCAACTTCACCTGTTACATTTGCACCAGCAAGATTTGACAAGTTTCCACCATCGCCAGCGGGGATACCGGCAGGTAGATTTGTCAAATTAGCGCCGTCACCTACAAAGTAAGTTGCTGTCATTGCTCCTGTTTGCATGTTACCTGCTACCGCATTACCTGTAACTGCTAACGATGTTAATGTGCCTGTACTTGTAATGTTTGGTTGCGCGGCGTTAGTAACGCTTTGTGCTAATACTGCTTGTGCGGCTGCTGGAAAATAACTTCCACCTGCACTGTTTAGTATTAGGTTACCCACCAATTGTATGTTTGCTTTTTTCGTTTCTGGCGTACCATTCATGTCTACAACTGCGACAAGATCCTGATACGTCATATTAGCACTTGTGATATCTGATAGTGCTGTAATTTTAATGTTTGCTGTTGCCATTTCTAATTATCCCCTGAATATTTTATACGACCGCATTATCGTTACTTACATACGACCAGCGATTATTTGTTGTGTCCCAATATGCTAATTTGCCCCCGGGTGTGCTGTCACTGATTGCAATGACTTGGCCAACAACTCCGGATGCGGGTTTTCCTGCTATTGTATAAACTGGAACTGTATTAAACTCTGCGTTGAATGACCCTATAGTAGTGATAGGACCGCCTGTAATGCTCAGTGTGTTACTATTCATGTTAACACTCTGAACTGTACCGCTTGATGTAGTAGCAGATACAGTGATGTTTCCTGTACTACCACTGAGCGTAACGCCAGTGCCAGCACTTAATCTTGTTACACCTGTATTAGTGACTGTGATATTACCGTTAGAAGTGATTGGTCCACCTGTAACTTGAATTCCCGTCCCTGGGGTTAATCCTACACTAGTCACGGTTCCAGACGTTAAACCATTTGCTATGCCTGTAATTCTACCGTATTGATCAACATTAATATTTGCGTTTCTGTACGATCCTGCAGTGACACCTGTGGTTGCTAAGTCTAATACTATTGTACCTGAAGATACAATAGGAGAACCCGTTACGGTTAATCTTGCAGGGTTCGTTTGAACGTCTACACTAGTAACAGTGCCGCCACCATTACCGTTTCCACCTGTAGCAGAAATAGTAATATTGCCTGTGGTTCCACTTAATGATACGCCGGTACCTGCAAGAAGGGCAACAACGCCAGTGTTCTCAACATTTACTGTGCCAGTACTAGCATTAGATGTAACTGCAATTCCGTTTCCTGCTGTAAATGTATTGAAATTACTTGCATTAGCAAATAAAGTATCAAAATTTACATTAGTTTTCGTCCAGGCAGTATAAAGAGAATCGCTCCCAACGGATTCGTTAGGCAAGCCAACATTGATATTTTGTTTTCCGGTAATAGCCATAAAAAATAAAGTTCCTTATGTTGTATTTATCAATAAGGAACTTTTTGGCTTTAGTAAGGGGAGAAAGAACTCCCGCAACCGCAAGTAGTTTTTGCCATTGGATTGCTTATAGAAAAACGAGATCCTTGTAAATCGTCTTTGAAGTCTACAACAGCATTATCTAAGTATTGCATAGACAAAGAATCTACTAAAACAGGCACATCACCTGCTGGGATTTCAAAATCATCTTCGTTTTGCGTTTCTTCTATTGAGAAACCATACTGAAATCCTGAGCAACCGCCACCTGTAATATACATACGTAGTCGAGTTTCAGGAGTTTCGTCTGCTAGAACTTCTTTAATTTTTTGTTGTGCGGATTCTGTTATAGTAATCATTTTTTAGTTATTGTTTTACCCCATCTAGTGGAAATGACATTCCAGTTAATAATCTTCCAAGTTTCTTTTAGATACTTTTTCTTATCTGAGCCATAGTCAAGGATCCAAGCATGTTCCCACCAGTCAATCAACAACAAAATATCGTTTCTAACTTCATGGCTCGGAATCGTTTTAATGACTCCTGTATCGCTCAAATAGACCCATCCTGATCCCTGTATAGACATTGCAGTAGTTTCTACTGCTGTTTTAAATTGATCATAACTACCAAAGTGTTTGTCAATAAAGTTTGCTATAGGACCGTTTGGTTTATTGTTGTCTCTTACTTCTCTAAACTGAGGAAAGTACACATTATGCAGGAACGCACCTGCATAATTAAATTCAGGATCTCCTTCTTTAGCATTGTAGCGTTTTGCATATCCTTTTGCAAGTTTTTCATAATGCAAATTTAGTGTCTCTTTGCTCATCACTGGCTTAACTTGTTTTGCTTCAAAGTTAAGTGGAATGATCTCAATATCAGACGGTCTGTTTTTTGCTTCTACAATGACTTTGGGTCTTGCGTATTGTTTTAACATATCTATATTTATCGTGTCATTATTCGTTCAATGATCTTTTCGGATACATCTTTATGAGATTTTGGTCCAGGATGTGAGTTATCTGATCCTTTGTCTAATTTTTCTAGCCATATGGTACCTGAATCATCTGTTAAAAGAGATGTGTATCGTATGTCAAACACAGGACATTTAAATAAACATCGTGTTAAATTATATAACATTTTTGATTTATTTGCAAATACGTGTTTACCCTTTATCAAAAGATCAACTGCATTAGAATCTTCTGACCAATTTCCTGACGGAATAAAATTTTCATATCCTGGATACTTGGCTACATATCTTTCGTTTGGTGGCCACTCTACAAAAACATATTTAGGCTGATGATCTCTAAACAAATAAGACCATACTAGTAAGTTATGTTCAATAACATCGTTACCAGTGCCACCTATTGATAGATTAAAATAATCATAGTTGAAATGTTTTGCTACAAGAAAAGGATATGAATCATCTATGTCAACACCTACTCCTTCAGTGTGGCTAGTACCTGCAAACAATATATAATTATCTGGATCAATTTTGCTTAAAGGCTTGCATCTAAATGGTTTACTTTTCTTAAAATCTGCTGGACATAAAAAACCATTTTCATCAAAGATCATACAGCGATTGCCTCTTGCGATTTTTTGATCGATGTACTGATCAATTCGGCTACCAATTGATCATCATACTGATCACATTCAATATTTGTTATATGATCTCCGTATACTACAGGCTTAGATCCTTCATGTACTATTTGATAAAACGGGATATCACGTGACATTGTTTTGATTAATTCGTTAAACATTGCATTGCGACTGATATGATATCCTGATAAATTAGCCAAATGATCGGCTTCTTTTATTTCTTCCGTTTCATAGTCAACATTATAAAATGCATTGGCCCAATCAAATGCAATTATAACAGCCTTAGGCTTTATGTAACGACCTAACCAAACACCTAGATTGTGTCGAGCAACATCTAGGCCGCCGTTGACCACACTTAGATTATAATAGTTGTGTCGTAGTTTATGATGTAATAGATCGTACCAAGTTTCATCTAGTGGTTTATGAAGATGTAAGCCAGCGGTGTCACCTAATACTAAAAAGAATTTTTTGAATGCTAAGTGTTTGCCTAATGTTACTTCAACTTCTGGGCATCTGTGTCCGTAACTATTTAAATGTGGATCGACATCATGTTGATTCCCCACGAACCCATAGGAATTTCTCACTATTTTCTCCTAACAATTCGGCCTTGTGTTAAGTCGTAAGGACTAATTTCAACTTCGACTCTATCTCCCATTATAATTCGTATTTCAAATTTACGCATCTTGCCACCAACATAAGCCATTAAAATATGTTCGTTGTCAAGTTTTACTTTAAATTTTGCATTAGGTAATACTTGTATTACTTCTCCTTCCATCGTTATGTGGTGGTCTTTTGACATCTTACTTTTTAAGTTCTTCCCACATAAGTTCTTTGTTAATGAGTTCTTTCTCTAATTCTACATATTTGTTTCTTAATTCTTTTAACTCTTCCCAGCGATCTTCTAATTCAGGGTTGGGTTTGAGAATAGCCAAACGTTCTTCAACGTTGCACATAAATTCTTTAAGACTTTTACTACCTAATGTGATATCTGCATCTTCGGGTACTTCTATGCCTTTATTCTGTCCCCAGTTCCAATCGCTAACACTAACGGTATCAGTGTAGTTGTCTAATGTAATGTTCCAAGATTGATCATCATCAGAATGCAGACCGGTATTCATAGTCGTAGTATCCGGGACACTCCAAGTAATACTTGTATTAGAGTCTGATAATGATGGGAAAGTAATTACGTCAAGTCCGTTTAGATCGATAGTATATGGATCTTTTGTCGTCATTATTTGTCTGCCTTTTTCAGAAAGATTTGACCTGTCGCTTCGTCTACGGAGATGTCTACTTCTGTTTCTTCAGACCACCCCAATGATTTCAACAGTGGCGGTGGGATAGGAATAATTAAATCTCCGTCTGCGTTTTCCTGCGTGATAACTTCGTATCGTGTTTTTTCGGTCATATTGATATTTATTAACTCCTGCTTTAACCCATATATTTTTATTTGTCCAAAACCGACTCTAAAAGAACTTGCTTTTTGATCCATCTGTCGTAAATAAATCTTGCATTGTCAGTAATTGGTACTTGTAAGATATTAGATACTTGATTGAGAATATCCTCTGAATCAGTCATAACAGTTTTAAAGTCTATAGAATGAATATGATCTTTGTATTTTGAATTTTTGTTTATAATTTTTTCGTAGTTTCTATAATCAAATCTACCAAAAAACTCAGTAGTGGTTGGTTTGTTAAAATATGATTGCACAAACAGTTTATAATGTTCAGTGTTTTCTAATATATGTTTTGGAAGTTCATAATTATTTAGCCAATCATAATTTGGATTATCTTGTAAAACAATATTTTTCATGCTTTTCCAAGTTGATAAAAGTGGCTCGCCGCCTAGTTCACACATAAACTTTAAAAATACTGTAAAGTCGAGTTGATTTCTATCTTCTGGTTTTATGGTTATTAAAAACTCAGTAAAATTAGGATATATAGACGTTAGACTATTATAGTTATAGATAGTAGTATGATCAACACATAGTACAAATCCATTTCTATCTTTTGGTTTAACTCGCTGGTATGCATTTACACCAGCTGGTTCATTTAATATCGGTAGTAAAAAATTAGTTGTGCGATAAGTGTCTTTGTTATAACCCAAATCCTCTAGAGATTCATCTGTCCAAGTATCGTTTACTGCCCTATGCAATGAGTCATGTGCGTTAGTGAAATACTCCTGTTCAGATATTAATGCCCGATCGGGGAACAACATATAATAAATTATGCTGGTAATCAAACTCCCGCATGTTCCGGGAGCAAAGTTAATTAAATATAAATGGCAATTAGGAAAACAGAGGTGTTTTACCACGCTCTACATGACCAGTATCTTGCCTTCCACTTGGGTCCTGGATTATCGCAATTGTGTCTTGCACGGAATGACTTGCGTCTGCCTGGGATATTCTTTTTGATTTTCATGTTTTTATCGCCAAAGTTAACTTTAACTACGTTACCTTTTGCGTTTTTAACATATACTTTTGACTTCTTAACATCACCTTTCATTGGTTTGTTAAGTGTTACTTTACGACCTTGATATTCGGCTTCGTCTAACTCAGCACGGGCTTTACCTTCTTTGTCATAAACAATTTCAATTGGCTCACCTCTGCCGTCTCTGACATCACCCTTGCCTAACTTTAATCTCATTTTGTGATCACCGATACGCTTTTCTAATTGGTCAATCATTCTTTCGTCACCTTGCTCTTTGGCATATTCTAAATATGCTTCTAGTTTTGGTAACTGTACACTATGAGATAAGGATTCCTGATCCATTTTGTAATTAGCCACACCGCCTGCACCTAAAGCGCCAATAAGTGCTAAAGTAGCAAGTCTGTTCTTTTCTTCTAACGCTTCTCTATCTTCAAGTGTCAGAGGAGATTTGTCTGCTTGATTAAAATCGCCTGGGTTAGGATTTTCAGTAAGTACTTCTACTTCTTCAACAGAAATATTATTAATGTCAAAATATTCAAACATTGCATCATCGCCTTGCACAACAACGCCGTCTTCCATAAAGCCAACAACGCCTGTTTCAATTACAAAGTCTTCATGCAACTCAATATCAAAAGAGTCACCGACGAGAATAACATCCTCATCTTCGTTGACCATTTGGTCAAATGATTCTAATAGATTGCGAATTCCTGTGCCATACATAATACTATTCCTATATAATATTAGTATTTATCTCTTTGGATACTAATTCATCAAAAGATATGTCATAACTTATTTGTATAAGAATTCTAGGCTCAGAAATGTCTAAAACTCTCACATTGTGAAAGTTATTGACATTAACTATAGTAGGATGATTTTCACTATAGAAGCCAACTTGTGTTGGTTTTGCTGTTATGGGTTTACCGCGTTCGGGTATTTCAATATCGTCAGCATAAAAATTAACGGGTTCCATTTTGTTATAAAAAACAGGCAGTGTTATGCAAGTTAATCTGTCTGCATCTTTGTGTGCAATGTTTAAATACCATTTATCGTTTATTAAATTAGTATCATGTGACTGTATAAGATAATCTTTAGGTTTTTCTTGTATTACATCAGTAATAGATTGTAAAAGAATTTGATAATATGGAGTAAAAAAATCAAACTCTACATAATTTCTTGCTTCCCATTTATATCCCTGAGAATATGATACTTGTTTATACCACTCAGTTTGCAACACTCTGTTGTCAATAGTGATGTCTAATAGTTCTGCTAAATTATTTCTCATACCAAGACATTCCTATAAACTGACGGATGGGTATATCATCTCTAACAATAGGTGTCATCCAATGAGGATGATCTCTATTCCATATAACAAATGAATTTGGTTGAGGAGAAAAACTTTCTACTGTTTCGTTAATTTGATCTGACAGATTAGTTGGAACAGGTGCTATAGAAAACACACCTCCCCATTCATCATTCCATTCTTCAGGATGAGAAAATATCATTGAAGTAAAACAGTTGTTCCACTCGGCGCCGTGTATCTTGCCGTCTGAGTGTCTATGCATTTCTGTTTTGGGATCGCCGTATTGAAACCAAACGTTACTAAGTTTAATATTCGGCCAGCCCCTTTCAATCAAATAGTTTCTAGTATGATCTAATACGTTTCTAATATGGGGACCAAAAAAGTTAGCAGTTTCTTCAAACACATCATCTCCGTTGCACCAAAAACGAAATCGCAGTGCTTCTTGTAAACTGTGTTCGGTGTTGTACACACCGTGATTTGATCCAAGGTTTAATTCTTTTTCTTCAAGTGTAATTTCTTTTTTGCCCTGTTCAAATTTAGATAATTTACGAAGGTAAGTTGTTCTATTACACAACTCGGTAAATGTATCTTTTGGTAAAAAATTTGTTTCACTAAAAATCATGCTCTTTCACCCATATGCATTTTCAAAACGTCAATAGAACTCCAGCCTGTACCAAAAAATGATCTAACATAGTTTGGATTAGATGATGTTACTTCATTAACAGCATGCCATTCTTCCCTGCTCCAAATTAACATTCTGTTTGGTTTTGGCTCAATCACATGTGTTAAGTTAGTAAGACTCGTTGCCCCGGGTTTAGAAAGATTTTTAGATTTAGGGAATACAGGTTCACCAACTATAAATTCTCCTCCCCAGCCAGATTCCCAATCACTTGTATAAATTATTGCAGTGTACGTATTTGCTTGATCACTTTTACGCAAGCCTTGATCTTGGTGAGGTGGAATAGTCATTGTATTAATTATATATTGATACCAAATAGACCAATTAAATAATTCCTGAATGCCTAAGTTTTCCATAGTAGTAGTTATTTTTTCTATAGCAGGTATGCATTCTAAACCTAAAAAATTACACCCTTCTCGCCAGTTGCCTGTATGGTCATGATATGTTAGTCGTACTGGTTCATCAGATCCAGTGGTTAATTTTTTCTCATCTGTAGGGACAAATCGTTTCTTTACTCGTTCTTTAAGAGCAATGAATTGATCTTCAGGTAAAAAATTATCTTCGTAATGTATCATATATTTGGTCTTAATTTGTCTAATACATCTTTATACTCTAATACAAACTGTCCGTTATATCTTTCTCTCAAAGAAGTAAATTTGCTATAAATTTCATTAAATATAGGTTGTCTTTCTAAGTATTCCCATCCGGTATATTTAAAACGTTCTTTTTGATAAAAATATCTATTATATAGTGTGTGCTTTATTGGTTTTGTCCCGGTATAATCTAATTCCCCGTTAACCAGTTGTTTAACTAAGGGGTCTGTTAGGTAACTATAAGATTGTTCTGCTGTGTATCTAGGAAAATCCGGTGTTCCTTCTATGTCTGCGTATTTGTACCAGTGTCTATATGCGTTAGTTCGTTCTGGCTCGTCCCATACCCATTTGCCGTTCTCTAAATTAACTTGCGGTTCACAGTTAGCCATAACGATACAACCATTTAGTTGAGTAATACCATGCATTACTCCAATCATTTGATGTGCTGAAGCCTTTCCGTTTTCTGCGATTTCGTATATCAATTCGCTTTTAACCATATCTTCGATATCAACCTCAATTATTTTGGGATTTATCTTATGCTTGTTGCAATAATCAAACGCATATTTGCTGTCATGTTTGTTCCATTTACCATAACTGATAATGGCTACTTTGAAATGTATGTTTGCATCCTTAAAAATGTTTAACATAAATTCCCCATCAATTCCGCCACTAAACATTAATATAATTTCTTTTGAAGATTCGTTTTCAATCAGTTTGGCTGCTCGTATACATTCTCTATAGTAACTGTCAACTTGTTCAGTGCATGGCTTAAGATGAACTTCCCAAGTGTCTGCGTTTCCTGATGTAGTGTAATAGTCGTTGTATGTTAAATCCACTGTTACCTCTCAGTAAAATAAAATCGTTGATATGGATTTTGATCTTTATCTATAAACTCGCTTTCAACAGAACTCCAACTAGTACCAAAAAATGATCTAACATAGTTTGGATCATTAACTGTTAACTTGTTAACCATGTGCCATTCTTCCCTGCTCCATATAGTTAGTCTATTGGGCTTTGGTTCTATTTCATGGGTAAAGTTTGTAAGAGATTCTACAAGTCCGTCGCTATTAAATACAGGTTCACCAACAACGAATTCTCCTCCCCAACCCGGCTGCCAATCACTAGTATAGATAACAGCAGTATACGTATCTTTGGGTTCGCTTTTTCTAACTGCTTGATCTCTGTGCGGAGGAAGTCTCATTGTATCTACTGAGTATTGAAACCAAGAAGACCAATTCTGCAACTCTTGTACACCTAATCTAATCATAGTATCTTGCATTTTTTGTAATGCAGGTATACATTCGTATGCTTGGGGAACACAACTATCTATCCAATTGCCTGTTCGTGCTATGGGAAGAATAAACTTGTCTGGTTCAATCTTGTAGTCGTAATCGACAAATAATTCTTTTGGTTGTATAGGAGTATACTTAGATTCGACCTTTTTCTTTAAAGCCAAAAACTGTTCTTGTGGTAAGAAGTTATCTTCATAATAAATCATTGAACACCAATTTTCATAAATCTTGTATAAGGTTCTTCTGGATCTTCTAAATCTAGTTTGTCTAAGTAAAGTGTTTCAGATAAAGGATATCGTTTGTCAAATAATTCTAGTGGTCCTTCTCTGCTTTGTATTGCAACCAATGTACCTTCTGGTATTTCCATTAACCAGTAGTTTGTGCCTTCCATATCGTTAGCAGAAGTGTTGATAACTAAACTGGGTTCTTTTATTTGTCTATAGTCTAATCGATTTACATCTTTTACCATATGTTCTATATTATCGATACCCATTTTATCTGATAAACGTTTACCAACTTCTACTGCTTCTTTGTCTACATCAACGTTGATTAACTTATCAAACTTAATAGGAGAATTATGTAAGAATAAACCCATGTTTCCATACCAACTGCCTAGTACATATATTGTGTTAAAATGATCAATGTTTTGATTTTGCATTATTTTTAAAACATGCTTAGTTAACCAGGCTTTGCTTCTAATCAAATCTTCAGTGAAACTGCCTTCTATTGTATCTGGACTAGCCTCATCTAATTTATAATGAGAATCATTCTCATTTGATCCAAAATATATCTGTTCTAGGGCGTCAATTGTGGGTTGCCCATTATCTGGGTCATGTTTGATACCTATGCCCCCTTTGTTGCGCCAGGGTAGGATATTCTTGCCAAAATCGTCTATTAGAACGTTTGGCCTGCCCTCACTGTCAGTAGCATACTTCTCTTTACGGCTTGCGAATATGGCGCTCTCAGACGCTCCTAGGTGGTGTTTATCCAGCCAATCTCGCTTTCCCATGATGCTGGCCTGATGCTCATATCGCAGGGGAGCAGATAGTATTGTGTAGGGTATGTCATGCTCACGTAACCACTTAACCACGCTGAGGCCGCCCCTGAGGGGCTCTAAATCACGGAAAAAGCGGTATACGAACTCGCTACCCTGTGATGCTAGACGTTTGATTGATGCTTCTGGTTTGGGTATGTCTTTATAGTCGCTGACACCCTCTATTTTAGACCACGCTTTAAAGAAGTCGCACTGGACCCCGTCCATATCTAAGTAAACATGGGGTTTATAACGAGAATCATTCTCATTTAAAAGTGCAAATTCTTCAGGCTTCATATCAATATTTAGTCAGGCCAGTCTCTGAAAAGTGCATGTTGGATATTACCAGAAACAAACGTATTAAAACTTTGGTGTTTTTCTTCTAATAAACCCTCACGTTTTGCAACTCTGTTAAAAGCAAGATCCATTTGATGCATATCTTTAAATTCCATCATAATGTGCCATTCTGGCAAATCTTGTATGGACCTAAAGCCCATTTTGCACCTTGTAACACGATAACTTACCATCTTGCCTTCTTTGACAAGATGATCCAAGAATTTTTTCATGTTGTTGACCCAGTCGATATCAGAGATATCTCCCTCTTTATCGGCCCATATATGATAAATGTCCATTTACTCCTCTCTGTAATTACTAGTTGTAGTTAATTCCCCGTTGAACGCTTGGATAAAAAACGGT
>Ga0208899_1002644_pt1 | contig 11826 bp, 36 predicted proteins | sample VirMetDEL_Nov_24_FD_184518 | JGI IMG/M metagenome (GOLD analysis project Ga0208899, IMG submission 184518) | Aqueous microbial communities from the Delaware River and Bay under freshwater to marine salinity gradient to study organic matter... | ecosystem: Environmental > Aquatic > Marine >...
TTCAGGTTCTTTCTTCTCGTCCATGTCCTCATTGTGCTCCGACACCGGAAGATTTTCGTCAGTCTGGTCTTCTTTAATTTTTTTATATTTACTTGGGTGTTTCCATACGAACGTCATTGATAACTCTTCCACTTTTATCTCTTTTTCGTTTTTTCCATCGACAATCTATTTCCAAAACTTTATCATTGGGCCCATAACAAATTTTAATCAAATGTCCGTGTGCTGTATCTTCAATCCAATAATTTTTATAATCATTTAAATAAATAGTATCATCCATTAATGTAAACTTTTATCTAATTTAATTTTAACTTTGAAGTTACAAAGTTTTAATTCTTTACAAATATCATGAAACATATGCCACAACTCTACTTCACTTTTTTTTAATTTAGAAAAGCCACCTTTAAAATGAGCTGTTTTTGCCAATAGATCTTCAAGTAAAGAAACTTCTTTAGTGGATAAATATAATCTTACACCTTTAACTTTTTTTCGAGACATAGATAGCCTAGAGAATAATGTGAAAAATAAAAAAATGCTAGTTTTTTTTAACTAGCAATATCTAGAAGACCCGCTTTTGCGTCTTCAACACTTTGATCATTGATCTTAGTTCTAAGTTCTTTGATCTTAATATCAATCCACTTCATATCCGTTGTAACTCTACCCTGTTCCAACGCTTGTTGAGCCCATTTTGACTCCAACTGAAGTTTCTCCGATATCAATTTTTGTAGTTGCATCTCGGTCAACCTCCTCGAAAGTTAAAAAAAGAAAATCTGGATTATGAAATCCGGCTCCTTCTTTCTCATTAACATCTCCTGAGTCAACTTTCTTTGAAAAACACTCAAGAGCGTCTTTATCGTCTTTAGCCTCAAGCGTCTCATCAACATATATATTTTTATAGTTTGCTTGGACGCGATAAAGTTTCATGTATTATTATATATCAAACTGAGAGGTAAATGCAACTATGAAGGTATTCCGGGTTTTGGAGGTGGAATTATTGTTTTATTTGGTACTTTTTTACATTCAAATTTAACTGCTAATTCTTCTTTATTTACTCTTTCTGGGTCTAAAGCCTTTAAAGATGAACCAGAAATTTCATATCCCGCAATTGCACAAGATCGATGGTCATTAAAAGATAAACCAACATGCAAGCTTTCAAAACAACTTTGATTTAAAATACTGCATAAATGTAATACCAAAATAAACTTCATTTTCCTATATTATCCTATAACATTTTTTCCTTGCATATCCCATTAAAATGTTTATATAGTTTTGGCAAATGCAAAAAACAAAAACAATAAAAAAGGTTAACATGGAAACAAATAAAAAGATACTACCAAAGAAGGTAGTGGTTATTCTAACAGAGAGCGAAATATTAAATATTTTAAATAGATTTTCTGTAGGTGTACTCTCGGACACTTTAGATGATAACGATAAAAATTTAGCAAGCAAATTAAATTTTGCTTTGAGAGAATTTAAAGGAGGTGTTGATGCTTAAATCAAAATCTGAGTCCTTTAATAATTGGGTGGAAGAAATGGATAAGGTACTTTCTGAAACTCGAAACTTAACGGTGGATGGTCAACCGATGGAACGGTCTGATCTGCACTTTAATCAACAATCAACCAAACTTGCAAAGATACCGCTTGTACTCGATGATCAAGCTGTGTACCCTCTTAATGAGTGGACAGCATCGGATTTAATCCAAAGTGAGATTGATGCAAAAAATAATATAGATATGGAGTCTGAAAATGTCTAAAGCAAAAAAACAAGAAAACAATGTAATCTATTTTACAAAAGATTACGGTATGTTTAAAACAGTAAAAGGCAATCGTGCCATCGATAGAGGACACGTTGCAAGATTGAAAAGGGAAATTCAAAAAAAAGATTTGAATCTTCCTATTTTCATAAATGAGAATGATGAAGTAGTTGATGGTCAACATACTTTACAAGCTCGTAGAGAACTGGGTAAAGAAGTACCCTACATTCGTGGGCCCTTCGAAAATGAATTCGATGTAGCGGTCATGAATGCTAATAGAAAAAATTGGGGTATGACCGATTACCTACAGTTTCACATTGAGAACGGTAAAAAAGAATATCAAATTGTTAAATCATTGATTAGACAATATTCTTTACCCCTAGAGTGTGTTTTATTTTTAGCATCAGGAGGCTACTCGGTTTGGAGACAAACACGAACGGCTTTTAAAAATGGTAAATTTAAAATTGCAACTTTACAAAGATGTAATGAGATTGGAGCCGATTTAATGTACATGAAAAATCATTTCAACATTAAATTAACAAGAGCCTTCGTTACGGCTTATGCGGTATGTAAGGAACACCCGGAGTTTCGTTGGGAACGTTTCAAAACTGCATTAAAATCTAAATCTGCGTTATTATTAAGAGGTACAAACACCGAAGATTTTGTTAGAGTGTTTGAAAAAATCTATAATGGTAATGCTAAATTGAAAGTACATTTTGTTAGATATTTTATTGATAGAGACTATCAAGAAAATGAAAACGAAAACCAAGACGTAGAGTAAATGCAACAACTAGAAAGGAATTAAGATGGACATTTCAAAATGGAAATCTTGCGCTGTGGATATTGATACCTATTGCATCTTGCGTGCAATGGGTAGCCACGGCTTTCGTAAACCGGCATCGATGATTGCTAAAATTACCGATGACGAGATTAAAAAAATCGCAAAGAAAAACAATGCGAGTTACGAAAAAACAAAGGAGAATTTACTGGCTGAAGGCCGAAAGCTTTTGAACGGTAAGTAGTGGCCACGTTGGGCGGGCGCGGGAGACTTTCCCCGCCCAATAAAACACTTGCATAATCTAAAAAAAATCATTAAATATCAATTACGTATTCCAAATCACCTATATGAAAAAGTGGGGTTAAACACTTTATCTTCAAAAAACCACGAAAAATTTTTTTAACTTTAATTTTTAAGAGGTTGAAGGTGTTGGATGCGTGCTATGTTTTTAGATATTCTTTGGGCAACTAGAGAAAATACGTGCGGAGTTCCATTCCATATCTTTTCCCTCTCCGCACGTAAATATGGATGATTTTGAAAAAATGTCTGATGAAAACTTAGAATACTGCCGGTCTCTCGATGGGCCCGAAAAGTGTGAATATATTAGAAGTCATTTAGAAGATTACCATTTTGCGTTAGCGTTTGTTAGCAATCCTAAGGTATTAAGGTATTATCGTGAATTACTCATTAAACTTGTTAGAAATTTTGGGCACTAGAATTTCAAGAGAACTGACCCGCGAACAACGGCTACCGGAAGAAAAGCTGTTCCAGGCGATTATCCTCCAGGCATTCGAAGATGCATTAAACATGGGTGAACAGAAAAACGATGCTTACACAAAACAAGATAGTTTTGATTGGTTCTCAACTGTAAGTGATGATTTTGACAAGGTTTGTTGGTTTGCTAATTTTGAGCCCGAAGTAATTCGTCACAAATTTAACGAACTTACATCTAAAAAAGTTATCTATTATACCAAAAAACAACTAAAATGGCTACGGTATCGTTGGTTGTATAAGGAATATCGAAGGGTAAAGAATAAGTTTGAAAGAAGAAAAATTTTAAGTGAAATTAAATCGATTGAAGGATTAAAAAAGAAAAAAACTTAGTCATGGGGGAAATATAAATTTAACCCAAGAGTAATAATGAATATGACTATTAGTCATTCCTAACATTAACAGAAAATAATACCCCCGACAAGTAGAAATAAAACAAAAGACTTGTCGGGGAAAAGGGTTTGTTTATGAAAACCTAATTATTATACATGATCCGTTATTGTAAAGCAATTAAATATCCTCCCTAAACCCCCGAAAATGCTCCCCTAGGCCCTTTATCCTCCCCAAGCCCCCGAGATGCTTGTACGGGCTTTAAAATGCGTTTAAAGGGTATAATTATCCTCCCCGAACCCCCGAAATTGATTATCCTCCCCGAGCCCCGCGTAGTTTAGAATTGTTCTAAATTAATTGAAAATTTTTAATGAACAACGGCCACCGGACAATGAACCAGTGAAAATGCCAGGTAGCCGTTAATGTGTATAAAACAATTTCCTCTATATAGATTATACAGACCCCTTACAACAAAAAAGTACCCCAGGGGGTAAAAGAGCTGTCCCTGGTGTCCCTAAAGAAGAATTATTATTATATATCAATGACTTAGATATGTTTTTATGGTGTCCCTGTGGTGTCCCTATGGTGTCCCTTAGGGACACCTAATCAGTAATATTGCTAATATAGATACCCTTCGCAACTTTTTTAAGGTATTACAATGTGTTAAAATAATCTATATAGTAGAAAATATGGCTCAAGTTAAAAAGATTGATCGATCGGATAAAGACCTTACTCCGAAACAACGGATGTTTGTTGATATCCTTGTGGCTAATTGGGGAGAAATCAGTTATGCCGAGGCTTGTAAAAGGGCCAAATACGATTGCAAAAATGAAACTGATTATTCTGCAATTGCATCAAGATTATTAAATAGAAGATTAAATCCACACATAGCAAAATATTTAGATCGTAAGTATGAAGAAGAAGTTAATAAATTTTCTAAAGATAAATTAAAAAGATTTCGAAGACTTGATCGTTTGTCCAAAAAGGCGGAAGAAGATAAACAGTTTAATGTATCTGTCCAGGCCGAATACCGTTCCGGGCAACTAGCGGGATTGTATGTTGATAAAAGAGAAGTTAAGGTGTCTGGGCTTGAGGGTATGTCTAGAGATGAACTTGAAAATAAATTAAAAGAACTTTCAAATAAAATCGATGGATATAATGCAAAAACAATTGAGGCCGAAACAGACGAAGTCAAGGAAATTGAAAACAACTAGTTTCAGTGAATGGATTAAAGTTTTTAATAAGAAACATAATTCACATTTGAATACAAGTATAGGTGTTGTAAATGTTAAAACGAAAAATTACGATAAATAAAAAAGCAAAGAAATGGGAAGATAGATTTCCAATGGTTTCTGTGACCTGGTCTGATATCGTTTCTGATAGTGGATGGCAATCTATAGATAATTTAAAAAAATCCTCCCTAGCTACTTGTGTGACTAAGGGACATTTACTTTCGCAATCAAAAGGTATAACAAGAATTTTTGGCGATTATTCTGCTAATGAAAAAGGCGAGATTGAAGAAATTGGTAATACAACAATTATTCCAAATAGTGTAATTGTTTCAATTGAAAAAATTTAGTGGTGGTTGAAAGTTTGTTTACAGTTTATTGCTACTCCAACATGACTGACGAAAAAAGTAAGCAACCGAACTTTCATAGTTATCGGAGAAGATAACGGGCCTCCACCACTAGACCAATTCTTTTTTAATTCAACTTATTAAGTTTTTTTCCAACCATTGAAACAACCTTATCGCTATTAAATGTTTTTGATAACATTTGTTTCATATTCGCAACCATTTTAACTTCTCCATGTCTTAATTCTTTTGGTTTTGAATATTCTTTATGTTGTTCAATTGGTATAAACTTAGTCCAATAAGCAACATAACCTTCATAAGCATCTTTTGGTTTTTTAATTGCTTTACATTCTGATACTAACCACTTACCATCTCTAAACATATAGATATATTCAATCATGAAATCTCCACGCATAGAATTCATATACCAATATTCACTATCATAATTTAGAGCCTTATCCTCCTGGCCCTCATAAAAACTACATTCTTTAATGGTACTTTCTAAATATGAGGCGCTCCCGTGATTAACTAACTCTTGTGCCTTATCATAACTGTAATAATGATTTAATAAACAATGGCCCACTCCGTCTGGGTATCCATCACTATGAACATAAATCACTTTTATTTTATTTGTTATTGGATCAACTACTGCAACATTACTTCTTGTAGACATATCTTTTCCCTCCTATTAATTATGCTACTTGTTTTTTTAATACTAAAGGCAACTCGACTAGATGATAAATTTTTTTATCATCAATAATCTTGTATGCATTTAATTTATCTTTTGCGATATCATAATATTTAGTCTTTGCCTCAACAACAAAATGACTATCTCCATCATGATATTTTTTTTCACTTATGATTAAGTACATTATTTTTTACCTCCTTTTTTTGTAATATAAAAATGAACTGCCCGAACTTCTGGGGCATCAATCATTCCCACTTTTTCATACTGCACCGGGCAACTCTCTAGCCATTTTTCATAACTTTTATGTAAATCATCTAAATATAATTTTGCTCGATTTTTAGTATGTATATAAAAATGCTCATCTTTTAGTTCGGCCATTATATTACCTCCTCTAATTTAAATGAAAATGGTTCTGGTTTAAGCATATCCAGACCTAAATTTTTGTAATCCCTAAAATTATCAAAATCTATTATGAACTCATTAACATTTTCTTGATCTTCTTTATTTATTTTAACAACTTTTTTATTAATTTTTATTTCTGTTGCCTCCCCCTCCGGCATAGCAACTGAAACATTTTCAGTTTTAAAATGTCTTTTTAAAGCAATTGCAATTGCACAATGTGAGCAACTTCCCCCAATTCCCTTATCAATATCATTTTGTGTTATTTCTATTTTCATTTTTGCCCCTTTATTTCTATTCCCGTTGCAACCATTTCTTTGCTTTTATAATTATAAATATCAAAGTATTCGTATTGCGTTCGATTATCGTTAGTCCTTAATATTAAATCAAAGTCCATGAGGATTTTGTTTGTATCTTCATCCTCATTTTTTAATATAATCTGACAATGTTTATCCTCTAACATTTCTTTTCCTCCTCCCATAAGATATCATAAGACCATTTAATTACAAACATTAAATTTCCTCCACCTCCATTATTTCTGTACTCCCGTGATTACCTACGTCCCAATCAGTAAAACCAATTTCTGATATTATTTTATTAGCTTTATCCTCCGCCTCTTTTTGATTTTTTGCCTCAATATCAGTTTCCCATGTACATTCTTCCCATGCGGTCACTCTAAACATTTTCTTTTTACTCATTTTCTACAAACTCCTTTCCTAATCTTGAAACTTCTTCAGCAAAATCCGAAGAATTCTTATCAACAAAATTTAACCAATCTTCCTCCTCCATGTCTTCAGCAATATGTTTTTTTTCTAAAATTTGCCACAAGACCTCATCTGTATTAAAAGTTTTAAATGTTTTTCCGTTATCATCTTTTAGTATTAGTATTGCCATTATTTTCCCTCCTCGCTTTCTGTTTTTATATTTTCACTTCCACAACTTGCACAAACTTCTGTCATTTGAAATAGCTCATACCAACTATAGTTTTTTTCATTGTCAAACTCTTTTAACAATGTACCCTCGTCAAAATTACAATCTAAACATTTCATTTATTCCTCTCTTTCTGTTTCATCCTGAATTGTTAATTCTACTTGTTCATCAACTTCAATTATTGTTTCATATTGACAACCATTTAAATTATTATCTTTTAAATAATAAAATCTTAAATCTTTATTTTGATCACAAGATTTTAATTTTTTTATTAACTCTTTAACTTTCATTCTCCCTCCTAGCTTTTTCAAAAGACTTATTTAATTGTTCTTGTTTAAAATTATATTTTTCAATGTTGTCTAATTTTTTGACAATCCAAAGTAAAATTATAATTGGTAAACTTACAACTGTAATAATTAATATTGATTTCATTTTTCCTCCAATGCTTTTACTATTTTCAACATATCCTCAAAACTATCGGTACTCGCACTTGGTTCAGCATGAACACCTTTTTTTTCATCATATCGATAAATATAATAGTTATGTTGAAAGTACCGTTGGCATTCTTGGTTTTTTAAATCCACAAGATAAACAACAATATTAGATTTACTGTTTTCATAACTTGGGCAAGTATCATTTTCATATGATACATCTTTAAAACCATTATCCATTAAGTCAGTAATCTTACAAGGATAACGATAATTTACTCCTTGCCACTCAATAATGCTATTTCCATTATTGTATTCTTGCTCAGCATACGTAAAGGCCATTTCATCTTCTATGTTCTCGTGTTTTTTATACCACTCGTCCATAGATAATTTTCCAATATCCTCCACACCCTCTTTAAAGGCTACTGCTGAATTCCAAAGACCCATAAACTCATCTTTAATTTCTGCGAGTTCTTTTAAATCATGGTTATAAAAATTATGCACTTCAAATTCATTACTCATTTTCCCTCCTTATTGGTTAAGTTCAAATGTTATTGGTTTTGGTGGTGTTGCATCATCAAATTCTAAATTATCGAAATCGAAAATAAAATTGATAACTTTTTTACGATCATTTTCATCTACAAAATAAGGTTGGTCATTAACTCTAATATCCACTCCATTTTTACTAACTGATGTACTGACCGCATTAGTTTTAAAATGTCTACTCAATGCTAGAGAAACGGCACAGGCCTCACTATCGCAAGGGTTTCCGTTTTTAATATCCTTTTCCGTTATTTCTATTTTCATTTTCCCTCCTTTTCTAAATAACCAATTTCTTCCAGGTATTCGTAGGCCTCGTTCATCGCGTCCCTAAAATGTCTTGTTCTATATTCTGACGGTGTATCTTCGTCCGCATTACAACACATTTGTGAAAGTAAATCGCACAATGTTAAAACTTTTTTTTCTAAGTCCGATATTTGTTTTATGTTTTCTAAACCCTCATTCATTTTGTATCTCCCGTTATTTCAAATTGACTATCATCCCCCCACTCCGTACCCTTAAACGTACAAACAAAGTCTTTCGTTTGATATGGTTTTTTTTCATCCATGTCTGTACTTGTGGCAATATCAATTACATCTTGTTCACTTAATTGTTTATTACTTTCTATCTCCCATATCTTTGTGTCTTGTGACCACTCCTCATATGTATATTTATATTTCATTTATCCTCCTCATAAACTCCGATTGTTAATTGGAACTGCCCTTCACTACAAATTGCAAAACCTAAATCATTTCTAATTCTGAAAAGTTTTGAAATTGTTTCAAGGCATTGTTTAACTGACAGGGCCGGTTCATTGTCCGAACCAAACCCAGAACTATCCACAAACAAACCTCCGTTGTCTAAAAATTTCCAATCGTATGGTAGGCCCAATTGATCTTTTAATTCATTTGTATTGAACCTTTTCCAACCTTTTGGGATATAGTTTCCTAAATTTGTTATTTTTTTCAATGGTGTAAATATGCCCTCCTCAGCTTGAATAATATCCTCCTCCTCAAACTGTGTTGGCTCTTTTCCACTTCTTTTAGCCTTCCTCCCTTGTTGCTTATTCATCGCAACAATTGTTTCAATGTCCATCATTTTTTATATCTCCTCATTTATTTCATTAACTTTATCCCAATCAATCTTGGCCCAGAATTGTTCAACCGGTCTTCCATAACCATCAACAAATTTTACAGGCCCTTCTTTTTTGGTTTTTTCCTCATCTCTCATCAACACACCCGCATCAATGAATTCTTTAACCCTTCGACCTACTGAACCCTCCAATTGCAACCATTGGCCCGTGTTCATTAGTCTTAAAGCATCTTTACATTCTTCTTTTGTTAACATTTTTCCCTTCCCTATTATTATATTTACGTTTGTTTTTTGTACCAGGCGAATAACTCGCCCGGATACAATTTTGTTATCTTGCAATTTTAATTTCATCTATCTCAATTGGCATACTGTCGCCATTCTTATTGAAATCATTTGAAATTTTATTGTGTAATTTAGCAAGGGCAATTACAAATCTTTTTTCATGTTGGTTTTGAATACCTTGCATTTTGTATTCTTCAACCCAACCTTTTATTTCTTCCATCACAAAAGATTGTGATGCTTGTTTAGGTGTGTAATTGTCTTCTTTGATCAACTTAGCATATATTTCCATACTCATTTTATTTTCTCCTTTTTTATATTTGTTAAAATTGTATCTTATATTAATGGGATATGATGTCAACAAAATATCACAATAAAAAATTATTTTTTTTCAACCCTTGCGTGTATCAATAGTTTAGAATAATTCTAAACTACCCCGCTCTTACCCCCTTATTTTTTTTAACCAGGCTATCTATTGTGGCCCAGATTTTGTCCCAATCCCCATTGGATGAAATCCATTCCGCTAATTTAAAATTACCCTCCGGGTGTATTACTGTAATTATTCCGTTCCTTAATTTTATTTTTATTTCAGCTTGTCCCTTATCCATTGTTAACCTCTCTCTCTATTTGTTTTTTTACATCTTCATAAACTCTTTTCATTTTTTTACTCAACACGGGTTTACGATCTACCGGAATTGTTTCAAAACCTTTTATGTTTGTAAAAATCGCTCCCGCATTATTACCCTCATCATCAGCTGACGGTGTTAATATAGTTCCATCATCCAGGTGTATTTCGCAAGGTTGAAAATCCCACCCAAAAAATTCTTGACTATCTTCAGCACTTAACCATTTAACCTTTTTAATTGTCCGCCCCGCTAATCTTTTGTTTAATTGTTCTTCAAATTTATCCATATTATTCCCCCTCTCGATATTCTTTGAATAATTTTATAACAAAATTACTTAAGTCTTTATAATCACTACGCAACAATTCAACATCTCTTTGATTAATGTTTTTGCTTACACTAATACAATCCTTGTTAATTTTAATTGCGTTTAGTATTTCTTTTTGTAATTGTTCTGTTGTCATTTTTCCCCCTGTTTGATTGCGTGTAAATCATGTTGATCAATTGCAAAGTTTTCAACTTGATTTATTCTTTTTTCTTTTTCTTCAATTGGAAGGTTATCCCAATCGTCTGGAAAAGTTAGCCCAGAAATTTCAAAAAATCTTTTTTTCTGGTCTAACTGTTTACCCTTGTCCATGTCCCCAGACATCAACCCAAACAATTTTGATATTGTTCCGGTAGTCTTCAGCATGTCCGTTGGCTCTTGTCCTTGTTTTCTTTTTTTATTTTTTTTCATTTTATTTCCTTTTTGTTGTGTGGGCCTTTCGGCCCACAATTGATTTACCATAATTTTTTTGAACCTTTTAAATCATGGGCCTTTCTTAGTTCGGATTTTTTATCTTCTTTTAAAAAAATCTTCTCTAATTCTTTTAGTATTTTTGGGTCATTAAGTTTGTTAAAATTAATTGCCTTAGTGAACCCAAAAGGGTCTTTTATTGTTTTCATGTTATTTCCTCTTTTTATTTTCATTACTTTTATATCTTATATTAATGGGATAGTTAATCAACATAATTTTTATCGATTTTCTATTTTTTCTTTTGCGATTTTATCCGTTAAGAAATTTCCCGCACTAGTTGAAATAGCCCGTTGATGCTTGGCCCTTTCATATTGAGTTATTTGTCTTCTAGCGAACAATTGTTTTTCGTAGAATAACCCTATGTCTTCACGTTCTTTGTTGTAGTACCATTTATTTTTATCTGTTTTCATGTTTTCCCCTTATGCTACTTGGTTTAATTGTTGGTTGTTATTTTGAGCATATTTTTTCAATATGCTCAAAGCTTGTTTTCTATTTACCGGTTGATCTAATTCTGAAGACATCAACGGGCATTTTTCATCATGGTCTAATCCATAAACCGCATGACAAATTTCATGAAATACAACGTGTCTTAAATAGTCTGTATTTCTATTTATTGCTTTTTCAGTAATCCAAATTTGATTTTTGTTCATTCTCGCAACACCCAAAACGTGTTCACTACCTCTTACAGCTGTTCCTACTCTTACCTCTATTCTCGGTAATTTAATGCCGTTGTTTTTTGCGTCATAGATGATTTCGATTACTGATCTTCTTAATTTGTAAACTTGATCATTCATTTTAAAGTTATTTATTTTTTTTGTTTTCATGTTGTTTCCTCTATTTGTTTTTTT
>Ga0208899_1002647_pt1 | contig 11821 bp, 21 predicted proteins | sample VirMetDEL_Nov_24_FD_184518 | JGI IMG/M metagenome (GOLD analysis project Ga0208899, IMG submission 184518) | Aqueous microbial communities from the Delaware River and Bay under freshwater to marine salinity gradient to study organic matter... | ecosystem: Environmental > Aquatic > Marine >...
TCAAGCATTTTGTAGTACCATATCTATGCCTGAAAGAACAGCTGTTAGTAAAGAGATAAAACATAATGGTCCTAAACGTAAGTTTGTTTATGATTATTCATCTCAACCAATTACAGCATCATTTTATACAGACAAGTTTTTAAGAGAGAGATCATACTTTGAATTATGGCAACAGTGTGCTTTTTCAACTACTACACACAATTATAATTTTTATGACAATTATGTTTCTGATGTAAATATATTTCAATTAGGACAATTTGCTTCAAGGCAAGAACGAGATGACGTTACTTATGCTGTAAAATTATTTGATTGTTATCCTAAAACAATAGGTCCTGTATCGTATAGTCACGCACAATCGGCTGAAGTTCAATCTTTTGATGTTACGTTTGACTTTAGATATTGGATTAATTACTTTATTGATAGAGCAGGTAATGTAGAATTAGGTCAATCAAACTTTAGAGATGCTACTGTTAAACAAGCTGGTGGTTTGTTTGGCGGTTTATTAGGAAAATTACCACCAGAATTAAGACGAGCTGGTCGTGGTGTAATAGAAGATTTGAGAAGAAGAATACCTATCGGCAGAGCAACTGGCGGAAGAGTATTCCCACCATTCAAAATACCACCACTAAATATATAAAAATTAAGGAGATAATATTATGGCTTTACCAAAAATTGAAACGCCTACTTATGAATTGACTTTGCCATCACAAGATATACAAGTCAAGTATAGACCGTTTCTAGTAAAAGAAGAAAAGATACTTTTAATGGCTGTCGAAACAGGCGGTCAAAAAGAGTTAGTACAGGCAATTACTGATATAGTAGGAGCGTGTACTTTTAATAAAATCGAAGCAAGAAAATTACCTATATTTGATTTAGAATATTTGTTTTTACAGATAAGAGCTAGATCAGTAGGTGAAATTGCTACATTAAAAATTTTATGTCCAGATGACAACCAAACTTATGCTGATACAGTAATTGATTTAAGTAAAGTAGAAGTTCAAGTGGACGATAAACATACTAATAAAATAATTGTTGATGAACAAAAAAACTTGGGTATAGTATTCACATATCCTACTATTGATAGCGTTCCTCTAGCTGCTGGCGAAGAAATCAAAGCAAATACAAAAACTATATTTTCAGTTCTTGTAAGTTGTATAGATCATATCTTCGAGGGAGAGAAAGTTTATCCTGCTAAAGATAGTACAACTGAAGAATTAACCGAGTTTTTAGAAAATTTATCACAAAAAAACTTTGATAAACTTAAATTATTTTTTGAAACAATGCCTAAACTTACACACGAGGTTGAAGTAGAAAACCCTATTACTAAAGTGAAAAGTAAGGTATCATTATCAGGAATACAAGATTTTTTCGGATCTGCCTCTCCCATAACAGCCTAGAGGCTTATTTTGAAACTAATTTTGCTCTGATGCAACATCATAAATATTCATTGAGTGAGATTGAATCTTTAATGCCGTGGGAACGTGATATTTACGTTAATTTACTCACAAAATATATCAAAGAAGAAAACGAAAGAAGATCAAGGGAAGCAGAGAGGCAAAAGTATAATGGCTGACAATAAAGAAGATATTAGGGTAGTAGAACCTAAACAAAAGATAAGTGTCGATTTAGAAGTTGACACTTCAATAAAAGACTTGGGTGTAAACCCATATGCAAAACTAATACATCTAGCAAGAGCAGTTGATAGTTGGAGAATATTTCCAAGAGTATTCATATCAACATATATTTACTTACTATACAAAGTAGTAATATGGTATATGAATTTATCTAGTCCTACAATGGAACAAAGTGGTTTAGTATCAATCGTTGTTGGTGCTGGCGCTGCTTGGTTCGGTTTATATACAGGAAGTAGAGCAAAATCAGATAGTAAAAAATAATGGCTGAACAGATAAAAGCACAAGTTACAGAAATAGCAACTACATTGACAGATGAAATGGCTAGCAGATTTGCTGGCGTAATGAAAGCTGTTATACCAGATGTTACTAAACCTTTAGCAAAAGCAGCCGAGAGGTTTCAAAATGAATTAGTCAAAGGAAGTGGTAGAAATGTAGAAAAAGCATATGTTGAACTTCAAAGTATTTTAAAAAAATTTGATGTGCAATTATCTGATTTAGGAGAAGATTTTAAAAAAACAAGTGACGCTTTAGAAGCAGTAGAAAAAAGTAGATCAAAAGCTTTAGAAGAAGTTGAAAAATTAAGAGAAAAAAACATTGTTGCTGAAGCAAGATTTATACCTAATATTAAAAACAATCAAAAAGAATATAAAGCTATAATATTATCTGATAAAGAATTAGTTGAAAAAAGACAATTATTATTATTAAAAGAACAGGCTGCTAAAAATAAAGAAAGAGAGTTATTAGAAGATTTAAGGAAGTTTCAAAAAGGTGAAGTTAATTTAAATAAAAAAGAAAGAGAAGTTTTAACAGATCAAATATTAGTTGCTCAGTTAGAAGCACAAACAGTACAAGAAGAAAAGAAACTATATGAGGGCAAAGGTGGTCGTTTTGATACTCGTATAGGTGGATTTTTAGATGACTTTGAAAATGCTGTAAATGAAAAGGCTCCTGACTTTTTAATACCTGTAATACAACCTATCATAGATATAGCAAGACAGTTTCAAAAAACAATTTCATTATTAATAGATGGTTTAACATCTACCGCTAAATTTGTAGGCAAATTTTTACCTGAATCATTTAAAAAAGGATTTGCTGATATGTTTGGCAGTCTTAAAAAAACAGTAGGTGGTTTAATTGGTACACTAGCAACATTTGGTAAAAGAATTGTTTTAACAGGTATTACTATGTTGGCTGCTATTGTAGCACCATTATTACCATTATTAGTTCCTTTACTTAAATTTGCCGCTGTTGTAGGTCTTGTAGTAGGTGGATTAATGTTACTTAAAAAAGGTTTTGACGCATTAACTAACTGGTTTAAAAATTCTTGGTTAGGTAAAAAGATATTTGGTGGTGATAAAGAAAAAGAACCTAAAAAAGGTAGTGCTGGTGATATAGCAGGTGAGGCTGCTATGTTTGATGATGGAATGACTTATACTAAAAAAGAAAAACCTAAAGTTATTGCTAAAGAACAAGAAACTATGTCTTTAGAGAAAAAACCTGCTAAAGTAGTTGCTACTACAGACGAAGAAAAAGACGCATTTGGTGATACAAAATTTGAAGCATATATGCAAGATAAAGAAATGGACGCATATATGAAAGGTGAAGAAACAACCTCTATGAAGAAAAATAGAGTAAGACAAGAAACAGAAGCATTAAGAAAAGAAAAAATCTATGGTGATAATGAAGCTGAAAATAAAATTATGGATTTAGCTGAACAAAAATATGGTGGTTATGATGTTGGTTACGAGAAAGCAAAAGCAGAATTATATCCTGAATTAGCAGCAAAAGAAAAAGAATTAGAAGCATTAATTAAAAAAGAAGAAGAAGAAAAACTAGCTGCTAAAAAAGAATTTGTTGAAAGAAAAGTAAAATCTAAATCAACTAAAAAAGTTACAACTACAGAAACAGTTACAGGCGGAAAAGAAACTGTCACAAAATTAGATGATGCTACAATGAAAAAAATGGATGACAGAAACAAAATTTACGGTGAATATGAAGATAAAATTTATGCTTTAATGGATTCTCCTGAATACAAAAAAATGGGTAAAGATGAAAGAGTGGCTGCTGTTGTTGCTTTAGAAAATGAACGTAACAAGTTAATGGGTGAACCACCACTAAAAGAATTTCAAATACAGACAATTAAAAATGGTGTAGAATTTGAGATGAAACAAGAAAAGAAAATTATGTCAAAAGACCTTAAAAAAGATTTAACATTACCTGCTGATCAAACAGGTGGTCAACCAGTCGTAATCAATAATGTAACCGCACCTCAAAACGTAGCCTCATCATCTACTCAACAAGTTATATCAGCAAATGCTGCTAAGAGTAATGATGATACCTTCCTTAATTTAAATAGACACGTATAAAAAAAGGGCGCCTATTACTAGGCACCCTTTAAAGTTAGAAAGCGAGAGAGAAAGATTAATCTTCTTCCGCCAATTTACTAAAGTATGACAAAGTATCATCTTCGTCATCATCACTTGTCGGTGAAGATTTGACTTCCTGACTTTTTACTGAACCGTTGGTCTTCGGTGGGAGGTCTGTAGATTCAACAGTTTCAGTTTTTCGTGTTCCTGAAATTACCCTATTCAGTTTCTCTTTAAGTTCCTCATAGGTTTTAAAATTACTAGGATCAACGAAAGGTTTTAGAGCATATTGTTTTTCCCATACTGATTTGATTTTATCATCACTATCAGCAACGGCAGAAACACCCTCAAACTCGGATTTATCATAGTTCCAATAACCATCAACTTTTCTGATTTTCAGTTTAAAGTTAGCACCTTTCCAAAAATCAAATGGGTTAATTGGTTTTTCATCTTCAAACGCTGGGTTCATTGTTTCAGCAATCTTATCAAATATCTTTTTACCGAATTTAAATAAGAAAACTTTACCTTCGTTTTCTGGATGTTTAGGATCAGATACTACTAAAATATTAGAGTAGTATGATAATTTTCTTTTTCTTTTTCTAGCGATTTCTTTATCACTATCAACGCCTGTATTCCATAATCTAGTATTTTCTTCACTAACAGGATCTTTTTGATTTAAAGTTGTTAATGAGTTCTCAATATACCAGCCACCTTTATCTTGGAATGCGTGTGACCAAACTCTTTGCCAAGGCATTTCTTCATCTTTAGAAGCAGGTAAGAAACGAATAACAGCATAGCCGTTACCAGTTTTATCTAACTCTGGTTTCCAAAATCTATCGTCTTGGTATTTGTTCTTGGTATCTTTTTCTTCGGGATTGGCGTTTGCTTCGAGTGCCTTTGTAAGTTTATCAAAGTTTGAAGCGGATGATTTTAATGTTTCAAAATCCATATTTGTATTCTCCTTATTATTGTATTTGTGTTACCTGTATTATTCGGTATCATTTTTATTTATAAGACTTTTATGTTTAAAATATTCTTTTAACCATTTTTTCTGTGGTGTATTTTTAATTCTATTTTGTATTCTCTCACAAAATGAAACTATTTTATCACATAATCTGTATATAAAATTATCAAACATATTAATACTAATATATCATATATTGTCTATAAAGTCAAGCGCCTTTTGAGTTCTTTAAAGTCAATATAATTCAAATTTTTCACTTTACCTTGCCACTCTAAAACTGGTCTATTTACCAAATCATCTACATAAATCGCATTTTTTCTATCTTCTACTATTTCATTTACCTTAAAGAAATTTACATTTTCATACTCTAAAAACAACTGTCGCCATTGGTCTATCCAGTTCACAGACGGTATAGCACCTTTTTCAGGCGGTCCGTAACACTTTGTACCCTTATAAACATTATTTAACTTACCGTTTTTACTATTTAAATCGTGTCCTATTAGATAAACTTCATCTGGTTGTTCTTTTAAACAAGCAACTAAACCACTGGTTGAACCAGCAGCCCAACCTCTATCTTTTGGTTTTACAAGTTCTGATATATTTTTTGCTTTATCATCATCTCGTACCCAAGTCGCATATACACCTGTGTGATCTATATTCTTATTTTTAATCTCTTTGTTCTTTGTAATAACTTTAATTTTACCAGCCAAGTTTACACCGTGAAATACATATTGTGTTTCATTTGTTCTATTATTTTTTATAAAAGAACCAAACTTTTTTAAATTTTGTTCTATTTCATTTTTATCAAGTGTACCAAAAACTGTTAATTCATATGTTTCACCAGGTAATCTATTCCACTCTCTAAAATAAGTTTCATTGTTATAACAATATCCGCTTTGATATATCTCGTGCATTATAGCGTGGTCAACAGCAATTAATACATCTGGTGTAAAATCTCTATAAATGGCATTACAACCATATATTTTACCGTGAGGTCTTAATGTTTCTAAATCAAAGTCTTTACGGCTTTCACCATTACCTATACAAAAGACTCTTTTCATTTAATAACTTCTACTTCACTTTCAGTTTCTATTACGACACGAGCACCACAAGACAAAAGAGGCTTATCATTACCGCCATAAACCACTTTGGATGGTCCGTGAATAGCCACTTGATGGCAATAAACATTCTTACTACCTTGCTTAATCGTAATAACTGGATCGTTTCTTTCATTTTTCTTATTACTCCTTATCACGTGTTGGTTGACGTGAATATATGTTTTTTTCTTTTTCATTTGTTTAAAAATACATCTTTCATAATCATCTTACATTCAGTTTCATTAAACTTAATAAAAGGTTTTAATCTGGCAATCGTAGATGAGATTTTAGTCCATACAACTTTCTCGGTAATCTCTTTATCCCAATTTTTACTAAACGATAAGAAGTGGTTAAGAACGATTGTGGTTTGTAACGATATTGTTTTTTGAAGAAATAATCGTAAAAGTCTAGGATGTTGTCCATTATGGCAAACGAAACCATCATCAAAAGAAATATTATTAGAAAGAAAGTCATCATTAATCCGTAAGCAATCATTCCTAAAATGATAGGTAAATGCTTCTTTACGTTTTTTATAATCCAAATAAACATCTCTACCATCTCTTTGTAAAAGATTACCAACCCATCCCTTGCTATCTGTAGCAAAGTTAGCAACAAAGAAATCAAGTATATCAGTTTGTTCATATTGTTTGCTCAGTTTGTGAAAAAAGTATCTATCATTTCTTTTAGTAAATGTTTCTAACTTACAATTAACCTTTCCTTCATATTTATGATAGTCATAATCTTTTGAGGTAAAGTGTAATTTAACTGCCAAATATATTTTATAAACTTCAAAACCACCATACATACTACTGACTCTTAAAATGATTTATTAAAAATTCTTTTATTTGATTCATATATTCAGGTTTACATCTATTTAAACCATTGTTTTCAAATCGTGTATTGATAACTATGTTATCAGGAAAATAATCTTTTGTGTTATCTATTCTATCTACCGAGGGTGCTAAAGGATAATGTACTTTAAACACATCATACGGATCAATAGGTATTTTTAAAAAATCAGATAGCCCATTTTGTTTTTCAAACTGTCTTTGTATATCGTGTTCATCAATAGCAACTTCTTTTATTCTTCTCATCACTTGACCAGATTCACTGAAAGTTTTACTACTTACATATTGAGTACCTTTTACATTATCTAAAACCTTTTTAAATGGATTTTTTAATCTACTCATACAGGAAGTTTGCCACTTTTACTTTCTTTTAAAAGTCGCTTTTCGATTGCTTCTATTTTGATTTTTTCTTTGAGAGATTTTGATATTAAAGGATTTACAGTACCAGTATCAATATCATTTTCATTACAATATAAAACAACAGCATCCATATAAGAACACCTTTTTTGTTTTACAAATTCTTCTATTTTAAGACTAAATTCTTTTGAGTTCATTTATATAATATATCATACTTTCACTAAAAAGTAAAGGGCGGTTACTTCCGCTAGCTTTCACCGCCCATTGTACTATTACTGTTGTATTAGTAACAATAATAACCAAATTAAAGTAATACTTGGTATAGAACACATCAATATCAAGTTTTTATATTTCTTCAATTTTTTTACTTTTTTCTTTCCGTAAGTGATGTAATTCCACTCACATTTATTATACGGTATCATTATTACGCTTTCTTATTAAGAAAAGGGTAAAATGCTTTTACATATTGTTGATATGCTTCAGCATATGGTTTAGTTACTTCTAAACCTTTTTCAATGTTTTCCTGTATAGTTTTATTTACATCACCGTTAGTTACAAAGTCGTTAAACTTCTTTGCTGTTTCAATGATGTCGTCAGCAGATACAGTAGGAGCTTTAAACTCTTGTACTACTTGATCGCCGTCTTTTTTGATTGAATATTCATACTCTTTTATTTGAGCATTGAAATTGAAGTCTGCTAATTGTTTAGCTAGACCTAATAGATCGCTTCTGATTTCAAAAGCGTTTTTAGTTGATGTTGCCATAATTTTCTCCTTTGTGTGTGTTTGTTTATAGCGTATTTATTTATGCCTGTTTGTTTTATAGGAAACAGGCAAACCTATATTAGGCAGCCTTATAGGCGTCTAAAGTCTTTTGAAACTTACCAGCGTGTGATTTTTCTGCTTTTGCTAGTGTTTCAAACCAATCAGCGATTTCATCAAAACCTTCTTCTCTTGCTGTTCTTGCCATACCAGGATACATATCGGTGTATTCGTGTATTTCGCCTTTGATAGCAGATTGTAGATTTTGTTCGGTACTACCCATAGGTTCACCTGTTGCTGGGTCACCTACTTCTTCTAGGTATTCTAAATGACCGTGTGCGTGACCTGTTTCGCCTTCGGCAGTTGATCTGAATACTTGTGCTACTTCGTTAGCACCTTCAATATCTGCCTTTTGAGCAAAGTATAGGTATCTTCTATTTGCTTCTGATTCGCCTTGAAATGCGGCTCTTAAATTGTCTGATGTTTTTGTTCCTTTAAGACTCATAATAACTCCATATTAAACGCCTGTTTCTGTTACTAGGTACAGGCAAACCCATTACGGCTTTATGCCGCTAAAGCGTAACTTTCGTTAGCATTTATAAGTTTGACATTACGTTGTCAGCGATTAAACTCCAGTAACTTTTAGTAGCAGTCGAATCTAACTCACCCCCTCAAAGCACACCTTATGTGTTTTAAATTGGTGGAGGTGGTGGGAATCGCACCCACGTCCTCACTAGTTATTGAATTACCTTCAACGTCTAATTCTTTTTTGATGTTTCAAATGTCCTTTATGACTTCCCATATAATAATCACCTGGTTCATAATCCCAGCACTTACCGTGATGACCTCTTATGTCTGCCCAAAACATTCTCAATTTTACTATCAAAGTTCTAAATAATGTTCTTCTTGCCACTTTTTTTCTTTTATATTCCTTTTTTCTTTTCAGCTTTTAATGTACTTTTATTATGAGTATGAAACAAAATACAAGTTTCTTGTACACCTGGTATATCAACTGTCACTAACACTTGGTCATCATTTTCATAATAAGTTACCATATAAACTGGTTCACCATCAGGTTTACTGCCTGATCTACCTAGACTTATATGTTTAGCTTCAAAACCTTTATCATCAATATATTCTTGTACTGCGTCTGGATTGCCACACACTGCTGGTATTTGTTGCCAATATAATTCATAATGTTTTTCATTAATACCGTGTTCAGCATAGGCAATACCACATAATAAACTTAAAACTATAATTATTTTTTTCATTTTCCCCTTTAGCTGTTGAGGTCGCAAGTAGGTTATTTAAATCACCTTATTAAATTTATGTCGTACTTTTGACTTTACTTTCGTTTTGTAATTTATAATATTTATAAAAACTATCAATAGACTCTATTAAACTTTGTTCATATTCTTTTCTATCTTTTACAAATGATGTCATAGTACCATCTTCGGCAGCAATCAGTATTACTAATTGTTCAATTTTTTTACCAAAGATTTCTTCATACATCATTGAATAACCTGTAGTTTGTAAAAAGTAATTTTCTACCCAATCTTCCTGACGTTCTTTATTTGCTGTTTTAAAATCTATTACAGATAATTTACCATTATATTCTGCGATACAATCTACTTGACCAGCAACCGTTAATTTGTCACTAAACATTACTGTTTCTAAACAGTGAATATTGTCAATTTGATCTAAATAAGGTCGCATTAATTTAAATAGACCTAAAGGTAAAACATCTCTAATTGAAGGAGTTTCATTCTTCAAGTATTGTTCTACAAGTGTGTGAGTTGCTTTACCACGTCTAGCGGCTCGACCCATTTCCCAATTGGCTACAGATTCGCCAATACTTTCACGCCACTTTTCTAAACCTTCTTTTTTTCTAATAGATAGTACGGATGTGATTGATGGATAGTTTTGACCTTTTATATCGTAAAACCTAAAACCATCTACTTTTTTACCTTTGACTTTAGGTAATAATTCTTCATTTAGTTGTATAAAATTAAATTTTTTTGCCATAATATTTCACCTTCATTTATTGTATCATTATAATATATCATAATATTAGGGTTTTGTCAAGGACTAAACACCCTTTTTCATATACATATCATTAAGCTGGTCGGGAGTTCAGTATTTGTATTCTTCATATTGAGTTTTACCGAAATCATTTCTAAAAGCTCTCAATAGTTCTTTTCTATTTCCTTCTTTTTTATATGATACGTGGATCCAACCTGAATTTGGTTCATCTGGACCTTTCCAAAACTCTAAAATCATTTGGTCGTAGTCTAAATTTTCATTTATCCAATGACACACTAATTGATTTGATTCACCAAAAATTTCAAAGTCCACTGCCTGCCCTTTAGCGTGCTGTGAATTTTTAGATGATCCTATTGCCTCACATAATGCTTCTGATCTAAAACCAGAGCTCACTGTGACTACTTTACCAAAGTGATCTCGTACTGGTTGTAGCACTTTTTCACATAATAACTTTAACGAATTAATTTGATCCTCATTTGGATTATTATTAATTCCTTTTCGGTCAGCCGTCTGGCTGGCAACTAGCTCTTTAAGCGTGAAGTTTTTGCTTAATTTCATTTAGTTTATCCTTTGCTTTTAATTTGAGTTTTTTTAACTCTCTTAATTCTAACCAACTTGTTGATGATCTATCATTACGTCTTTTATTTTCAATTTCATTTACTTTAGTTTTTAGTTCTTTATGTTTTGCTTTCGCTATCATATTAACCTCTTGTTAGTTTTAAGATTTTTTCTATCTGTGCCTTAATAATAGGACCTCTATTCGGCCAATGTATATAAGGTTCTTCGCTTTTAGATAGATTGTATAAAAAAGGTAAAATAACCTTTTCTATTTCTTTAAATCTATTTTGAATATCTGCGTCTGCCACTTCTTTAGATATAGTTTCTCTTTCAGCCACAATTTGCATTATTTCATTCATCATAGATTTAATATCGTTAACATCTGTTTTTACTTTTGCGATTTCTAAATTTGACGATTCTAATAATTTAGGATCTACAGTAGGTGTAGTTGTTGTTTTAGGTTGTTGAGATACAGCCGTAAAACCGTAGTCAACGTCCATATCAAACTCTCGCATATAATCTGGTAAATCTGCCATTAGGTACCTCTCGTAATTCTTTTTGCGTGTTTTTTAACTACTTGTTCTGTTTTAACTTGTTTGATTGATTTTTTGCCATATCTATCGGCTAGGGCACTGTTAGGGTGTGCCTCGGCAATTCTACTTAAATTGTCTTTCCATCCGCCATCTACTCTATAACTTCTACCTTGTACTCCACTAACTATATTTATTGAATTGATAACTTGTGTAATATGTTTATTCTTTTTTAAATAGTCTTCCATTTCAGAAATAGTCATCATTTCTGTAAATTCTTTGTTTGTTTTTTTATTTAAAAAAGTATAAACAGGCATTATTTAAAGTATTTGTTAATAACTGATAATTGATCGTCATATTCAGCAATTATTTTTAATTCTTTTTCAATTGCTTCTATTATATCTGGATGTTCACCAACACCAGCAGAATTTTTTAAATAAACTTCTACATTCATTTTGTGTTTAGCAATATGACCTTTTGCGTGGTCTTCTATTGCTTCTATCATATTTTCTCTATTGTATTCTTTAACAGCCATTTGTTTCTCCTTCATCTTTTAGTTCTTTCATTTCACTTTCTTCCAATCCTTTTCTTAATATTTCTTTTTGTTCGTCTGTCATAACTTCAAAAGGTTTATCCATACGTTTATACCACTCCATTTTCTATT
>Ga0208899_1002649_pt1 | contig 11820 bp, 12 predicted proteins | sample VirMetDEL_Nov_24_FD_184518 | JGI IMG/M metagenome (GOLD analysis project Ga0208899, IMG submission 184518) | Aqueous microbial communities from the Delaware River and Bay under freshwater to marine salinity gradient to study organic matter... | ecosystem: Environmental > Aquatic > Marine >...
CTTCTTCTTCAGTAGTCTCTTCTTCAGTTACTACTTCTTCATCTTTTGCCATTTCAGCCAATTCAGCCATCAACTCTTCTAAGTTGATTTCTTCGTCGTCAGCAGCAGTCATATCGGCACCAGCCATATCATCTGCTTCTAAGTCAGCTTCCATGTCATCTTCCATGCCATCTTCTTCTCCATCCATGTCACCCATTTCTTGAGATAAAATGTCACGAATCATGTCTTTAAGATCGTCTACAGTCATATCTGTATCAGCGATCTCATCATCACCAGCAGGCTCTTCACCTTCTGCATCTTCTTCCTCGTCAGCTTCGTCTTCAGATTCTTCTGAATCATTCTCTGCTTCCTCTTCGTCTTCTTCGTTAATTACTTTTTCTGCTTCTTCAATAGTCTCTTCGATAGTTTCTTCAACAGAAACTTCCTCTTCAGCGATTACCTCTTCTTCAACCTCTTCTTCCATTTCCTGGAGACGTTGAGCTAAGAGTTCTTTCAACTCAGGAGTGATAGACTCTTCTAAAGCAGCTTTAGCGTTAGCGATAGCAGCCTCACGGATAGATTTTGCATCAGCAATTGCTTGCTTGAATAAATCTTTGTTAGCCATAATGTTAACTCGTAATTGTGTACGTCTATTGAATAATGACGCAATATAATTTTATATAGATAAATACCGTATCGAACGATATATTCATATATAAATACATATAAAAACAAAAAACCCGGAAATAAATCCGGGCTCTTCATCCTAAATAGGTTTGCCTAAGGTAGCAGGCTTCTTATAGATTAAGATTTACCTTCAGCTACGGATACTTTTCTGTATTCAGTAACGAGTTTCTTAATCTCACCTAAAGCTTTTCTTGCTCTTCCTTTAGCGGCTTTAGTAGTTCCTTGGTGATTCTCTCTAAACTCTGCATATAGTGAGTCGATTTGTTCGAATAATTGTTCTGTGTTCATAAACTTAAATTTAATTTAGGCTCTTAGTAGGTCCCCTAAGATGCCGTGTAACTTATCATACTTACCTGGTTTAGAAGCAGATCCTTCGTTTAGTGAGATAGGGTTCATAAATGCTCCATGTGTTGATGGATTAGATACAAAATCCCAACATACTAATTCGAAGTCGTCTTGTACTTCTAAGTGACCTTCGTTTGTTGGTTTAACTGAACCGGTACCTCTGGAAGAAATACCGATTACGTGTCCTCCTAAGATAATCTCTTTTACGATATTACCTGAAGGAGTATTTAATAATTCTACTTTACCGCAAAGATCATCTCCGTCCCACCATAGGTCTGTTACTACGTGAGAGGCATTTTTTAAAGATACGATAGCAGATTCTGGGTGGTCTAATTCTCCGTAAGCATTACCTACTTTAACGAAGTTTTCCATGTAGTTCTTTACTTCTCTCTCAAGAACTGCTCTATCATATACCCTGCCATTTTGATTCTTAGCACCGGCTCTTTGCATTACACCGGTAACTTCGAATACACCTTTCTTACCCTTTACCTCGGTAATGGTAGGCTTAAATGGAGTATATTCTACTAATACGTTAGCCATGGTTAGTCGTTTATTACTTTAGTGATAATCTTCTTAAACATCTCTTTGAGAGCTCTTCTTTCTTCAAGCTCATCGTATGGATCAAAGTAAGCACGCTCTTCAAGTTCTTTTTCTCTCATCAGCTTATACTCTTTTTCCTTCTTAGTACCCTGTAGTTGTGCGATTGCCTTATCTATCTTATTGAGCATTTCTCCGTACTTGTCAGCTATCGGCCCACCTTCTGGTTCAGCTTCTTGCTCCATATCTCTCATGATCTGAGCTCTATGTTTCTGTAACTGTGCAAGTTTGGCGTTATTGTCAACTTCATCAACCGGTTCTTCTTCCATTAGATCCTTAGTTTGGATCCCCATACCAGGTAATCCTACTTTGCCACCGCTCTTACGGTACTTGATGTACTCCTCATCTTCTTCTTTACCATCTGCACTAACGTACTTGTCATCATCAGATGGAGCAAACCTACCTACTTTCTCTCCTAGCTGATCTACATCGTGAGAGATGTAATGCTTCATATCATCTTTAAGATCATCTATAGATAGTAAATCTTTATACCTCTTTAATCTTGAAGCATCACCTGACTCTAAGTCGTTCTTAACGGAAATAGCGTAAGCTTTAACTGCGTGATCTTCATCTCTAGGATCTACATCCTTAAGTAGCTGATTAGTTAGTCCAGCAATACGTCTTTTAGTATGATCGTCGTTTTCAATGTTTTGGATAGCTTCGTTAGCGTCGTTTGTGAAGTTTGGCAGCTTTTCTAAGTAACTTATATAGTTATCGCCAGTAACTGTATCAATGTCAGAGTCTCCTTTTCTTGCAACACTCACAAGCATCTTAATCTGTTCTGGTGTAGCATTTTTTAGGTCGATTGTTTGCTGTACAACAGCGGCATCGAGAATATCTCCAATTGTACCAGTTTTTGTTTCAGCATCGATCATTGCTTGAATCTCATCTGCAGATAATACTTTTGCAGGAGCTGGTGAAGACTGAGCTGGTTCTTTTTTGAATCTATCTAAGAAGCCTTCATTCAGCTTAGCTTTCTCCATCTTCTCACCTGGTGCATCTAATTGAACGCTATCTTGCTTAACGTAGTATAGTACGTCTTTAGAAAGATTCTTGATAGCCATCTCTCTACACTTCTCATACTGCTCAGGAGTAACATCCAAAGTACCGTATTTCTTATCAAGTTCAAACTTGATACCAGTATCTAATACATCAGGAGCGATAGTATCAGCTGGTGATGCTGTGGAGTACTTAGGCTCTTCTTTCTTAACTTCTGTGATAGCTCCTTTATTCTTAAGGATACTAACTGTATCGTCAAAGCTATTAACAGTAGATACAAATTGAGGCATCTCAATAGCTGCATCTCTTCTGAATTGAGTCTTAGAAAATTTTCCTTCTAATACTGCGTTGTATTTTTCTTGTAGTGTTCTCATTATCTGTAATCTACTAATTTAGTGCTTGATGGTCTTTTAGGTCTTTCTGCTTTTGTAAAACCCATTTTCTTTAAGAACTGTACAGCTCTGTTATCTCTATCATCTTTAGAGAAAGCAGCAGGTGTAGCATATTGTGCTCCAGTACCTGGTGAAAAGCTAGCTCCAGTACCTGTAGTACTCATCTCAGAAAGTTGCTCTTGAATATAGCTTCTTAAGATTTCTTCTAGCTCTCGCTTTTTCATAAAGTTCTCAGCTCGTTAACTAGTTCGTAATATTGTAACAAATTAACAAGATGGCTATCAGTTACCTTAGCTTGCTTACTGATAGGGGTAATCATTTTTGATACTTCATCAAGCTTGATCTTTGCAATATCGTCTTTTACTCTTTCTTTAGTCTGAGTAATAGCGGTTGAAATCTTTGCGAGTTCTTCGTTGATGAGGGTTCTTAATTTTACTTGAGAGTCTGAGGCATTAATAAACTCTCTTAGTATAGCTTTTTGCTCTGGTAGGAAGTTTTCGTAAGCTCCGTTAAATTTCTCTAGTAAAATTTTATAAGTTAGAAGACGCAAGTCTTTGTCGTACTTAGCGTACTCTTCGACTAGGGTGTCTTTTACGTCTTCTTCGTTCTGTTTTGTATTAGTTAAATGCTCTAATAAAGTTGTCTTATTGTCTACAATGAATTGTGGATCTACTAAGTTCTCACTTTGAGCTTCCATTAAACAATATAAAGCTGCTAATGGCTTGTAATCTCTAACTTTCATAGAGAAGAATTCATCTAGATCGTAACTGTTCTTGATCTCAGCAATAAGGTCGTACTTTTGCTTCTTGATAGCAGTTCTATCTAATGAACGAGAGATCTCTGTAATGGTAGATAAGATTGTCTCTCCTTTACCTTGAGTTACTCCTTTGTTCTTTAAGATATATTCGTATAGTTTGAATTCTTTAACTAATGGTGTTCTACCGGTATAAAATTTCTTTAATACCTTCACTGCAGGTGAGTCTTTGCGAGAAAGAGTATCAGCTGCGATCTGCTTAACTAGCAGTTCGAAGATGAGTCCGGTGTTTTTGTACTTTGAGTGCTTAATTCTCATGAGTATATTATTCTACTAATATAAATATATGTTACTACCCTAAATCTTTAATATTGCTTTCATCAAGCAACCCAGACTCCTCTTCTTTCTTTTCTTCGAAGATTAATTTCTTCTTAGGCTGAAAGAGATCCTTATTTTGGTAGAACACTGATTTAGTTTGTAAGTTGTCGATTTTCGACTCTTCGGATATGTTTATTTCTTGATCTTCTTCGTTGTCGTAACCGCCGTGCATATCATGAGTACCTAATCTATCTCTACCGAATGGACTGTCTTGAGTACCGTAAGTAGAAGCGTGGATTTGAGGTCTTCCTTCAGGATTTACCTCGTCATAACCTACAGGCATCTTAGGAGTATCCATTCCTCTTCTACCGTACATAGAAGCAAGGTCATGAGGTGTACCGTAAGTAACCCCAGATTTAGCTGGGTCATTACCTTCGTTTTCAATCTGAGCAATTCTAAAGGCTCTTTTACTGTCTTCTCTAACTAGATCTCTTTCTTCGTTGAATTGATCTTCAGATAAGTTAAAGATATTTTCGTAAATATAATCTGTAGAGAACATCTTACTCTCTACCATCTGTGAAGCTAAATCCATCTTCTCTTTTAATAGAGCGATTTTTTCCTGCTCGTAAATAATAGATGGAGTAGTTAATTTAAGTTCGAAGTTTGTTAAACCTTCTCCTTTATATCCTTGAACGTATAAATGTACTAAGGCAATCTTAGTTAATTCAGATTCGATAATTCTCTGAATACGTTCAATAGTTCTTGCAAATCTAATATCTTCTGCTGCTAACGTTGCTTTCCCTTGCAAATCTCCTTCGTAACCGAAGTATGCTTTTGGCACTTTGAGTGCAGCAAACATCTTGTCTCTTAGGTACTCAACGTCATTTGTACCGTCGTAATCTAAACCTTTAGTGGTATCGATTCTTGTTGTAGCATCTCCTCCTCTGACTGGAATGTAGAAATCCTCCATCATGTTCTGCATGTTGAATTTCAAGTTATACTGACCTGTCTGTTGGTCAATATAAGGAGTCTTTTTCATACCGTTGATAGTCTTCTGCATAAACTGCTCAACTTCCTGTGGTGGAATTTGACCAACGTTTACATAGAATACCCTCTTCTCAGGAGCTCTCATAATACGGTGAATCAACATCGCATCTTCCATCAAAGTTAACTGCTTGAAGATCTTTCTAGCTGGCTCTAAATAAGAACGTCCGTAAGGTAGGTAGTTGGTATCTGAGATTAATCTAAAGTGTGCTACTTCGTAATTATCTAATTGAATAATCTTATCCTTATGTCTAGGAATGTAGTTTGGATCAGATGATGAAGCGATACCGTCTGGATCGATAGTAAAAGATACTTTAGCTGGTTCATCAGGATCTTGACTCTCATGTCTAACCATACTATACACAGTATAAGGTAGAACATTATATACACCAAACTCTTCTGCTACTTCTAGTTTTAAGAAAAAGTCTCCATACTTACACATATTACGCGTCCATGACCATAAGTTAAACTCAAGGTTTAGTACATCGTAGAATAAGTTGTGAAGGATTTTTTTAACGTTTTCATCAGACGACTTAATAGTTAAGATGTCGCCCATATCGTTTTTAAGAGTAGCTTCGTCAGCTAAGATATCTAATGCAGAAGCAATAATTGGATCTGTATCCATTGCTTCATAATCTGAATATAATTGAATCCTTAACGTCTGATAATTCAGGTTAGGGTTAAATATATTCTTATTATTGTATAAGTAAAGTCTTGAGAATCTATCTACTAAAGAGTTAGTCTCATATCGACCAGTACTCTGGATATGATTAACGTCAGCTACCTTTAGCTGATTTCCGCCGACATTGCGAATTACTACGTCGGTAGAAAATAATCTCTGTAATCTACCAAATAAGGAAGTATCAGCCATGCAAAATGAGTTTAATTATAAATAGGCCTACTATAATAACCAAGATATATCTTGTTCACCATCAGGCGTCTTCATAAGATACGGATTATTTTGCATATTGCCAACATTATAAACAGCAGATTGTCTCTGATTTAGATTACTTATAGCTGATAAATTAGCTCTAGATAAATCCATACCTTGCTGTCTCAACCTTAGTGCTGTATCTCTAACGTATAACCCTGTTGCAAAAGCCATTACTAAGTCATCATTGTAGTTAGTCTGTGCCTGTGCTTTACCGTTCTTCCATATAAAGACTCTCATCTCTTTCAAAAGTCTCTTAGACTTTATAGTTACAGACCTCTCTCTAACATAGTCCATCATCTTAGCAATAACTAAAGGCCTAGTTCTCATAGACATAGTGAAACCGGGAGTCAGGTTTCCTCTCTCCATCTTAGTCATATAACTTTCTACAGTGTCTTGATCTGATTTAGATGAGTAGTAGAAGTTTTGATAGTCTCTCTCGATAATCTGTTCAATAGTAGACCATCCAATATTTGCGTTCTCTACTACTAGCAGTGCGTTGTTGTATTCTGTGGCTACTCCTACTAATAAGTTTCCAAATTCTTTTGGAGGTACCTTACTTTTAAATTCAGCTACTTGAGTTGCTGATTCGATATCAAATATATGAAATGCAGAATAATCCTGTCCATCCCCTCTAGCAACATCGGCAACAACCATATAGCTCTTAGTGTAGTCCGGGTATTCCCATATCCAGTAATCACCGCTTACCCCTCTTTTTTCAGAAGGATCTTGTTGCTGTACTTCTTCATACCAAACTAAATCCTCTGGTTCAAATACTGTATCACCGGATGATAAGAAATCACAATCACACTCTTGAGCTGCCATTCTAGGACCTAAGTCCTTATCCTGCTGATCTCTCCAGTCCTGGTTTCTTTCAGGATGTACCGTCCATGGTAGTTTAATTGGAATAAAACTATTCTCTCCAGTCTCTGCTTTTTCCCAGGTCTGATGGAACCAGTTACCAATTCCGTTGGGTGTTGATAAGGCCATACATTGACCCCCGGTAGCTAGTGTTTGTTGTGCTGCTGCAAAGGTTTCGTCAATATTATCGATAAATGCTGCCTCATCAATTAACAATAACGATACTGCTTCTGAACGTGCAGCATCTGAGTTAGATGATTTAGCTGTAATCCTTGAACCGTTTTTAAGTCTTAAAGATAATTTGTTGTCTTCTACTGCCTTAATCCTTAGCCAGCTAGGAAGCTCTTTGTACATAAACTGTACCTTATTTACTAAGTTACGAGCTGTAGCTTGAGTAGTTGCAAGAGCAAGTACGTTCTTATCTTTATGAAAGATCATTAGCCATAAACTGTAGCCTGCTGCTAGAGTAGAAATACCTAGCTGCCTAGACTTAAGTGTAATAAGGAATTGATGATCTCTAAATAAATGTAATACTTTTCCTTGAAAAGGATAGAGGTTGAATAAGATACGCCCTCTCTGTGGGTGCTGGATATAACAATACTTCTTCATGAAGTACTCAGGATCCTTAGCACACTTAGCGTATTCCTGTATTACTATCTTCTTTACATCCTGTTGACTCATAATGTTATAACTATTCCGATAACAGTACCTACAGTCAATCCTCCTGCCCAGCCTTTGTAGAGATTCCACATACGCTGTCTCCGTAGGGTTTGTTGGTACTTCTTCTGTTTCTCTATCTGGAGATTCTTTTCGTCAATAACACCGTTAAGGTTATTTTTTATATCAATAAGATTGGCAATCTGACCATCCTTAGCAGTCATTGCTTGATTTAGACTTTCTATGTCTCTTAAGTAGCTCTCTAATTCAGATTGACAAAGGTCTCCTTTTTCTAAATCAACGATAATCTCTCTTGCAATCTTTGAAGGAATGCAAACTAAAGTATCTCCGTTATTTGCTATAACGCTCTGTGAAATAGCTGGAAAGCTCAGAAGTAGAAAGCTTACTAAGCTTAGATATTTTACGATTGAATGCATCTCTTTCTTGTTTACGTTTCTCTTCCTCAACACCAATAGCAGCTAAAGCACTGTCGACTTGTAACTGCAACATATCATTCTCTATATCTAATAGAGTAATATGGTTCTCTAAAGAGTCCACTACTGCTTGACTTTTAGCCATATAAGCGTCTAACTCTGCCTTACGTTTATCATGCATGAGAGGAAGTACACCGAAAGCATACATTGCAGCAATTGCTACTGCTACTAGAACCATTAAATTATTTGCCGTAATTTTCATATATATAAATATATGTTAACTAACTTTTAAGTGTACTGATGAAATAGAGCTTTGGGAGCCGGCATAGTTTACAATATCAGTTACAGCGTCTGCTACTTTAGCGGGATCTCCAGTTTCTAAAACCTTTACAACACATAATGCTTGATACTTAGATGAAATCCAATCTGTAGACTTTTCTTTCAGTTCTTCTGCTGTAATGTTAAAATCTCCAAATCTTTTTGCTAGTTCAATAAACTCTTTAACAAAAGCATCTGACAGGTCTACTGCTTTTTTAAGCGCTTCATTCTGTGGTGGTATGTCACCTGCACCATTTTTAGATAAAAGCATCTTCAGTACCCCGCCGCCAATCTTACCTTGAGAAGCTGTTTTACCTTTTAACTCTCCTTGGAAACTTGTTCCATCTGTTGAGAAGGTTCTTAGCTGCATCTTAGCATTAGATTTAAAGTTTACATAAGCATCTTTAGAAGTAGGTGATACGATAGAGGAAGCGTACTCGTCTTTTTCTGATTGTAATTGTCTGGCTCTGACTGTTAATTTGCTTTCAGGTCCTAGCTTTTTTAACGATGCTCCTAGTAGCTTTCTTTCTTCAAACAGCTCTACCATCTGATTGTTTAGCTCAGCGATACTATCGGTCTTGAATTGAATATTCTTTACTGCAGGAGATACAATCCAAATATCAGAAGGATTCCATTTATCGTCTTGAATCTTCCATCCGTTTGCTTTTCTTACTTTTCTCCAGGCTTGGTAAATCCTATCTACAAACTCAGATCCTCTATGGAATTCAAATCCTGTACCGGCATAACCTAATAACATCTTCGCTGTGTTTACGAAAGTACTAGCCCATCCTGGTGAGTTCTGAATAAAGTATGTGATGTCCTCGATAGAGGATGTAGTATCTATATCTTTAGCAATAGACTTTAAATTATCTGGTGTTAGGTCTTTTGATGTAATATCAGATCCTATTTTTTGAGCTAAGGCATTAACTGCACATTGACAAGACTCTTGGATAGCAGTCTGTGCTGCGCCTCCTCCTGATCCTGCGCCTCCTCCAAAGTCAGCAGTCTTCTTTAACTTACTTGTAGTGATTGTATTACCGTCCTTATCTTGTAAGGTAACAGGTCCTTTAGCTGGTGTCCAGTTTTGAAGTTCAGCGACTTTTTCACCTTTAGGATCATAAACAATAAATGTTTCATCTCCTTTATCTAACTCTAAAGCTACGCCGCTCTTAATTTTTTGTATTAAGATATCGACTCTTTCTTCTTTAGTTTTAGAATTTTGCTTACCTAATTCTTTAGGTGTCAAGGGAGTCTCTTTTAGGTCTATACTAAAGACTTCTCTCAAGATCTTGAGGTCGTCTTCGTTAGTGAGGTCCGGGTAACCTTTTTCTGTTCTCCATGACCACTCTTGTATGAGCTTGTCTAGTATATCCATTTTCTATGCTTCTACGCCTGCGAATACATCTTCCTCTCCTCCGCCTGCTGCTGGTTCTTCTGCTCCGGTATCTGCTCCTAAATCGGCGCCTGCTTCTGCTCCGGGGAACTCTCCGTCGCCGCCTCCTTCGGCGCCAAATACATCTTCACCGGATTCTGCATCGGCAAATTGATCGGTAATAGGGCCTGATGCTAGCATGTGAGTAATCTTATCTAGACACTGCTGATATTCTGATACATTATCTAAGAAGTATCTCTTACCTTCCACAGTAGCTTGGAAGCCTTTGCCCATCCACTTTAGTTGAAGATCTTGACCGTTTTTAAACTCTACTTTAAATGTAGAAGGCTTAGGAGACATCCAACCAATCTTCTCTACAAACTCTTCGTAATCGGGAGTAAGTAGATGTACAATAGTCTTCTTTAATGTAGGAAACTTAGCTAAGATTTCAGGTGTTGGATCTGTAACTTCTTCTTCAGACGTTTCTACCTCATCAGCATCAGGAAATTCAGTATCAGGAGTCTCTTCAGCAGGAAGTTCGTCTTCCTCAGCTTCAGAGATTAGACCTTCTGCTAAGAGCTCATAGTAAGCTTCTTCAATAATATCTTTTAACTCTTGCTTAATCATCTTAGTTGTATCTACAGTGATCTTTACCTGTCAGGAAAGGTCTCTTACATTCTGTGCCTTTAACGTGAACTCGACCGCATTTACCGCAGCAAGTTGCTTTTGCTTCTTGTAAGATCTTTTCGTTATATTGTCCGAGGTTGATAGGAAATACCTTGTCAAACTGGTCTTTTACCTTTAGTGTGATTCCGTCGTTGTCTATAACAGTTACATATCCAAATCCTCTTAATCCAATCTTAGTACCTTTCTTAATCTTAGCGAAATCTCCTTTTTTAATCTCTTCAAGATCTACTTCAGGTGGTGCATTGTCGATCTGAGCATCAATTTCGGGTTCTTTGGTTTCAAACTCTAAGTAGTGAGTTGCTTTTGACATGTATTCTCTAGCCATCATTACTTTTTGTTGCCACCAGTTAGGAAAGTCTACTTGATCCTCCATCTGTTCGTAGTGACGAAGTAACTTGTATAACTTAACAGCATACTCTGCAGTATCAAAAGCGTACTGCTTTAACATACCAGGTTCATCGTCGATATGACCTACCGAAAGTGTTTCTTCCATGGTTGGTTTTATATCTCCTTTTTTACGGAAAGATAACGGTGTACCGTTTTTTCTAGCTTGCATGATAACTTTTTTCTGATCTGGAGTAGCGGTTTTTTCAGTACCGTCGGTGGTTGGAACTTCTGTTGTATTTTCGTCTACTCCGTCAGCTGCTGCTTTAATTTTATCGACATGACCTTGAATATAAGAATGTTCTTGAGCTAGTCCCATCATCTCAGCCATATCCATAATTTGATTAGCTACTGCTTCAGCTGCAAATACATCTGCTTCAGTCGCTCCTCTATCTAAGGCCATCTCTTCCATAGCAAATAAAGCATCTTGTAATTTAGCGGCTCTTACTGCTAAGTCCATATCTTCTACCTTGCTTTCGATATCCTGGTAGAGAGTCTTTGCTCCTGGGCACATATGGTAGTGCTTAGTTTGATAATCACCAACTGTAAGTTCTAAGTTAGGGTCTGTTTCGTGCTCTGCTAAAATCTGTTTTACAGCTTCTACGATCATTTGTTTATTAAAAGATATGGCCATGTTATCTTGTTTCTTTATAAATAGAGGTTAATCGTGGTAGTTAATAAACCTACGTAACGCCTTAGCTTTTGTACTGCCTTTATCTTTCATACTGCTAAGTTTCTGTCTAACCTTTGATATTTTAATTTTACCGTCTTCTCCTTTTAAACTAGAATCTCTAGATAAGATTCCGGGATTCATAGCATCATGAGGACCTTCAGTCATTACATAACGATCACCTTCTTTCTTAGCTTCACCGCTCTTCATTAAACTTTTCCACAATGCTGCTGCGTCTGGAGTTTGATGAGCATCGGAGAATAGAGGTCCTAGTTTTTCGTGAGCTAGTCTGTACATCTCTTTTCCGATACCGTACCCTCTATACTCTGGTTTTACGATTACTGAGTCTACTTGGTAGGATCCTTGGTAAGGTTTTAATCTTAGAGCTCCT
>Ga0208899_1002653_pt1 | contig 11811 bp, 21 predicted proteins | sample VirMetDEL_Nov_24_FD_184518 | JGI IMG/M metagenome (GOLD analysis project Ga0208899, IMG submission 184518) | Aqueous microbial communities from the Delaware River and Bay under freshwater to marine salinity gradient to study organic matter... | ecosystem: Environmental > Aquatic > Marine >...
ATAATAGTTTTAAGGAAGCTACTTTAGGACAAGATGCTCTTACTGCAATTAGACTTTTAGAAGCTGGCTCTAAGTTTGTGTCACTTAGCTATGGCGGCTGGGACATGCATACAAATATTGGTCAAGCCCTTAGCACAAAACAAGCAGAACTAGACCATTATCTTGCTAAAATTATGGATACGCTAGAAGCAAGAGGTATGTACGAGCGCGTGATGCTTGTTGTGACTTCCGAATTTGGAAGAACTCCGAAAGTAAATCAAAACCAAGGCCGTGACCACTTTGGAAAACTAGCCCCGCTAATGATTAGTTGTGGTAGTTATGAGATGGGTAGAACCATTGGGGCCTCTACTCCAAATGCTGACGACTTTGACAGTGGCAGATGCGGGCCAGAAGATTTAGCTTGGACAATTTACGATCATTTAAATATGAATAAAACTGCTAGATACACTGCTACGGATGGCAGACCTCATAATCTAGTAAAAGAAGACTCTAAAAATATTTTAAAGGACATATCATGAAAAATTTAATCGCTTTTTTGGTAATTGGTATTGCGTCTGTTTGTTTCTGTGATACAGTAGATGCTCATTGGCCTTGGCAAAACCATCAGCACCCGCATAGCTATAGGTATAATCCACCAATAGTTTATTATCAGCCGCAGGTTGTGTGGTTGCCACAGGGGACTACACTAAATGTTGGACCTGTGTATGTTGATCCATACAGAAGGCATGTCAGAATGGGAATCAATTATGGTTTTTACCACATTCCTCAAGTTCAAACTTTTAATTTCTACAACGGTCAAATGTCAAACGGTCCAAGATGAATATTATATCCAAGATAAATAAATCCTTGGCAGAAAGAATAGATTCTATAGTTTATACTACAGATAAAAAAACATTCAAAGTGTCTAATCAATTAACTATTGATTGGGCGAATGTGTTGCCTGAGCCACCAAAAAATAGCTCTAAAGAAACAAAAAAAGAGCTAAAGTATTTGGCCGATATTACCGAAAATTTATCTATAAGTCAAAAAAATCTAGTTTATCTTGTGGACAAAGAGCCGCTTGACCTTTATAATGACATACTCAGACGGCATGACTTAAAAATGCCAAGAGAAATTTTTAACAAAGTTTGGCGAATGACTGAGCCAGTCATCATGAATTTGAAGTATAAGTTTAATAGACCAAGACCGGAACAACTAGCTAAGTTCTATGGGCTGAATATAAATGTCACAGAAACTAAGACTCACCAGACACCAGCTTATCCTTCTGGTCATACTGCTTATTGCGCTATGGGTGCTTATATTCTGTCAGATGTGTATCCTGAACACTCATCTGAATTTTTTGGCAAAATTGGTGATGCTGGATTTGCTCGTTGTCTGCAAGGCGTACATTACCCTTCTGACAATGAGGCGGCTATGGTAATTACTGGTGCTGTATGGCAAAATATAAGATATAAAATTTTTCCAGAAATAAAACCTTTTAGGGTTGATTAAGTTATCAATCCATGTTATAATTTGTTAGTTCAATCGCGTTGATTGAGAGTTAGTTTTAAGTTTGCTTAGGAGGCATAAAGAATGTTGAACAATCGTATTATCTTGAAGGGTAATTTGACAAAAGATCCAGAATACAAAAACGTTTCGGATAGAGATCTTGTTACCTTTAGGATTGCTGTTAATGAGTCCTTGGGGGAAGGTAGAGAGGAGACTGCCTATTTTGATATTGATGGCTGGAACAGTCATTGCAAGTACGCTCAAAACGTACTTTTGTCCAAAGGGGATCGTGTTATTGTAGACGGTCGCATTCGCCAACGTGAATGGACAGATAAAAATGGATCTAATAGGGTTTCCTATAGCGTAGTTCCTACTACGTTTTCAAAAGTCGTTAAACCAACTCTCACATCTTAAACTTATAAAAACTTGGACCCCGCCTTCGGGCGGGGTTTTTATTATGAAAAAAGAAAGAATTTTACTAAGGTTAACAAAACTTGAAAATCAGATAGAGCATGTATCTGAAAAGATGTATAATCCATCCATAGAAATTTCTGAATTTAGAGAATTGACCAGAAAGAAAAAGAAACTTAAAAAGACCATCGACAAGCTAAAGAAAAAAGTATACAATGACGACCAATAAAGACAAGAGGAAAGCTAAAAAGGAAAGGAACAGAATCAAGAAAAATAAATCTAAAATATTAAAGATTAGATCTAAACTACGCAAAGACGCAAAGATTGAAAGAGAAACAGAACTTCTTAAAAAAGAAGTAGAAAAAATTCAATTCAAAGGAACAACGATAAGGAAGCAAAATGGTCAACACGGGAACTTGGAATAGCGACTTGGCTCTTCTATTTGTGGGCATGTTCTTCTTGCCAATATTCTTATATATGGTTATGGGCGTCATTCTTAGAGCTAAAGAATTTTCTGAAAAGTCGTATATTATAAATGTATATGAAGAAGCGCCAAAGCCTAAAAAGGTTAAAATACAAAAACCTAAAAAACCTAAAAAATCTAAAAAGCCCAAGCCCCAAAAACGAGCCAAGTCAAAAGACGCATGGGACAGTGGCATGGTTTCAGAAGCAGTTGGCAGTCTAGCCAATCTTGGTTATAAAAAATCAGAAGCTAGAAGAATTGTTTCTCAGCTATGCTCGTCTAAGTCTTATAAAAAAGCAGAAGATATTATTATTGACGCTATGCAAAAATGTGTATAGTATATATTATATAATACGCCCATATACGAGGATATAAAATGCCATTACCTAAAAAAAATAAAGATGAAGACAGAAATCAATTTTTGTCTAGATGCATGTCTGATCCAAATTCTAAAAAAGAATATCCAGACAACAAGCAGCGTATTGCAGTATGTTTGTCAAAAGCGTCTGAGGGATTAAATGAGTTAGCCGCTGCGGATTTTACATATTCTGTTGACACGTTTGGCTACACAGAAGAGCTAAATGAAGACAATTTCTATATCCCAACAGAAGCAGAGTATGAGGCTGTTGAAGGAGAAGATACACTAGAATGGGATGTCGCTGCTGAACGACCCGGATTGTGGGAGAACATCCGCAGAAAAAAAGAGCGTGAGGGTAAAAATTATAAGCCAGCTAAAACCGTCAAAGAAGGCAGACCTACCCAAGATCAATTAAAAAGAGCGCAGTCTGAACATGAAGCATATGCAGATCATGCAGAAGCAGATAAGCCGGGAAAAGATGACCCACGCAGAACCCCAGCACCTAAGAAAGACCAGAAGAAAGGCTCAAAGAAAAACAAACCAGACAGCGCTAAGAATCCGAGCGGCAAGATTACTTTTAGCAAAGAAGTTACTGCCCAACTCTCTAAGAAAGTGGCAGAACACAATGCTAAGGGTAAGGGGTCAAAAGCTACCCTTGGTATGCTTAAAGCTGTTTATCGCCGTGGCGCTGGCGCATTCTCTACCAGTCACGCTCCTAAAATGAGTCGTCATGGTTGGGCTATAGCTAGAGTAAATGCTTTCCTGACGCTTTTGAGAACGGGCAAGCCCTCTAATTCTGCTTACACTCAGGACAATGATCTGCTTCCAAAAAACCATCCCAAGAAATCTAAAGCGGCAGAATATCAGGGAAGAAAAGTCACCCTCAATAAACCTTTTAGAACTCCTAAAGGGCCAAAGAAGTTTGCCGTTTATACCAAAAATGAAAGCGGTAAGGTTGTGATCGTTAGATTTGGCGACCCTAACATGGAGATAAAAAAAGACAATCCAGCAAGAAGAAAAAGTTTTAGAGCGCGTCACAAGTGCGACACCGCTCCAGGCCCAAAATGGAAAGCGAGATATTGGTCTTGTAAAAAATGGTAAAGGGGGTTATAATGCGTATACAACCAACTACGGTTTATAAGGTAGAAAATAAAAACGCCTACAGAAGCGCTAATCCGAATTATTATTTAATTGTAACAGACAATGAAGGAGAAATGCTTTTTACTAAATCTAGCATAAAAGACGCTAAACAAAGAGCAAAATCTAATCCTGAAGATGTTCCTAAATACAGAAAGATTAACAATGTTGATTGGTGTGTTTGTGCAGCCTTTGCTTTTACCTGCTCTATTGCGGGAGGGTTGATTGGATATTTTTCAGATTTTATTTTTAATAAATTGACGTAGACACAAAAAAGGACAAAATGAAGGATATTACATTAATCGCGCTTGATAGTAAGTGTGACTGTAAAACTATTAATTCAGAAGAAGGTTCATATTTTGAACCGCTTTCTTCTATTGTAAAACAGTTAGATTCTCACGATCTATCTTATATTGTGGTAAGAACCTCTATAGACAGAATACCCAACAATGTTGAGTCTAGTCTTGTTATGTTTGTAGATCATTCTTTTCTTGTTAAAGAAGATTATATATTTAATGCGGTAACTCTTAACAATCTCCATAGGGATATGGGTATAATCTTCGGTCCCACTTCCATTAATACCAAGTCTAACAAAAATGAGAGATATATTAAAAACTCTTATTATGGCTATGATCTAAATTTTGGGAGTATCTACACGGCAGACATTACTGATGAGCCTCATAACTATGGCTCTTTATATAATGCCGTAATATCTGGCTCTGCCTACAATAGAATTGGTTTTTCTGGATGTAAAACTCCAAGGTCTTTTGTTTTAGACAGTGCCGCTTTTTTCAAAGAGGTCGCTAAAAATCATAAGATTTACTATTCTAGTATTCTACAAAAGGTTAAAGTTTTGACCGAGGATGATTTTGAACATAAGGTTATTTCAGATTATTATTATGATTTAGGTTATCGTGATGGACTTTGTAATTCATTGCTTTCTACTAAAGAAAAACGCCAAGATTTATGGGAAAGATTTGTTGAGGCACCAGAAGTGATTGATTGTAATCATCCAAGGTGGTTATTTGAAGAATCAAAAGACGACAATAATGATTATCTAGAACTTCTTGTTGTTCTTAAATGTAAATATCAAATAGGATACTTTGAAGGGATGTTGGGAAAGAGGGTAATATGATTAGATTAGATCTCTCAGACACGACTAGCTTTATGGCGCATAGATCTGGTTGGGGTTATTGCATGTCTAAACTAAAACGTTTTCACTCCAAGAATGGTATCAAATTTAATGATTTTATTGAAAAAGATTTTGGTTGGAATATAAATAATTATTATAATATTGGTGAATCAAACTATAAAAAATATAATTATGACTGGGTAGGGGTTTGGCATAATCCTCCAAATTATCCAGACTGGTTCGATATTTCTAATTCACCTCAAGCGATTTTAAAAAGAGACATTTTTCAAAAGTCGTTAAAAAACTGTAAAGCCATTGTATGTCTTTCTGAATATTTGTCAAACTGGCTATCTGAAAGAATAGACACTCCTATTGTGACTGTGAAGCATCCAACAGAAATACCAGCATCAAAATGGGATATAAAAAACTATTTAAAAAGTGATCGCAAGCAGGTTATTCAGGTAGGATACTGGCTTAGAAAAATGGATTCTATCCATAATTTAAGATGTAGCCTCGATTACGAAAAGATCTGGCTGCCCAGTAATAAAGAATATGCTATAAATCTTTTTGATATATTGAAAAAAACTCTAATGGACTGCAAAGAAAGCGACTATACATGGTCTGGTGTTAACATGAAACGAGTATCAAATGAAGAGTTCGATAGCCTGTTATCTGGAGGTGTTGTGTTTTTAGACCAATATGATAGTTCGGCTAATAATGCGGTAGTAGAATCAGTGGCTAGAAACACACCAATACTAACAAACAGACTGCCAGCGGTAGAAGAATATATAGGAAAAGATTACCCTTTGTTTTTCGATGATCTGGATCACGCTTCGGCTTTGTTGTCCAGCCCGCAGAAAATTTACGAGGCTCATTTGTACTTGAAGAACATGGATAAAAGATGGATAAGCGGTACATTTTTTGCTAATGATCTTATGAAAAAATTAGGAGAGGCTTTATGATCTGCGTATTCGCGCTTACCGGAAGATCGGGTTCGACGAGCCTTAGTGAAGCGATACATAAAAACATGAAAAATGCTGGTGAATGGTTGGCAGAACCTCTTTCAGATGGTTATGAGAACTGGGGCGTGCGACATCTTGAAAAACTTCCAAAAATTACCCTGTCTAATTTACAAGACGTAGCAAAACAATACAATGTCACGTTAGTAAAAACGCTAGAATTTTATCTTAATGTTGGCGAAAACATAAAACTGCTTAATATGTTTTCAGATAACGTCTTACTGTATAGAAAATACTTTGTAGATCACTATGTATCAAAATGGATGTCTTGCGACTTTAAAAACCAAACAAACACATCAGCCTTTTATAGAGATGAAATCAGAAATACGAAAGATTTTTTTAAGTTGGTCAGAAATCCTGTCGATATTGAACAAATGATAAGTAATTACAATTTATTTAGCAAAAAAATAAAAACCTATATTGACAAAGTAAATTTTGATTCTATCATAACCTATGAATCTTTTTATTGTGGCTCAGAACAAGATAGAAAAACTAGACTCTTAGAATTGTTTGACAAGCTAAAGATAGAACCAAAAGATAAGCTGGACTTATCACCTCTGTCGATAGATGGTAAGCACAATAGCTATGATAATTACGAAAGACTAATCCCGAATTGGAAAGAAGTGTTGTCGCTAAAAGAAGAACTAATTTTACAGGAATAACATGATTAATTTACAAAGCCCAATTAATAGCTTAGGATACGGTGTAGCTGGATACAATATCTTGAAAGAGCTTTTTAACAGAGATAGTTCTGTTGCTCTTTATCCTATTGGTCGGCCAGAACAAGATGATGATTTTATTGTAAAATCTATGAACAATATTAATAACTTAAAACTAAATAGGCCACATGTTAAAATTTGGCATCAGCACGATCTATTTCAAAGGATTGGCAGGGGAAAGCATTTTGGATTTCCTATCTTTGAGCTAACCGAGTTTGACCAAAGAGAAAAAATAAGCCTTCATCATTGTGATGAATTGTTGGTCTGTTCAAAGTGGGCTAGGGGTATTATACGCAATCAAACGGATGCGTATGCGAATGGCGGGTTTCTGCTGGATCAAATCCACGTTGTTCCACTTGGGGTAGATGCTGAAATATTTTATCCGTCACAGGTGTCAAATTCTGAAAAAACCATATTTTTTAACTGTGGAAAATGGGAAAAGAGAAAAGGTCACGATATTCTTGGAGAATGTTTCAATAAGGCATTCACAAAAGACGATAATGTAGAACTGTGGATGATGTGCGACAACCCATTTCTTCCAGAGGATAAAAAAAGTTCTTGGGAGTCCCTTTACAAAACGTCGAAACTTGGAGATAAGATCCGACTAATCCCAAGACAACAACACCATCAGGATGTTGCCAGACTTATGAATATGACTGACTGTGGGGTATTTCCCGCGAGGGCCGAGGGATGGAACCTTGAGTTGCTTGAGATGATGGCTTGCGGTAAACATGTTATTGCTACAAACTATTCTGCGCATACAGAGTTCTGCTCTCCTGTAAATTCTCGGCTTGTAAATACGCACAATTTAGAAACCGCATTCGATGGGGTTTTCTTTGATGGCAAAAAAGGATTCTGGGCAGAACTTGCAGAAGAACAAGAAGATGCTATAATTGAGTACATGCGAGATATTCACTCGTTAAAACAAAGCGGTCAACTTGGAATAAACCAAAATGGACTAGATACCGCTAATCAATTTACTTGGAAAAATACCGTGGACAAACTACTGGAGGCAGTTAATGGATAGAAAAATAGAAATGATAAATGCCCTTGAGTCTCACTATAAGTCCCTAATGGACCGTAGAGCTTTGGATATTAATACACTTTTAGAGAAGGGTGATTCCGAATCGCTTGACCTTCTGATAGATAGTGTTCAACATTATTCTCATATTATCTCACAGTTTAATTTTGTTCAAAAACTTAAAGAGAATGTTCTAAAAGAAAGGCAACAGGATGAAGGTTAAACTAACACTTATCTTTATGCAAATAAATAAAAACACAGGATATAACAATGATAATTATGCGAAAGTGTATTTTACGGACGATAATGAGTTACCAAGCGTTTTTGCCTCTACAAAATCCGTAAAAGAAACCCTTAGAGAACTTTCTTTGAATCATTTTGAAATTGATTTTGAATGGCTGGAAAAAACAATTCAAGACTTTAGAATTGTAAAAGATACTAAACATCCTTATACTTTTGTGGCCGAGGCTGTGTATATAATATGTGTGCCAGAAATATTAGGCGTTTTAAAAAATGGCAATCTTTTGTCTTTTGCTAAAATACAAGAAAAACAAATAGAATTGGATTCATTTTATGAAAGAGCAATTACCGGAGCAGGAAAACCAGTCTTTAGATGATATTGACGGAGCCTGTTTGGTTATCGAGTGTTCTTCTGATGGAGAACTGTCATTTTCATGCGACTGGCAATTAGATGAAACTGGTATTACCTGTATGGCTACTATTTTAGCCTCTTTGGATGATAAGCAAATAACTTTAAAGATAATTAAAAATCTTGAAGAAATTTATCATTCAGATCAAGATAAGCACCAGATAGAAAAATTAAACGTGTTTTATAAAGCTTTAAAAAAAATAGCAAATCAGCATAAAAAAAGACCAGATGATGAAATAGTCATCTCTCCTTTAGATGCTTCCTCCTTGATTTAGGAGTATATTATGAAAACTAGAAAGAAAATCTCTTGGGAAAGCTGGAACGCTAAAGTCTTAGTAGACGCTCCAGAAGAACCCGTAAAAGAAGAAACCCCGACTTACGAGCCAGTAGAAGAGCAGGTAGATTATTTAGTGCCCTTTCAAACAGCTAGGGTGATTTACACTCCACTGGGGGCGTTTCCAGAGGAATCAATACTGAAACCTTCTGATAGGTGGGATTGCTGGATAGCACACACTAATTTTCCAGTTACTTCAAAAATACTCAATATTCTAAATGAAGAAATTGATGGAATAGAAGTATTAAAAATTATGGGAAAATACTCATTCTTTGTGGGTATAGCTAGGCTTTTTGACATCAGGGATGTGAGAAAGCAGATCGACGATAAAATATGCTCGTATACAGAGAATGAAATATTCTCTAACGATGAAATTGAAGAAACGGTAAATTTATTAAAAGACCAGTTGAAAGATAACAATTTTTGGTCTATACTCGTATATCCAGAGGGCATGGTTGAATATGTTGTGGCTAATGAAATAAATATTGAATATTTAGACGCGCTTAGTTCGCTAATAGAAAAGAAAAATAATTTTGGTGGAATAATTTTAAGGAGCGATCATGGACAGCAGAATAAGACAGCTTTTGAGTGACTCTAACATTATTGCTATAATGAATACGGTTGCCTCAAGATATAGAACTATCGACCCAGACCAAGTAGAATCAATAAAACTAAATACACTTTGGGAGTGTTCAAAAAAGTACGACCCAGAAAGAGGAACTAAATTTACATCATTTCTTTATCAGAATTTAAACTTTGCTTTTAAAAATGAATTGAAAAAGAAGGGTAGAGAATTTGCCACCGATACATTAGAAAACATTACTCCAGACGCGACTATTGACAATACTGATATTTTTGATGGTATACCGTCTGAATATGCGAATTTAATAAAGCAAAAATACATATATAATATGACGATGAATGAAATAGGCAAAGTGAACGGATACAGCAGAGAAACAGCCAGAAGAAAAGTGGCGAAAGCTGTGAGAATTTATAAAAATAAAAACGAAATTGAACTTTGAATTGTGTATATTTAGAATGGAAATGGATCTCTTTTAGGAACTGGAACAAGTGTAATATTCTATTTTTTTTTCTTAGAGGAGATCTATAATGGCAGTTCCTACACCTTTAAGGCCGCAGCTTGCAAATACTGCTGGCGGCTCGTTTACCGTTCAAACTCAAGGCGGTACAATTCTTGGCAACACTACAACTGGCGATGTTATCACTAGGGCTTCTGCTCTTAAAGATAACGCCGCAGGTTTTGGTAGAGCGCCTATTCCTGTTGAGGGCGCTAACGGCTTGATAGCTAATCAAAAAGTCTTATCTGGTGGCACTTTTGCTTATTCTTCTGCCGGAAACTATGTTATTCGTACAATCAGTTCAACTCTTTCTGGTGTTGCTGATACGAATATGTTGATTCCTGGCTCTGACTCAAATACTCGTCGCTCTATTCATCAGTTTGAACACGCCTTTGGAGCTAGAACAGTTACCAAATACAGGGCTAATCAATTTACCCTCACTGGTACTGTTGCTAATGGCTCCTCGAATGCGTCTAGGTTAATCTGGCTCAACAGCGGTGGAACAGCCGCAGAAGCTCCAGCAACTTTGACAAATGCTAACATGCATGATATTTCGGATGGTGATGAGGCAGATAGAGCAGCAGATAGCGCAGCTAATCCTACTAGAAATATTCCAGGCGAGCTAGTTATGAAGGTTGACTTTGTTACCACAAACGTAAGTTCTGGTGGTGACTTCTTCGACTACAAGCCAATCACTGGTAAGTAATTTATTTTTAGCAATAACTATCATAGGGGGTTGGCGGCGGTGGTTGCCAGCCCCTTTTTAACTGGGAAATATCATGAATACGGTAGAGATAATAAAGCTTATTCTTGAAATCCTTGTTGTGCCGCTTGCTTTAACCATTTGTGGTTTAATCTGGAAAAAGATAATAAAACCCGTGGCAAACATGGCTAAGGGGCATGATTATATTGTGGATAGCATAAAAGAAATTAAAAACGAACTAACAACCAATGGCGGCTCCTCTATAAAAGATGCTATAAACAGAATAGAAGGCAGGCAGATTGCTGTAGACCATAGAACAAAAGCTATATTTTATAACTTCGATGAGCCTTTATTTGAAATAGATAACGAAGGTAATATGCTTTGGTCTAATGAAAAATTTAAATCTTTATGTGATAATGAAAACTTTGAAGGTTTAGATTGGATCTTATTGGTAGATGAGCCTAAAAGACAAGAATTTATAGAAGAATTGAAATCTTGCTCAAAACAAAACAGAGAAATAAGAGTTAAAACACAGTCAATGAACGGTAATCCAATAACTTTTCGTGGGTTTCCTTACAGGAGTTGTGATAAAAATTATGGTTTTTTAATTTATTTAAAGGGAGAATAGACATGGGTTCTAAAAGTTTTTCACTAGATATGACCGATGTGGTTTCGGTTCTTAAAAACGCTTTGCTTGTAGCTTTGGCGGCTTTTTTAACAGCAATAATGAACAATCTACACATTATTGATTTGGGTCAGTATACAGCACTGGTTATTCCAGTGGTGACATTAATCCTTGATTCTATTATTAAATGGACCAAAAACAATGCTCAAGAAGAAACAAAAGAAGAATAGGTGAATATATGGATTTTTTAATAGGAGTAGGCTTACTTGTATATTGTTTAGGTCTTTCAATTTACACAGTCTATACTGAAGGGTCTTTTTTAGACCCAAGAACCCTACTTCAGTTATTAACTTCTGGGGTGGGTTCTTTAATAATTTTACTGCCAACATTGTGGAACAAAATAAAAGATATAGATTTCAGCATTCCAGACCTCCCTAACATTACACCAAACAAGGAGAAAGAAGTGGATCTTCCAGAATGTAACGAAAAAATCAAAATGGATACTGAGTGCCTACATTACTTAAAACACAGAGCGGCAGAAATCGACTCAGACGAAGCTATGGAAATGGTAATTAAACTAAACACTATTCTTTTTGCAGATGTTTGCGATAAGGAAAAAGAAGATGAATAAATATTTATTAGTATTTTTAGTTTTGTTTTCTGGATGCTCTTA
>Ga0208899_1002659_pt1 | contig 11794 bp, 7 predicted proteins | sample VirMetDEL_Nov_24_FD_184518 | JGI IMG/M metagenome (GOLD analysis project Ga0208899, IMG submission 184518) | Aqueous microbial communities from the Delaware River and Bay under freshwater to marine salinity gradient to study organic matter... | ecosystem: Environmental > Aquatic > Marine >...
AAGATCAAGGCTCAGGCGCCCGGAAATAACATTAAGGGAGGAACCTCAGTGGTAGTAGAGTATGACAAAGATAGTGTTAGTCTAGCAGTGGTCCTAGCCGATAATGTGTTTTATGGTATCTTCCTAGATCAAGGTACAGGTCCTTACTTTAAAGCTAATGTAGAGCGAGGGCCTTTTAATCCTAGACCAGGTAAAGGTACTGGAGGTATAATCCCCAGGTTTTGGATGTCCCTATCAGAAGCCCTAGAACAGAGAACACAGGACGAGCTAAACCAGGCTATCTTAGACCAAAGGGCCGAAGAGGAAGAAAAGAAATTTAATGACACTGTAATAGAGATAACTTTAGACATATGAAATTAGCCTTTCAAATAGGAAATACATTTAATGAGATTAATTCTCTGAACCTCCGCCAACACTACAAGGTACAGCAGGAGGTCAGGATTAATCCTAAGCCCCAGATAGACATTATCAAAATGCTATCGGGCTGTGAGGACAAAGACATTTATAGACTAGACCTAGACCAGTTCACAGAACTATGGCTGGCCTTCGAAGATTACTATGTTACCCAGCTTCAGACGGACAAAGACCCTGAAAAGGTAATTACCCTCGGGGATAAGGAATACGCCCTACTGGACCTACAGAAAATGACGGTGGGAGAATTCGCCGACCTAGATGTTATCGCTACCGGTCCTAATGCTGAACAAAAAATACATGAGGTACTCGCTGTGTTATATCGCCCTATTAGGGAAAAGACAGAGTGGGGCTATATTGTCGAAGAGTATGACGGTAATTCTGCTAAAAGGAGGGCGGAGGAATTCTTAGACCTAGATCTAGGTATCGCTATGAGAGGTCTAAATTTTTTTTTAGGTTCAGGACAGGCATTTTTAAACAGTACTCTAAGCTCTTTGAGACAGATGAAGGAGACGGAGAAGAATCTATGGCTGAGGGAAACATACGACCTGATCCTAACTCAACTGCTCGAGGCTGGTTCAGCACACTGGCTATCCTCTCAGGAGAAAATGTTCTCGACCTGGCTAGGGCTGAACAGCTCGGTATTTACACAGCCTTTAACTGGCTGGCCTGGCTCAAAAACAAAAGGGAGCGAGAAGAAAGAGCCCTTCAAAATATTCAAAAATTATAACTTAGTCACATGGCAATAACTTCAGTTTACCAAAGGCCGAATAACATGTCGGCGGCTTATAATCCTATTATCTGGTCCTTCGAGAGCGACAAGAATGAGGAGCCCGACATGAAGTATGTTATAGACATTTATGTTAACGGCGCTACTGGACCTTCTCACAGGATAAAGCAGAGACCTAATCCTAGCGGAGTGTGTATGATAGACATTTCTAATATAGCACAGAACTATATTAGTCTCGCTAACTATGACGCCCCTAAGGGAAGTTTTTCTAACTACTATTTTGACTACGAAGGGGTAACAGTTTACCTCGAGGCTAAGGCTGGCGAGGAATATAATGTTTCTGGAGTACCTACTATCTTCGACGGCTCTGGCTCAGAAGGAGAACCTGCTTATGAACTAAAAAGTATAGAAAACCAGAGTAACAGCAGTATTTACTCTTCCCCAGGAATAGTAGCAACGCCAGCCGCTCTAGATTGGAACCTTTATAATTTCAACACTTCTGATCAAGGTCTACTAGGTGGGGAATATTGGATCCAGTATGCTCCAGTTCCGGGTAACAGTAATTATGCTAATTTCCTAACTAGAAATCCTGGTTCTAATAAGATGGCTAGATATAATCCAGACGCCTCTGTAAATCAAAACTACGCCGATCCCCTTTGGGTTTCTTTCTGGAACTTAAGAGGAGTATCCTGGGGATCTTCTAATACTTTACAACAAATATCAGACGTCTTTGTAGAATATTACGAAGAAGACGGTACACTTATAGCTTCACAAGCTTTTGAAAATAGGACAGGACAAGGAGGAGGGCCAACTAATTCTTATCCACCCCCAACTGGACCTATTACATTTTCTAGTACTGCTGTAGATACCTATTTTCTAAATTTTAACTTATCGTCTATCTGGCACTCATATACTCAGAGCAGTGCTAGCCCAACATGTGCTTACTTCTTAGCTTACTTAAGACAGTGGGACGGGGCTTATTACCAAAAAAGTTCTAATCCAGTTAGGGTAGACCTAGTAGACTATTGTGAAAATGAACTTTACGACAGAATAAGACTCGGCTGGCTTAATGACCTAGGAGGCTGGGACTTCTATAACTTCACTAAGTACTACGAAAAGACCACTGAAAGTACAGCAGAAACCTGGGATCAGGCTAAGATTAACTGGAGTGGTATTACAAGTTATGACAGCACTACTAACCAGCCTGTATATAGAAACCTAAATGCTTTAAGGGGTGGTACTAAAGTTTACAATAAAAACACTACTGTTAAATACAGAACAGAAAGTGACTGGGTAACACAAGAAGAGGTAGACTTCTTAGGAGGTATCCCAGAAAGCCCACTGGTTTACGCCTGGGTCCAGTTAAATGGGTTAGCTAACTCCACAGACTTAGAAAGCCAATACACTTATTCCTGGTACCCGCTACAGTGTACTGTAGATAACTTAAGCTACAGTTACAAAAATATTAAGCAGCAGAAACTAGTTCAGGTATCCTTCGATATCACTATCAATAAACCTAACAAAAAACAAAATATAGTTTAATGACTCCCTCAGTACAGCTTTACGCCCGCCAACAAGGAGCGACAGGACCAGACTACTCTCAGTATACCCTTATAGACACTTACGAGAGCGAGCCCATAAAACTTACTAAGTCTATTCAGGGCTTAGAAGACCCAGAGGTTACTACTTCAGGCTACTCTCAGACATTTAGAGTACCCAGTACCTCTTCTAACGGCCAGTACTTTAAAGCTGTCTTTAATGTTAACTCAGTAGACTATGACGCCACTATAAAGGCTGACGCCTACATAAATGTTGACGGGGCTTACTTTACCTCGGGTAATATTAGACTAACTAATATCTACAGAAATGATAGGACAGGTAAGATAGAGTATGAGATAGTGTTTATGGGCGAGACTAGTAACTTTGGGGCTGTGATTAGCCCTAAAGACCTCAGCGCTCTAAACCTAAACCAGTACACTCATAACTTAACTTACACTAATGTAGTTAATTCCTGGACGGGCGGCTTATTTAGCGGCGATATAGTTTATCCCCTCGCTGAGTATGGATACACTTATGACGATAACGGCCAGCCAGAGCAGAGCACACTGTCTGTCTATAACGGAACCACTTCTTTAAAAGGCTTTACTAATTCTAGTAACGGGCTTAGCCCTCAGCAGTTCAAGCCCGCTATCAGGGTCAAGAAAGTATGGGACCAAATATTTACGGAAGCAGGGTTTACCTATACGAGCAACTTTATTGGAGGAATAGGGGCTACTTCTAGTTCCTTCTTCAGCGACCTTTACATGTTGTCTTCCAATACAGCTCTTCCCGAGTATGCTGTAGACGGCTTTTTTCAGGCTGGTATAGATTGTTTACCAGTACTTCCAGCCACCACCTCAGTAATAATAGAAAAAGAGATTAGACTTACTAATGTTCTTTCAGACGCTTCTAATTCGGTGAGGGTAGATCCAGCTAATTATTACGAGGCTCCTATATCTGGTCAGCCCTATACCTTTACTGTAAAAGATATAGACATTTCAGGTAGACATAGAAGGCCAGCAGACACAGCTATGTTTGTAGAACTTCAGTTACTAAAAAACGGGACGATAATTTCTACACAGCCAGCCTGGTCTTATAAAAACAATTTAGGATCTAACTTAGTTTCTGGAATGCTAACTTATGACTCTAACTTAAGTGGCTATGGAACTGGTAATCCACCTATAAACCAAATCAACAATAATCCTAGTCTTAGAGAATTTAACTTTGTAGCCTCTGGTAACTCAGATGACGAGTTTTCAATAAGGGTTAAGGTATACGGGTCAGAGTGGAATAGATTTCAGATACTAGACGGGATCTTCGAAGGAGATAGCCCTAGTCAAGTTACGCCAGCTGGTCTTTTACCAGCCCAATACAAGCAGATAGACTTTATCAAGGGTATCACTCAGAAGTTTAAGTTAGTGTGGGAGCCAGATCCTGAAAATCCTAAAAACTTCTACATAGAGCCCTGGAATGATTGGATCCTCGGGGGTCAACAGAGAGACTGGACAGGTAAGCTAAACCAGGAAAAGGATAAAAAGGTTACCCCGCTCTTCTATACCCAACAGAGGGAGATCTTCTTTAAGGACGCTAAAGAGGGAGACCTTTATAATGTTCTTTATGAAAACCAAAACAAGGAAATCTTTGGGGAGCTTAAACAAGACAGCAATATAGAATTATTGACGGGGGTTAAGAATATTCAGACCTTCTTCGCTCCTACGCCACTAGCCCCAATACCAGGGGATAACTCTTTTATTATTCCCCACTTTGCTAAGGATACAGAGACAGAGCGCCAGCCTATCCAGGTTAAGCCTAGACTACTTTTCTATAACGGGCTTCATAATCCTGGTTCTTCTATTTGGTACATTAATAATGCCTCGGGAACAGGTATACCTAAGAATGCTTACCCTCTAGTTTCTAACTTTAGTTCTTATCCCTTTGACAATAACTCTTTTGACTTAAACTGGACTAACTCTCCCCAGTATTTTGATTTTGACGAAACAGGGTTTAGCGGAAGAACCAATAACACCTCCTTCGAGCAGTTTTGGAGAAGGTGGTACGACTTTACTTACAGCCCTTACTCTAGAGTTATGGAGGCTAACTTCATACTCTCCAGCACAGACATACAGGAACTTAGATTTAATGATAAAATCTTTGTTCAAGACTCCTGGTGGCTGGTTCAAGAAATCAAGGAATTTACTTTAGGTGGTATACAAGATTGTCGGGTAAAACTACTTAAGCTAGCAGACAATATAGATTTTGCTTTAGGTATCCCAGACATAGAGGGCCAGTTCTATAGAATAAGTGGTTTATGTTATTCAGGAAGATATGATGTTGGAACAGTGTGTGGAGCATGCTGTTGTGACGAAGAAACTGGGGTGGTAGTTTACGGAGACGGAAAAACTCTAAACCAGAGCACAAGACTTTACCAAGATAACGGCGGGGTACTTTACGCCCCTGCTGGTTATTATTCAGACGGAACTTATGCTTATGAGGTGGGACTTAACGGAGTATTAGTGTCAATAAGTATTTGTTCAGGATGTTCATGTACTCCTACTGGTCTTACTGGAGCCACTGTCAATAACGGATCACAGTTATGTACAGTATGTTGTGACGGAACTTTCCCGGACACTATTTACCATAACGGAACAAGCACTCTGACCTCAGCCACTAGAGCTTATGCTACGCCTACTGGCGGAGCACTTATCCCCTTCCAGTGGTACAGAGAAAGTGGATCAACAGAAGCTGTAAGACTAGCAGGAAACGGGATAGACATAGACATTATGAACCTTTGTAGCACCTGTATCTGTACAGAGCTTCCAGCCGAGTATGTTAACGCTACTGAGGTTTACCAAGGAGCTAGTGGAGCTACAGCCGCTGTATGTTGTACGGATATACTTTCTCCTAGCTCTACTATCTACGCTACTGATACCTCCTTCGCCGCCGCCACTGGATACTATTATGACCCTTATGGGACATTACCAGTAGCAGCATTTGATGTCGCCCCAGTACTACTATCAGGGGTGGGAGCAACAGGTCAGTATGTAGAAGTAGCAGAAGGAGAGCCTACAGCCTATGGATTTTGTCCAGGGGGTACAGCAGCAGATACACTCTGTGGTAGAGATCAGGCAATAGACCTAGTATTTTACATGACTCCTTCGGGTCCTACTGCTGATGTAAGCTATACTGTAAAATTCCAAAATCCTACAACAGGTCTTTATGAAACTAAGGAAGTAATAAACCTATCTGGATCTGGTTCAGGCCTTGTAGACTCACAGGAATCCTTTTTTAGACAAGACACTAATTTTAAAGTAGAGTGGAATTTCCCGGCTGTCTATGGAGGCGATATAACTTTCTTAGCTTATGATAACACTGGTACTTTAGTTTACACTACTACCGGGTTTACTGGAGAAACCCCAGCCTTTGGACCTGTAGGTATATCTCCTCCGGGTGGAGGTTTTGGAACACAGTGGGTATTAGGGGTTATCTGGACTCCTTAACACTTAGATAGAAAAACATACTTAAAATAAACAGCTAGACATGGCTAAAGAAAAAGAGGTAATATTAAAAGTCAAGGTAGAAGGCGCTGACGGCTCTGTAAAGGAGGTAACTAAAGTAGCCAAGAGCTTAGACGACTATAGAGAGGCTGTCAGACAAGCCGAGGAAGAAATGAACAAGGCTGACTTTGGTTCAGACGCCTTTAAGAAAGCCTCCCAGACTCTGAAGGACTATAAGGGAGAATTAGAAAATGCTGAACAGAGCCAAATGTCTTTCACAGAAAGACTAGCTGAAGCCCCTGGTTTAGTAGGTACTGTAGGTAAGTCTATACAAGGTCTAGGCTCAGCTTTTAAGGCTTTAGCGGCTAATCCCCTTCTAGCAGCACTAACACTTATTATAGGAGCTCTTACGGCTGTCTTTAAAGCTTTCACCTCTACTAAAGAAGGAGCAGAAACCTTACAAAGAATTACAGCTGGTTTAGGAGCGGCCTTTGATGTACTTAGGGATCTTATAGTTAAGGTCAGTAAGCCACTACTTAAACTCTTCACAGATCCTAAGCAAGCCCTTATAGATTTTGGTAACTTAATTAAGGACCAGATAGTCAATAGGATAGTAGGTATCCTAGAACTTATACCTAATTTAGCTAAAGCCCTAGGGCAGGTTTTTTCTGGCGACTTTAGTGGAGCCGCTAAGACAGCGGGTGACGCTGTACTAAAAGTAACTACTGGGGTAGAAGACGCTACTACTAAGATAGCGGCAGCATACGGAGAACTTTCTGAAGCAGCAAGAGAAGCAGCAAGAGAAGCACAAGAAGCCGCTAGACTTACTGGGGTTCTACAAGATATAGCCGATAAGGAAAGAGACCTTAAAGTAGCAAGGGCCGAGCAGAATAAGGAACTAGAAAAAACTAAGCTTCAGGTAGAAGACACTAACCTTAGCCTCGAGGATAGGATAGCAGCTTTAGATAAAATCACGGCGGCGGAAAATGATCAGCTAGAACAAGAACTACAGTTAGAGCGTCAGAGGTTAGCGGCCCTAGAGGCTTTAGCCGCTTTAAGTGATAGTGACGCTGAAACCTTAGACCAGCTGGCCGAGCAAAGAATTAGGCTGGCCCAGTTAGAGCAAGAATCTTTTGCTAAGCAGACCTCTGTAGCTACAAAGAGAATATCCCTCATAAACCAGGAGAAGGCTGAAAGGGAAGCAGCAGCAGCCGCTTACCAGAAGATAGAAGACGATATTCAGAAAAGACGAGAAGAGAATATCTTAGCCTCGATAGAAGACGAGAGAGAAAGATCCCTTAAGACTTTAGAATTCCAAAGGGCAGCAGACCTAAAAGCTATTAATGAGCTTGAGGCTACAGAAGACCAAAAAGCTAGGTTAAGGTTAGAGGCTGAGGAAAAGTACCAAAGGGAAGTAGCCGCTGTAGAAGAAAGAGAGCTAGAAAGAAAGAAAGACCTACAGGAAAGAATAGACGCTATTATAGGTGACGCTAGAAAGACGGAACTAGAGAAGGCTATAGAAGCAGAGGCTGAAAAATATGACGCCCTGATAAAAGAAGCCGAGGGTAATACAGAACAGATCCTAGCCCTAGAAAGAGCTAAGCAAGACGCTATCACAAAGATAGAACTAGACGCCGCTAGAGATAGAGCAGATAAGTTAGCCGCTCTAGAACTAGAGATAGCACAGGCTACAGCTTCTACAGCAGAAGAACAAAGGGCTTTAGAAATTCAAGCTACAGAAAAATACTATGATGATCTCATAGCTAAAGCAATAGAAAATAACTTAAGTACAGTAGACCTGGTCATAGCTAAAAATAATGCTGTAGCGGAAAAGAATGCTCAGTTTAGACAGGAAGACCTAGACGCCCAAGCAGCAGCATACGAAGCAGAAGCCGCTATTACACAAGCTAAGTTAGGTTTAGCCCTACAAGCAGCTAATCTTCTTTCCCAATTAGCTGGAGAAAACAAGAAATTACAGATAGCAGCTATAGCTATCGAAAAAGCAGCTTCTATCGGACAGATCTTAGTGAGCACAGGTATAGCTAATGCTAAAGCAGTAGCAGCTTCACCACTTACTTTTGGTCAGCCCTGGGTAGCTATTAACAGCATTTCCGCTGGTTTAGCTATAGCCAGTACTATAGCAGCCGGAGCACAAGCTATCGCCGAGATCAATAAGGCTGACACAGATACAGATACCCCAGCAGAAAAAACAGCACCAGCAGTACCTAGCTCTAAGTTTAAGAAAGGTGGTTTACTAGGTGGTAGACTACACAAAGAGGGCGGAGTCACGAGTCCCTTTGGAGAACTAGAAGGCGGAGAGTTTGTAGTAAATAGAGCGAGCACAGCTTCTTTCTTACCTATGCTAGAAAAGATTAATTCTTTAGGTCAGGGTCAGACAGTAGACAGAGGCAATATATCGAGTCAACAAGAAATAAATAACATGGGCGGAGCACAGCCTATTATTAAGACTTATGTGGTAGCTTCAGACATGACTACAGAACAAGAGAAGCAAAGAAAACTAAAAATGTTAGCAGCATTATAAATCATACTTACTCATATGAAGAAAAAAGTTATAGACTTAGAAATTCTGGAAGACTTCCTAGACTCGGGAGTTTCTAAGATATCCCTAGTAGACAGCCCGGCGATAGAGGTAGACTGGATGGCTTTTAAAGAAGAGCAGTTCGTCTATCCTAATCCAGGCGAAGATAAAGACGGCTTCTTAGGAAGGTGTGTAGCTGTCAACATAGACGAAGGCAGACCCAGAGATCAGGCAGTAGCTATCTGCTACAGAGTATGGGACGAGCACAAGATGTCTATTGACCCTTCAGGCTTAGCCCCATATGTAGACGAGATTACAGAGGACAAAAAGAAGAAGGAAAACATGGAAGGTACAGAAATGTACATTTCAGGCTATAACACTAAGTACTTCTATATCTGTCCTGGAGCACAAGAGACCTTTAAGACCTGGCTGGGTATACTCGCTGAGGAAGACACAATAGGTATGATTAGGTCAGCGGCCCAGATAGCCGATAATGTTTTCAAGATAGAGAAAGATGTACTGGAGGCTGAGGTAACTACGCCAGAGCAGATGAAAGAAGCTCTAGTTCTAATAGATGACTTTAAAGACTTAGCACATGAGATAGACGAAGAACTAGGTACTGTGTCTGATGTATCTTACATGGACGGACATGCTGAAGTTATTGCTAAGTACTACGGACAAGAAGATTTCGCCGCTGTCGAAGACCTAAAAGTAGGAGACCCAGTTAGCTGGAAAACAGCAGACCAGAATCCTAGAGGAAGGATCAGAGAAATAATTAGACAAGGTGGGAAAACAGTACCAGGTACTTCTTTTGTATTGGAAGGGTCTCCTGAGGATCCAGGCTATATTATCGAAATCTACGAAAAAGTCGAAGGTAAGTGGAAGCCGACAGGAAAGTACGCCGGAAGAAAGGCGGGCTCGATACTAAAAAATGTAGAGCTATGGAGAGCAGAGCGCCAGGTATTTTCTGACGAAGACGAGCAGATAGTAGTAGGGCCAGCTATGATACCAGACCTAGAGATTATTAGAAAAGACGAAAACGGCGACCCTTACTATGTTAAGTTCACTAAAGAAGTAGTGGCTAAGATAGCCGAGAAATTCATGAGGGAACTTAGAAACAGAGACACTAACATAGAGCATGAAGATAATGACGCTGGCTCTTATGTTATGGAGACCTGGTTAGTAGAAGACCCAGAGCATGACAAGATCAACACTAAGTACGGCTTTGAATTACCAGAAGGAAGCTGGTGTGTAAAAATGAGAGTGAAAGATCCTGAAACCTGGAAAATGATTAAGGCTGGTAAACTTAACGGCTTTTCTATCGAGGGTAACTTTATGTCCAAAGAAGACTACGAGGACTTTATGAGGGATAAGAAAACCTATGAAAGGATCAGCAAGATATTAAAGTCACTATAGGAAATGTCAAGCCCCCAGTGTAACTATACTTACACTAGACTATTCAAAAATAAATTTCTGTAACATGAACTACTACAAATCTAAACTAAACCTTATCAGGGTAGCCCTGGGTATGGAAGTAAAGATGGCGGAAGCAGTTCTCGAAGATGGAGTCACTAGAGTAGAGGCGGAAAGCTTTGAAGCCGGATCTAAGATATTTGTAGTATCTGAAGACGGTGAAAGAGCGCCAGCCCCAGAAGGTGTACATACAGCCGAGGACGGTACCAAAATCACTGTAGACTCAGAAGGTACTATTACCTTAGTGGAATCACCAGAACCTGTAGAAGCCGAAGAGGTGAAAGAGGAAGTAAAAGTGGAAGCCGCTGAGGAAGAGGTGAAAGAAGAGGTTAAGGTAGAGAGCGAAGAGCTCGAGCCAAAACCAGAAGAACTAGAAGAGATTGTTGACAAGAAGATTGAAGAGGCTATGGAAAAAGTTTACATGGCTTTAGAAGAAGTGGTTAAGGAAGTATCCGAGGTTAAAGAAGAGATGGCTTCTTACAAGGAGAAAATGTCTAAGACCCCAGCTTCTAAAAAAGTAAGCACTTTCAACTCAGAATCTTCTAACGACGACGTCTTAGAATCTAGACTAGACCACCTAAAAGAGCTTAAGAACTCTTTGGGTAAAAGAAGAAATTTTTAATCAACAAAAAAAACTAAAAAATTATGTCTTTTGATTTATCAGGATTAAGCCCATATACTGACGAGCTCTCTACGGACCTAGTATCGAAGGCCCTACTTAAGCCTCACTCAGTATCTTACCTAACTGTCCTTCCAGGAAAGACAGCAGGTACTTCAGCAATTAATTTGCTAAACTCTAATGCTAACATTTTGGACGCCGCTTGTGGTTTCGGAGCCGCTCAGACAGGTCCAGGTGGAGCTACAGGAAACTCTACTGTATTCAGCCAACTAGATTTGGTAGTACAGTCTAAAATGTTGAAAGAACAAATGTGTCCAGAAGACCTAAGAACCTACTGGTTATCTTCACAGATGTCTCCTTCAGCTTACTCAGAAAGTGTACCTTTCGAAGAAGCTATTTCTCGTAACAAGGTAGACAATATCGCCCAGTATGTAGAAAACACTATCTGGCAAGGTGACGGTGGTTCACTAGACGGACTTCTAGCTCAGGCTACTGTAGCTAACGGAGCTATCGGTGGAACTGGAGCAGGTATCACAGTACCTCTAGCAGTAGGAACAGCTTTCGACTCTATCTGGGGTATCTACAACAAGTTATCTAATGCTCTTAAGCAAGAAGATGACCTAGTGATGTACATGTCAATGTCTAACTACGCTATCGCTGTACAGGCTTTGATGAATGAAGGTAACTCTTTGATCCAGCAATACCCTAATATCAGCAACGCTTCAGGCGGAGCAGCTATGACTTTCGTATGGCCTGGAACTAACATGACTATCTTTGGAGCGCCAGGTATCAACACTGACTCTCACATTTTGGTAGGACCTAAGAAATACGCTTTCTTCGGAACTGGACTTATCGACGACCAAGACAACTTCAAGTTCTACTACGATCCTTCACAGGATGTTGTAAACTTCATGTCTAAGTTTAGACTAGGTACAGCAGTATACGCTTCACAGTTTGTATCAACTATCTAAGATCAAAAACTAAGAGGG
>Ga0208899_1002663_pt1 | contig 11784 bp, 3 predicted proteins | sample VirMetDEL_Nov_24_FD_184518 | JGI IMG/M metagenome (GOLD analysis project Ga0208899, IMG submission 184518) | Aqueous microbial communities from the Delaware River and Bay under freshwater to marine salinity gradient to study organic matter... | ecosystem: Environmental > Aquatic > Marine >...
CTTAGTGTTACCAACACCCTCCGTAAGGAAGGACAGTGGGAACTTCTTTTCTTCTCTGCCTGCGAGATGAGTAATAATTGGGGAGAGCTCCTCGGGCTTCTCCATAAGCGCATTGACCAACGAGTTCGTGTCGGTCATCTGCTGGTCGTTGTAGTACGTTTTCAGTACTTGAGTTAGAGCCATGATTTAGAAATTAAAGTTGTTGTTGTAATATTTATTTAGAATATGCTTTCAAGATCTAAGCCGTCCAGGTCGACCGCTGAGGATCTCCTTTGTTGCTTGCGTGCACTCTTTACCCTCTCCTCGTTAGAGATAATCCTATCTCTAAGATTTCTTGCTGCCTGAGTCTTCGCTTTCTTTTCAATCACACCGTTAAGGTCAAACCCACTATAGAGCATATAATCTATAGCTAGCTTGATATCTGTACCTGCTTCTTGGTAATCGAGTTCTCTTTGAGTCTCTCCATTACTTCCTACGGGTCTAGATATATAATCGAAGAAGTTTGATTTTTCTCTGTCTGGGATTCTTACCCCAGCAAATTCATTTCCGGATTCGATAGTTTCTGCTACCTCATTCCAGAACTGTTGTTGTTCTTGTTGGTACTGCTGATATTGTTGTTGTTGTTGCTCCATCATCATTTGCTGCTCCTGTTCTTGAAGCTCTGCTAAATGTGCCTTTGCTTTCTCAGCATTCCCATACAGCTTACCTGATGCCTCATAGGTATCAATAGTATCCTGTATGAATTCACTGTCGTGTCCTTTTACCTGCAAGAACTGCGCTAGTACTGCTCGTTGCATACCAACGTTATCTTCGTCAATAGCAATTGAGTTATAATCAACTTGCTGTCCCTGTCTTTGAAAGAACTCACGGGAATCCCCTCCCGCCATTACGTAGTCAAGATGCTGCTGAACTTCGGGGAACTGCTCAAACAATGAGTTTAGCTGGTCCTCTGCAGTATTTTGAGAGAGGTCTCTTACAAATTCAGTAAGTCCTTCTACTGAGTCTTCGTAATCTCCTTCTATGTCAAACCCTAAGGTTTTAGCTACCTCAAAGGCGATACTGCTAGGTTCTTCACCTTCTTCATCGTCTTCTTCGTACTCGTCTTCAACGTAGGTTTCTTCTTCAGGCTGCTCATAATAATCATCATCATCCTCCTCGTCTCCCACTAGTGGGTCTACGTTTTCATCTTGTACGTCTTTTTCAACTTCTTCAACAACGTCCTGCACGTCATTTACTGTGTCGACTCCATCACCCAGTACGTCGTCTAGGGTAAGGGACTCTATATTTAATTTATCGTCTGGCTGCATAATTACAAATGTATTTAGTTTATGTGTTTCTGTATAATGTAAAATTATTTTTTACAGGCTTGTTATAATATATCACTTTCGTAGTTTAAAGTACTTTCGCATGTGACGTTTTCCGCCCCTTTTAGCTACGTTTTGTGGTACGTTATTGTCTCCTTCGTAGGCTATTGTGTTCAACATCTTAAAAATAGCATCCTTACTGTAGCCTGTATTAAGTTCGCCATAAGGATAATTATTCTTTCCGGTATCTTTGAGGTAGTTATCAAACTGCTCTTTTGTTACTGGAGAATTAAATACATCTATTCCTCTGTTGTACAAATCCCGTCTTATGTCCATTATACGTGCTCTAGTTTCCGTAGGTTTTTGTACGTATTCTCTATATGCATCTGTAGTCCATTCCACCTCTCCCCCTCTCTCGTCTGAGGATCTAAATCCCTGCATCATATCAACATCTGCCGAGGGGAATACACTTCTATCGGAAGCATGAGATCTTTCATGGACTCCTGTTCCTAAAAGTTTGTCAGTAAGTTTGCCACTATAGTAAGGATTATATGAAGTACTGCTAGTCGACGGTCGAAAAAATGCTCGTATTGATGTGTCGTCTCTTCCTAACATGGTTAGAAACTCATCCTCGGTTGAAACTGGGTCGTAAGATGTACTAAGCACGTTCTTATTTCTTTCATTGGTTCTTTGTTTTGTTTGATCCTTAGCAATGTATCGATTAAGCAGGTCGCCGCCTCCCCACAAGTCCAATGCATAAAAAATATTTCCTTTGTCTGATGCTCTGTTTGATCTCATATAGCTGTCCGTGAGCATTTGTTGTGCCATTGGAGAGTTGTTCCATTCCAAGTTAAAGAGTGTGCCTGCAGTGTCAGCAAACTTTGCAGGATCGTCTTCTGGCATTTCTCTTATGACATCTACTATGCCTGGCATCCCCATTGTACGCACTCGTCTTTCCCCCGCACTTTGTAATTTTCTAGGGCCCCCACCTTTTTTGTACTGAGTGTTGCCTGCGGCTTGAGACATGCCGTATCCTACACCTGTAATACCAGTGGCGTATTTCATTATGTCGAGATAGTTCAATGCATCTGTAATATCGTCTCCTGTTACTTTCATGACGTCGAATATCTCATTGGTTTGACTTCCAGGGAGTCTTTTAGCTTCTTGCAAGAACTCTTTTGCAAAAGCTGGATCATTTCCAACTTTATTCATCGCATCTTCTATCCCCTTCAAGCTGTACAAGTCTGTCCCAGGCATGTTAGAGTTATTCATAAAGTGAGCTCTTGATTCTAAAGCTCTTGCTTGTATTTCTGAACCCCTCGAGCTTAATAGATAATCATTGTGAGGCATACCCGTGTACTGAGCATCTCTAGTTATTGGGGAGATGAGTTTTTTGTTTAACTCTTCTACTTGCAGTGGAGTCATATGAGTTACAACGTGGTGTCCCGCTTCATGCCTAGCTGTAGACTGCGCACCAAACAAGAATTTATTCATATCAGCCTGCAGTGGTGATGGTGTTGCTACCTTGAGCTCTTTTCCTATATCTCGATAGACACCAAGTACGTTATCGTCTCTAGTTTCCAGAGATACATTAGGAGGATTTTTTGCTCTTACTCTAAGTGTAGAAAGATATCTGTCTGCAATATCCTCACCTGCATTAGAACTATTTGATACTGGTCTGAATGGAAGTTGCGCTGAATTAGGATCTAATACTGAACTTGCCGACATATGTTGGAGCCTGAGTTCTTGGTTAGCTGCGTTTACAGCAGCATCATCTGCATTGGAATACAAACCCGATACTACAGATCTAATTCTGTCTTGGTTTTGTGCCGCCAGATCTGCAGATACGTTAGCGGCTTGCTTTCCACCATATAGTCCAAGTGTTTCATCAACTGCGCCTCTTACAACACCAGGAGTCATGTTGTAGAGTTTCTTTGCATCAGGGCTGTAAAACTCTTTCCCTACCGCTCCAAACGCGTCTGATATTCCTACATCTGATGCTACAGCAGCGTCTTGGAAAGCAAGTTGATCTTCTATAGTGTATATTCTGGGATTGTTTAACTCGCCAGAACGCTTAATCGCTTGCTCGAATTTTAATTTGTTAGGGTCAAGCGATGCTGCTCCGCTACCCATCTCCTTTTTGAGTTGCCTTTTTAATAAATAGTTTTGACCCGCTTTAGTTCCCTGTCTCCCTAATGCAGCTAAAGAAAGAGCAGCCATAGGATCGGTTAGTATATCAGTAGCTGTAGCCCCATACGGATTTTGTATTCCAAGTATTTCTGATGGGAAAGCATTAGGGCTTTCTGCACCAACAGCTCTATCTAGTAGTGGCGTAGGGCTCAAATTAGGTGTTTTGCCCATTGCTAATGCTAGCGGAGCAGACACTCCATATCTCTGTGCAGCGGAGAAGAAGTCTCCCACAGCCGCTAGTCCCATACCTGCAGCTTGGTTACGTCGTTCTGCTACACCTCTAGCTCCTTCTTCTGCAAGTGCTTTAGTTTCAGGTGTATGCCCATCCGGTACACTATTTATAGGTTCATTATATACTTCAGCAGCACCAAGAAGTATTGGTCTTTGTGTCCCATCACTAAACGTTGGTATACGTGTAGCTCCTGTATTTCTACTTGCTTGATAGGTTTCTCCGTCTATTCTAAGTCCGGGTCCATACGTTTCAAAGTCAGGTCCTGTCTGACCAAACTCAAGACCTCCAGCAGACTGGTATCTTCTAGGGCCCCCTAGTTTTTTACGTAGGTATTGATTTGCTAAATAGCGAGAATCGTGCTGAAGTCCTGGACGGTAGTGTAGATCAAAGAAGTTGGTTAGATTTGGACTTACGTTGCTGCTAGCAAGGTTTCCTGCATCTGCTGCAAAATCTAATCCAATTCCCGCATCTCTTAGCTGACGAGCAGTTTTTATCTGTAACGCTTTTGCCTGTCTTGCATTTAATCCTGCAAATTGTTGTGTTCCAAAAGTTGGAGAGTTTAGATTGCGCATTACAAGTGCTTCTCCAGTACCCTGCCGAATTCCAAAGTGGGGATCTTTAAGTGGGAAGTTTGCCTTTTGAAGGGGCGTCGCAATGTTACTTCTGTTCTGGAACGGTTCTAACGCACGCAGGAAGTTGGGTTTAGCGTTTGCTCCTTCAGACCTTCCTATCTTAAAGACGTAGTCAGGATTATTTTTAAACTGAGAAACTCTTCCATATGCGCCTCGTCCTATTTCGTCTCCTAAGAAGGGAGCGTGTCTTTGATTGAAGGCAGTTCTTGCATCACTCGCCGCCTCGTCCATACGTTTAAATACTGTACCGGCAAAATCATTAGCTTCTTTTCCAGCAGGAAATTCACCAAATAAAGCGCGAGACTCTTCTCGTCCTTGTTGTGCAACTGGTCTTTCAGCAAGTCTTTCTGCAGTTCGTAGATCATCTAGATAACCTCCAAAGTTAGAACTGGGTGAGAGTTTTGAGGGATCTGTTATGGGCGTTTCGTACCCTCTCCAGAAGTGTGGTTTATCTCCAATACTATGGAAGTCATATTTATTAGCTCTGTTTGCATTTAACAGATATGGGTTACGGCCGTACTTTATCGCTGTGCGACCAACACCTACTGCTCCTGGTATTCCAGGAATAGCACCTAATGCATTTAGCCCTGCCCCCACAAAATTACCTTGACTTAAATCCCTTACAGCATTGACTCCGTAGTTTACCCAGGCTGCAGGGTTTACCATATCATTTGCAATCTGCCCCGCCATGTTTCCTCTGGCCTTTGCCTGATCAAACTCTACCCGCGAAGGCCGTCCTTCTACTGAGGGGTCAAGTGATGTTCTAGCGGTGGCCATCGGATTAGCTGCCATCTCCAAGAAAGACGGATTGTCTTCTACAATATTTCCAGCTTCATCTACATCGAAGGTGCCCTGAGAAATAGTTGGGCGTGAGTTTAAGTCCCTTAACGTTTCTGCTTGAGCAAAGTTAGCTTGGTATTGGTCGAACCCTCCAGCTTTTTCTATCGCTTGAGCTATCGGTGGTAGATAGTTCCTATCTGCGAAGCTTCCATTTTGAAACTTTCTAGGACCTCCTCGTTTTTTCTGTTCTGCAATGTGATTATTTAAATAGTCAAGCAACTCTGTTTCGTGAAACTTAAAAATCTCTAGAAGCTGGCCTATATCGTATGGTAAGTTTTCATCGTCTCTCATTTTAGCCAGATCGTCTCTGGTTACTTTTGTTTTGAAGATGTCTTTACCTTTCTCCTTTTCTAAGTAGTATAGAGTTGATATTTTTCTAGCCTCTACTTCTGAAGGTCTTGTTAGATATTGAAAGTCCTCTACAGTGTTGATTCCGTCGTAGTACTGTGTACCTATCTCCTTTATGTTGTCTATCAGCTTTTTTTGCGAAGGGACTCCTCTTTGCTCCGGATCCCAAAGCTTTTCTCCTGATTGCAAATTTTTGTGTGCTAGCTCATGTACAGCGGTGGTACCTAGCCCTTTCTGGTTAGGATCGTTGTATATAAACATTCTAGGTAGGCCCATAGTGTACACTTGAGTTGCTCTGCTTTTATCTACGTGCCCCTCTTCTTTTAAGTCTCCCTTCTGTTCAGTTATAGAAAAATAGAAGGGGTCGTCTATATTTTTAGCAGCAGCTTTACGTCCTTCTTCTGCTAAGTATTTTTTTCTATGTGGTGTAAGTGGGACCTTAGATGTATCTTCTGGTTTAAAATATGCGTCGTAATATGCATTGGAATTATCGTTACCAACAGAGTCAGCTACAAAATCACGCCACTGGAACATGTCCATGTAGGGTGGCAGCCCTGTTGGGTAATCTGCTTTATTTATGTACCTAGAAATAAACTCTTTGCTGTCTTCGTACAGATCATCCGTTTTCTTGGAAGCTAGTTTTGTAGTGTATCTGTTATCCTTCCATACAAACTCGTCTGCCCCAGACTCACGTGCGTCTTTAAATGCACTGTTGAACGTTCCTGAATCTCCATAGTCTTGCAGTCCCCACTTTCTAAAATCTATGGTGTCATACCAGTTTACTTTGTCCTTTGTCACAGACCCCGCACCTTGAAACTTTCTAGGACCGCCATCTTTAAAGGATATCGGTGGGGTTACTATTGGTTCTACTCTTTTATTTTTTCTGCGATACCTATCTAACTCTTCCGGTTCTACAGGTCGTGTGGACCACTGCTTGCCTTTATCGTCCCACACCTTGTAGTAGTTAGGTTCTTGACCTGTACGCATACCCTGGTTAGTGCGCATTATTAATTCTGGCTGTTTCCCAGGTTTTGGAAGCTCTCGAGTATTTCTAATGATATCTCTTTCAGCTAGAGGTTGGACTGTTGAACCTGATAAACCTAGAGGTTTTAGCCGTTGTATTTCATTAAAGGGTGCAATCGGTTGTTTAGGTGCAGGGTAGTATGGACTTTGTGCGTACCCATCATAATACGAGTACGAAGGTTCTATCGTACTAGAAAAAACGTCAGGAGACCCTGTTAGACCTATTACATCTTTTGAGAATCCTAAGTCGTTAATATAGTATTTATAAAGCTCTTCGTCTAGTTCGTCGAAAAAAGGATAACCATCATCCATAGCCTCTTCGAGGGAACTCCAATTGCGACCTTCTGCTGTTCTCTTTTTTAGGTGATCTAGTGTCCAAGGTTGTTGATAGTCACTAGGTTTATCAGCAACCTGTGGCCCAAAACCACGAAAATCTTCTTTCTGACCCATAAGCTCTATCTGCTTAAGAGTAGCTAGATGATGGTTTAAGCTATCGTCATACATCCTCTGACGATATCTATAATCTTCCTTGCTCGTAGCCCTGTATGGTTTAACTTCTCCTGCTGACTGGTATTTTCTATGACCTTTTAGATGCTGCTCTATTCTTTGGAACTGTTCGAACGCATCAGGATTAGTGAGCTGTATATAAGTTTTTTCATCGGGATTGTACCTAGCTTGTTTAAAGTCTTCTGGAGTTCCCTCAAATAATAGGTTACGAATCTTACCGTCAACGTAGTTCTGTCGGAACTGATCGTATCCATCCATGGCCAATCCGCTCTCTACGTCTTGGTCATACCAATATTTAATTTCTTCTTCGTCTAGACTATTCCCAAATGCCTCGACCATAGACTTGTACTCAGGGTCTACACTTGAGAGACCGTGCAATAAGTCTAATGCTACACTTTGTGCATTATTTGTATCAGGATTTACTAATACAGCATGCTTTTTGTCTGATCCTGGGTGCTTGAATACTTCACCAGTAGGGTAGGTAACTTGCTCTTGACCAGGAGCAAAGTATTCTATGTCTCCTATTCCAGTTTTCTCTTTGGTAAACCTTTTACTGGTTTTGACTTTGACATCCCCTAATGCTTCTAATGCAGGGAACATCTCTAGTGCATCCTTCTTTAGTCTGCGTCCCCCTGACTGCATATTAGCAGGAGTCTCAATCACTGTCCCACGATGCGGTCCTGTTGGGAGATTTCGCACACCAGGAGGAACACTTTTGTATGATTCTACCAAATGTCCTTGCTCATCATACTTATCTATGTTGATTGGGGCTTTCATCCCAACCGTATTGAATGGAGTATTAGGAGCAATATTTGGGAAAGCCATACTCTGGTTTACGTTCCCTGCCTGATGTGCTGGTCTTAGCCCCTGCCGCTGTTCTTCTGGTGTTCTTGCAACTTGTACTGGGGGTGGCTGCATTTGCTGCTGCATATACTGCCCCACTAAATCGACACCTTGTTCGTACGCCCTGAACACATCCATTATGGATCCGGGAAATCCAGACTGTCTGTGTCTCTGCAGTAATGCCCGTCTAGTTGCGTTATCCATTACTCCCCATTTGGCTCAGTGTCCCCTTCTTTATCAAGTGCTTCTCTTTTTAGCTCAAGCTCTTTCTCCTTGATATCGTAGTCTCTGACTATCTTCTCAAGGTCTATGTTCAATCTATTGGTTTGATCTTTAGCCTCTGCGTTGATAAGAGCAATCTCAATATCTTTTTGCCTATCCTTATCTTTTTCTTGCATATCAGCCTGCATCTGCATCTGTTGCATTTGCATTTGTTGCTGAGCCTGCTGCTGTTGAGCTTGTTGCTGCGCTTGTTCAAGTTCTTGCCTAGCGGCTTCTGCTTTTCTAAGCTTCTCTTTAATACCAGTAAAGTTCTCGGTATCCATAAGATCCAATACTGCAGATGCCGGCATTCCGTTCTGTATCATAGCTTGTGACAGCTCTCTAGCCTGACGGATATTCTCTTGGTCTCTACCTGCATCAGACATAAAGATTCCATACTCGGACTCCATGTGCCCAAGCGAGTCAATATCCAAGTACTGCGTAGTAGTATCAGGCATTACGTACATACCTTTCTTCCCAGATATCCAAGCTTCTTTAGAGTAGTCAAGTAAACCTTGCAGTTCTCTTTGTTCGAAGCGTGAGAACTTGCGGAATAGATCCTCAGTAATGTGTGAGGATTGTACAATAGCTTGTTGTGATGCACCTTTTCCTTCGTACGCACCTACGCTACCCTGACGTTGTCTATTTACTCCAGATATTTTCTCCCATTCTTGTATTGTTGTCTCAAGCAGCAGAACATATTGTTCTATTGTCTTGATGGACATGTCTAATACAGACTGATGTTGCGGGGATAGCTGTATACCTTCTTTGTTGTAGTCAACCCATGCAATACCTGTACCCTCTACGTAGTACATGAACTTATCCAGGTCCCACTTTTTGGGGATCATGTTGATGTCGAACTGCGCAATGATGTCTTTAGACCTTGCAATAGCAAGCTCCATACGATACTTGAAGATATTGTAGTTAATCTGGAATGGGATACCTAAACTAACCAGGGATATATTATTCGAGTTGATATCAGAGTACTTGAACCCATTAATTGGGAGCTTACATATTGATGGATTGTCAATAGACGTACGCTGATTGGGTACAGGGCTCATCTTTATGAAGAACCTACCGTCAATCTTTGTTCCTTCCCACACTTCATTAACCCATTCCCACTTGATCTTAGCCCCATTCTGCTTCATCTCTTCAGTCAGCTTGTAGCTTTCATCTACTTCAAACTCCTCAATCATACCGGTTACTGGGTCAGAGTATGATACAAATCCAATACGCTTACGGCTTTTCCAGTATACAGTAACTACTTCAACAAGCCTGTTTCTGTATACATTGTCTCCTGACCCTGTAGCCTCAGACCTGTAAAGCAGGTACGTATCAACTGATTGGTGCTTTGGATCTTCTAGCTCTAAGCACTGTTGCTCAGTCAAGTAGTCCCCAAAGTTATCAATTACTGTAGCTGCGTGTGCATACTTACGCACAATAGCCCAATCCCCATCTTCAACAAACTCCACATCTGGGTCTTTGTCGTAGTCAATGTCAATAGGATTGATTACATCATAGAAAGGTTCTTTGCGTCTTACTCCTTTGTGTGAGTATGTCTCCCCAGACACCAGGAAATGGAAGAACTGCTTCTGAAACTTGTCATATATCTCTTGCTCATACATGATGTAGTTTATAGCTGCCTGCCCTTTTATGGCTCTATCATCTACATACGTACGTTCGAACTGCTCTGCTATTTCCTTTGGGAGCATAGGCTGCTGTTCTTGTTTCTGCTGATCTTCCAGGCTCTTAGGCTCTGCAATCTCACGAAGGAACATAGATTCTACTGCCTGCAGTATCTGTTGCTTTTTAGCTTTCTCTTTTAAACTAACACTATCTGCATTCTTGACAGTAACTGTGTAGTTGAGCGGCCTCTTGGACTTTTCTCCTAGCAGCAAGTCTATGATAGGCTTGATGATTGGGTAATTCCTAAGCTTGGATGGGAAGTTCTCCCTGCTTTTTCCGTATGGTTTGATTACGTATCTGTAATCTGCTTCATCAACTTCTCCGTTGTAGTAGTCATACAAAGCTTTCAGATTGCTGCGTCTCTCACTCAATCCGAACTTGGATATATTGATAAAAGCATCTACACACTCCTCTCTCCACTTCTTAGTCTTCTTGCTTAACGGTAGTCTTTGCTGCGGTATTTTTGCTGCTCCGTACATTCCTGTAAAAGTATAAAATTTACTTATAGTTTAGATCGAACCACTCGTTCTGGGACATATCGTTTATGGTTTCCACCACCTCTTTATTATATAGCTCTCTCGTATGATACATGCCCACCATAAACGCCATCACACGGTCAAAGTTACCCTTGTGATTAAACTTAATTAGTTCCTGTAATAATCCGACATCATAAATCTCGTGTAAGTTAAGCCTTACATTCCCATCTTCATCCGAACTACGTGGGGAAATTAACCAGTCTCTTATATAGAGCTCTCCTTGCCGCTTACGTTGCTCTGTCATGTGCATACCGTATTGGCGTTTAACATTTCTTGATCGGAGTTCTCTCTTGTCCAACATCTCAAACTCCTCCTGCAGCTTATGCAGTTTTCTGTAGCGTTTGGCGTAGGCTATTAGCTCACCTCTGTCGTTCTCAAATCCGATCTTAGCGTTGTAGTAGTCAGCCAGCATGAATAAGTTTCTATTGAATTCATCCTGTGTTTCGGGTCTGCCTACATAACTAGCTACTATAATATCGTCTGGTTTTGACAGGTTATTGGGTCGTTTAATTACATATGCAGCCCCAAGAGACTGATTGGTTGTTGACTTCCCCTGGGCATACGGGTCATGACAAATGATGTATAGATTATGTGGGATATTACCCTCTTTTGTTTTCCAAGGGTTTTGGTATATGACTACACCCCCAGTTAAGTTGTCATCTTTCCTGTGTGGGAACTTCGTTATTGGTTTGATCGACGGGTCAGGGCGGAAGTTTATCTCTTCTCCTTTGTAATAGAGTATGCCCGCAGTGCCTTCCTTTTCCAGGTTATGCGCTTTGACCCTATTGTACTGCTCCTTAAGCGACGTGACGTCGAATACGTTAATTGTTGTCTGTAGCGTCGCTTCTTGTGGGGTGAAAGGGTGCTCTGCTGTGTATTGATCGAGTGCTTTGGGGTCATTGGCTTTCTTTTTATTTTCTCTTGCATCCTCCTCAAACTGTTTAGCATCTTCTATTAGTGAGTTCCCATCTTCATCCATAAACCCATCCAGGTTCTGGTAGATTGGGACGAAGTATCCGCATGTAGTACCAATAGCACCTGCATCCCATTCGTTTTCAAAGGCTAAACAGTTGTATGCTTCAGGGTGATAGAACAATTCTTCTAGTGATTCGAAGCCATGTCCCTCTTCACCACCTGTACCAAAGGCTATCATAGTACCTAAGGTTTTGGATCCCTGTTTCATGGTAGGCATAGCTATCTCCCACGCAGTCAATAGTCCTGAGAACGAACCTGCCTCTTCGAAGAAGATAAGTTCTCCTGCTTTACCCCTGACTTTGTGTGGATTGTCTTTGAGTGATACCCCAATAATCTGTGATTTCATCCCAAGCGCTACATCCGTACCGTTAACGCGCTTTTTGTACCCTGCTTGCTTGTGCATCTCT
>Ga0208899_1002666_pt1 | contig 11779 bp, 17 predicted proteins | sample VirMetDEL_Nov_24_FD_184518 | JGI IMG/M metagenome (GOLD analysis project Ga0208899, IMG submission 184518) | Aqueous microbial communities from the Delaware River and Bay under freshwater to marine salinity gradient to study organic matter... | ecosystem: Environmental > Aquatic > Marine >...
TTATCCCATATCTCCTTCAAGGTTGATCCGGTAGTTATGAGTTCAAATACCTTATCCTCACCGACCTCATTCAAGTATCTCACTTGTGCACTTAATATCTTTTGTCCAGCCACGTCATTACCTCTATATTTTCTTATCAATAAACGTTCCCATATCTCTCACAATGGAACGAGCCTCACTCCGGTCACGGTCGCCTAACGGCTCCCATAACCGATCGTCATGGTACTTATCTGTCTTTTCTGTGTATCGCTTAGTTACCGGCTTCTTCTTATCCTCATGATAAAACCGCTCAACTGTCTTCCATCGATGCTGGCAGCTGTCGCGCTTGCACCGCCTTTTGCGTATCACTTCTGTTTTTCTCTTTAAGCTCTCTAACACTTGCGAGTTCGCTTTACACTTCGGGCACCTCATCGCCTGATTACCTCATTCTCAAAATCAATGAGCCAACATAAAAATACTTGTGCCTTTTTGAGTGACTCAACGCCACCCTTATTCTCATACCGATACATGTATTTCATTACCGAGCCTTTCAGATACCCGGCGTATGCCTCGTCAGATAACGAGCTTCTTATAGCATCGATACAATCGACGTCATTCGATCGCTTTTTGGTGTAATGTTCTGGCTCATTCACATCATCTTTAATCTTGAAGTTATCCGGTAGCTTCATAACAACTCTCCTGTATTAATCTGTTTCACCCACCAATGGAATTCCGACTCAGTTAGAGAGCCACGCATCTTGTTCACCGCCGAGCAAACCAAACGAATATTCTTTTTGGTGTACCCTTCATCGTTGTCTACCCGATCGATACTGGCATTCTTTAAATCATTCACGTCGCCATGGTGATTCATAAATAAGTTAGTCACGGCACAACGCCCTTCTTGCCGATGCCAGAGATCCAATACGTCAGCCGATGTAATCTTCCATTTCATTTCTGGATTCAATTTACTTCTCGCGTGTTTCAAGTTCGCCGTCTTTCTCGTGAAGTACGTCTCAATGGTGCATAAGTTTGAGATGCGTTTACTCATGCTCAGTGTCCGGTTCAAATTCAAACGAGTCCTCAAATACCGCCATCACAATCTTTTCGTATATCGGTCGGTACTGCTCTAGTGTCGTCGTCTCGATATTGAGCTTCATCCGTACTTTACGATCTATGTTGTATGCCTTCTGTAATTGTTTTTCGGTATATAGGATCATTAATCTGCCATTGACTGCATGAATGCCTGGTACTGTTTCTCGGCCTCTTCCAGTTCATCCTTATGCTCATCAAAGTTCTTCTTAATCTCGTCGTGCTTCTCATAGAGATTAACGAAATCTTTATAGGGCATGTGACAAGTAATATCGTGCCTATCGACCTCGTTACCGATCACCCATTGAGCCGGTATTAAAATATTCCATTCAGTACGATCAAAGCGGTAAGCCAACATCGGCAGTAGCCGAGTAGGCTTGACCGCCTCGACCACCTGTTCCCACCAATCTAATTGGTATAACCGACCACGCTTATATCGTTTAACTTCGATACCGAACCCTGGTAAGCCTTTTACATCAAAACCCGATTTAGCTGCTTGATCGTAGTTGCGCTGGAATTCATAAGAAGGGAACGAATCAGAGAGAAGTTTGATAAATTCCAGTTCTCCATTGGCTCCTTTACGACGACTCTTAACTCCCATAATTTCTATCCTTTTCCGGTTTTACCGAGATTATTAAAATATTTATTTTCTCTTTGTTACCCTTTGAGGGATTTACAAAATGGCTTTTTACTTTTAAGCTCAAACACGCTTTGATGCGTTTTGTAGCTTAAAAGCCTTATTTAACCCCTTCTGCCTCTTTATCCTTCAAGATTGCCTTCCCAATCTCATGCATTATTTGTGGCACAATTGAATTGCCTAAACACTTCAAGCGGTTCACTCGATGTTCTTTTCTGGTGGTTACTCTGGGTATGTCTGGTTCACTTGCAAAACCTAAATGATCTTCTAAATGCATTGGCTCGGTATACTCTGGATCGGTATAACCCGGTGCATATCCCATTAGCCATTCCACCCAATCAGGATTGAGATGACCTACAACTTTTTCAGTACCAACACCGCCAATAGCTGCGTTAGGTAATTGATCCATCGCTCGGCTTTTCCCATCATTTCTAATTAATGACTCAGTACGATAACCACCTTTCCAATCTCTTGAGGTAGGAGTAGGTAATATTTGCTCTGGATTAAATACAGCAGCAGTTAAATTATTTTGATGTTTGTCTCGCCATTTTTTAGTAGCTTTATTTGAATCTTGTACTGTTGGTGTTGGCCATGTTGCTTCTTCTAACTGTACTTGTCCGGGCAAGCCAACTTGCTTACCGAGTGATTTCCTACGTTTATGATATTCAAGATTGGCTGTGTCAACTTTACCCATTCCAGCAGTTGGTGTTTCCCATAATCTACTTGCCATTTCAGCAGCTAAATGATTTTGTCCTTTTGGATGTAATCTTTCGGCTTCTTTTTTACTGGCATCCATTGATGCTGATTGACTGGATGATGCTATCGGTGTTGGCCATAGTTTTTCTTCTTCCATCTTCTCAACTTGTGCATCTAACCTTGCGCCATACTTAGTGCCAGTTGTATTAGAAACTCGGTAGTATTTACCATCTTCTTCTACAATCGTTCCATGACCACCCTTGTAATCTCTGGTGCTTGGAGTTGGCCAAGTTCTATCTTCTTCATAGCCAACAGCATCTTTTAGTTTGACTCCGAATCTGACACCTTTTTTATTGACTCTGGAATATGAGTCATTTTTCTTTTCAACATTCTTAACAACACCACCCTCAGTATCGGATACTCTTGGAGTTGGCCACATTTCTGGTTTCTCTCTCATATCCCAACATGGCGGTGAGTTATGTTCAGAACAATATTGCACTTGTTCATCTAAGCTGCCTGGTGGTACAGTTTTCCTTCCACTAGCATTTCTTTTTTCTTTTCTTCGCTGCATTGATTGAGATGACCTTTTACTCAAACCCATGGCAGTTGGAGTTACAAAAGTATCACTCTTGGATTTTTTTCCCGATGATCCAGACTCGATCCCTTCGGTGGGGAGCTTTTGTGGATAAAGCTGGAATAATAAACGCCGCCGTAGCGTAGCCTTCGGCTTCCAAGTCATTTGATACGAGGTCGGCCCCTCCCAGGGTGACGAAACCATTAACGTTTTCGACAACAACATAAGTGGGTCTTTTGCCTTTAATAATTTCAAACATTGACGGCCAGAGGTGCCTGTCATCTTCCGTGCCTTTTTGTTTACCGGCGGCACTCCAACTTTGACATGGCACTCCCCCACAGATGAGGTCATGGTCGGGAATAGATCGGATTGTTTCGTCATTTTTACTTAACTCCTTTAAATCTTTGAAAATAGGTACATCAGGAAAATTCTTTTTTAAAATTGTTTGACAATACTCATCAAACTCACAGAAACCGACAGTTTTATAGCCACCGGTGGAGTGCAGCCCAAGGCTGAACCCACCGATGCCAGAGCAAATATCAAATACTCTTATCATTGATACCCTCTCCTCACCTTCGGCTTTAATCGATACTCGGTATTCTGCCCAGTACCTTGATGCTCAATATGTTTATGATTCACGACCGTCAATCTAATCTCTCTGGCAATCGCACCATCCACCTCTAAGCCAAGGCGATGACATTGCTCCGCAATTAAACTGTTCACGTCGTATGCACTGACCCAATCTCTATGAGCCATGCTCTTCATAATCTCTGGTAGCATTTGTGGATGCTCGACAGCATCTACAAAGTTCTCTAACCGCATTGAATCTGGATTTAATTTAACCAGGCGTTCTTCTGGCCAAGGTCCGTTCCTAGTTAAGAAACTTAAATTAATGGCACTGGTATTAGCTGCGGTCATTAAAATACCTGAGTCCATCCACCCGGTGAGTGATGATGCTCCACGAGCACCATCAAATCCGTCTTGGGTAGTGGCGCCTTTTCTGGTGTGATGTACTAGAAACACACAAGGTGGTGCGTCCATTCCTAATGTCTCACTGGCAAATAGCTCATTGAGTTTCTTAAAGAAAACAGCAACTTCGGCGTTAGAGTTCTCATCACCTACAAAGTAGTTAGCTAATGGATCGATACAAACGATAGAGGGCTGTATTCGTTTTATTAATGCTTTAAGACGATTGAAGTTAGAGGCTAAATCAAGATCGCCTCTCTCAGTCCAAAAGAAATTCTCTCTGATGAGTTCCTTTTCATCATCATTGAATGACTCAAATAATGGGCGTAACCGAGAGCCAACATAGGCACCTCGAATCTCTGCCTGTAACCACAATGTCTTATGTGGCTTATCCCATTTCATATCTAACCACTTGCCGCCAACTGCGGCTGTGGTTAGTGCCTCTAATACCAATTGTGATTTACCGATCTTCGGAGCACCGACTACAAATACCCTAAACCCGGCGGCGATGAATCCCTCACCTAAAAACTCTGGTGGTTTACGATGTTCTAAATCAAATGCGTCATCTATTCTTAATACTTCGATTGGGCGATCATCAATAGGTGGAGTCCAGCCTTTCAGTCTGGCGCCTTTTATCATCACCCGGATTTCTTCTCTGGTTTGTGAATGTGAGTAACCGGCTTGAGTTAATTTCTCACACTCCCTTAATATTGTGTCGTCACCGAGTCCTCTGGCAACGCAACTGCCAACCCAACGTAGTGCGTTATCATGCCAACTCTCATCACTTAAGATATTAGTGACTTTATTCTTGCCGCGACGCCTTTCAATTTTCTCTATATGTTGTGGCTCTAGCTCCGGCAATTCTCTGAAATTAAAAAAGTCCTCAGTTGGGTCTTGCCAATTCCATTCGTAACCTGGTCCAGAGAAGATGACATAACCGCCCTTATTCCTTAGATCGATTCCAGAGCCAGCACTGACGGTAGTATTCTCTGGCATTTTTGAGTACATCCAATGTTGCCCACCAGATTTTGTGGTGGCTTTTAAAGGAGTCCAAGGTAGATTCTCTTTAGCCCAGGGTATCAGCGAATCGTCTTGATAAGTATCAAGGTCAACCACACCAAAGTTCTTACCAGTGACAGCACCCCACATACAATCCGGGTGCTGCTTTATCCATTTCTCAATATCTTGTTCGGTTGGTTTGTTTTCTTGGTAATGCTTCCAAGGCACGAGTGGCCTCTTATCTTTACCGCAAGGAATGACATGGACATCAAACTCACGAGATAACTCAAGGATGGCGTCTTGGACGTCCTCTTGAGTTGTCGGTTTGTCTAGGAGCATTAACCCCATAGATCAGGTCTCAACTCTGATCTCGGTATTCCTGTGATTTGCTCTACCTCAATCGCCCTTAACGGCGGTATGCCGTTTTTTCTTTTCTTCCATGAATAAATTGATTTCGGTGAAATGCCGATCTTTTTTGCTAGATCGTACACTTTGATTTCTTTCCAAATATTTTCCGGTGTCACACTAATCCCCTTTTTTGATGTAACACCGAAGATACCAAATGTTTTAATTATGTCAACTTTTAGGTAACAAGTTTACCATTGAATAAAATATTTCCTTATAAAATTAATCGTAAAATAATGTCTTATAGATAATATTATTATCATTACTATTGCAGACTATTAAAATTTAGTTTAGTGTGTTACCCGATAGGTAACATTTTAATTTTAACTAAGGAGGAGAGTAAAGTGACGAAAATGCGCCATAAACACGCGATTGCAAAACGCATATCACAGTTACGCGCTAAACATAAATATACGCAACGTACTTTAGGTGCCTTGGTCGGTGTCTCACACAACACGATAAAAAAATGGTGTGATGGCGACCTGGTACCAAAAAGACAGAACATACGCAAATTAGGAAAGATTTTTAACGTCAGTCCAGCGTATTTAATGTTTGGTATAGGTGATAAAGCAGCAGATCCACTTGCTGATCCTATTACTAAAGTAGCTGTTGATATATTCCAATGTCTAACACGATCTAATCAAGAACAAATTATACAACTGATGACGGCACTCTTAGAAAGTCCAAAGGGCTGCGACGTCTTCGATAAAGAAAATGGAGAAGGCAATGGATGATTCGTACGATAAAGCATATAGAAAGATGCAAGTAAAACTAAAGTGTGAAAAATATTTAAAGACAGTTGTGGATAATTTTATTGCACATAACGGTGAATCTTATTGTTTTCAGCGCATTACGAAAAATATTAAACATCGCAGAAAACTGAGATTTTCTAAAGGACTTGAAAAAAGTTTAAAGGATCGGAATATACCGGTGCATAATTTTATGGAACACATGATGAGGCCAGCAATACACACAATGCTCCAGCATTGGCTGACTACACTGCCGGCTTATAGGGATGATAGTGACTATTCGGGTGGCGAAATATGTAATATTTTCTTATGGAGTGAAATGTCTGGTACTTATGGTTATATAATTTGGCAATTTGAGTCATACGTTTGGAGGGTATCGCCAGAAAGAGTACAAGATATGATTACTTACTTTAAGTTAAATAATCGTTATTTTGAATGCAAGCAAATTGGTAATTCAGAAATATGCAAAGCCTGGTTGAAATTTAAGCCAGTCAACGCAAATGAATTACCAAAAGTTATGGCAGACCCACATTTTGAAACAGTGCAATTGCCGGCATTAATCGCCAATGCAAAAACCTCTGGTGAAGTAATGCTGAATATCGCGGAACATTTAATAGCCAAGTCTCTAGATGACACTGGAGAATACATTCCAGACGTTGAATATAAAAGTGAACGTCACAAAGAATTGAATGTGATGATGAGACCTAAACCACATATTATTTAATAATCGTTAATAAAAAAAAATAACCACCCTCTTATGGGTGGTTTTTTTTGTCTTAAAATAATTTTGTTACCTCTTAGGTTGCAATTATAACAGAATTAATATATATTTTTTAACACTCAATTAAGGGGGTAAATATGGAAAATTTGCATGAAGCAGTTTCAGAGATTTCGACAGAAATTAGAGAACAGATCGGTGACGCTGCATTTCCATTTACTAAGCAATGGCAAATCAAATCCCCCGAAGCACTAAACACATTCAAACACGACTACCCAGATTTATATGGGCGGTTAATGAACGCGATACAACAAACAAGTGAGGCGCACTGCCCTACTTGTAACGAATAACACACAACTAAAGGAGTGAAACTATGCCAATCAAATTGGTAAAGGGAAGAGTAGAGACGCCCTTAAACATATTGGTCTCAGGGGTCAACGGTGTCGGTAAATCAACATTTGCCAGTCAAATGCCAAAACCATTATTCATAGACTTAGAGAAAGGCACACATCACTTGGATGTCAATCGTGTATATGCGGAATCTGATACGCAAGTACTAGAAATACTGCAAGAGTTGATTGATTCAAAACATCCATATAAGAGTGTCGTTTTAGACAGTCTGGATTTCTATGAGGCTTTAATTCATCGGTCAGTGGTCGCTGAGTTTAGTCGCAAGAAAGAAGGCATCGAGGACATTTCAGATATTGAGTATGGGCGTGGTTACTCTCATGCTCTTAAAAAGATGAGGCATACATTGAACGTCTTTGACAAGGTGATTGAGAGTGGCATGAATGTTTGCATTATTTGCCACACCCACACTGTGACTCGCCAGGATCCCCTTCTTGAGCCATACCAAAAGATCGAGTTAAAACTGCATACAAAGGCAGCCTCGCTCGTTAAAGAGTGGACATCGTTCTTGCTGTTTGCAAATTACGAAGTACGCACGGTATCTCGTGGTGAAGGGTTTAACAAACGCACTGTCGCCATAGGCGACGACAGTCGCGTTTTATTTACAAGAGGTTCAACTGGTTTCGATGCGAAATCACGACGACCTATTGTTAACGACAACGGTAAGCATCAGATCGCATTAGATTTCGGTGCTTTTATTAAATCATATAACAATGCTTTTAAAGCAGAGGAAACAAAACAATGAGTGAAGCAGTTAGCGTAGCATTCGGAACAGAGTTACAAGATATGCCGGTTCTCGGACCGGGTGAATTTCCACCACCAAAAATCTTGGATGCCGGTCAATATAAAGTGACTGTCAGTAAAGCAAGATTGCTTGATAAGCAAGACTACAAAACAGTCCTTATTGCAATGGAAGAATTAGACTCCGGAGCAGAGATCGTAAGTTGGATTGAAGTAGAAAAAGAAGGCGTACCACAAAGAGATAAATTACTTATCTTAAAGTTTGCCTTCGATTGTTTCGGTGTTGATATACCTGACTCTATTGATGAAGATGGCTTGGGCCAACTCATCAATAAGATGGGTACCGTTCAAACTTATGTTTATGAGCCAAAAAGCGGTAAACCGGCATCTAACCGAGTCCATCGTTTTTTAAAGGAATCTACGACAACTACTGCCGCACCTAAAGCGAAGGTTGCAGAAAAGAAAACTGTCGAAGAATTCTTGGATGACGATAAGGGCATTGAAGAGATCGGTGCAGAGCCGTCATGGTTAGCGGATTCTGACTAATGTCTATTGAATCAATAATGGAAGCAGTGGATGAGAAGATGGGAAAACCCATGTCAAGACGTGGCTATCTCGGTGGATCATCCCTTGGCAAACCTTGTCCAAGAGAGCTTTGGCTTCAATGGCGTTGGTGCTTGCCACCGCTTGAGGGTGCCAGGTTAGCTCGTATTTTTGCATTAGGGCATCAGCTTGAAGATAACATAGCTGAGTTTATCCGTAAGGCTCCTAATGTAAAACTACGCACCCATGAACGATCTGAGCAAATTGGCGGATCGTTCTTCGGTGGGCATTTGTCTTATCATATTGATGGCTTATTGGATTGTGCTGATGGTACATTCCTCTGGGAATGTAAATCAGCCAATTCAAAACGTTTTAATCGTTTAAATAAACTCGGTACTCAAGCAAGAGAAGAAGGTAAAACAAAGAACCTTGCTTATGACGATTGGGATGAAGTTTACGGCGCTCAAGTGCATTTCTATGGTGGCGCTATGAACGAGCAATACCCGGAAGAAGAATTGAAAGGCGCTTATGTTACTGTTTATGACAAGAACACGAGTGCCATCTATTCGGAGCAGATGGACTTCGATCCCATCATTTACAATCAATTAAAGGATAAAGCGTGGTGGTTGCTGAATTTAAAAGCACCGCCACAAGGCGCTTACTCGAAGTCGGCCTACCAGGTAAAGAATTTTATGTCGGATGAGGAGCGTGGTATTTACTTAGGTGAATACACGCCTCTGAATCCTGTATGCCGTACTTGTAAGTTTTCACGTCCAAACCTTACTGATCGAAAGAATCGCGGTCAATGGGGATGTACTCGTACTAAAAAGATCATTGATTACAAGCAGCAATTAGCTGGCTGCTTGGACCATCAATGGATACCAGAGCTAGTTCCGGCGAAACATCTTGGCGGTAATAAATTTGAGAAGAATGACGTTGTTTTTTATAACGTCGGTGCCAATGATCCAATGGAAAACGATAACAGTTATACATCAAGTGAGATTGCGTTCTTATGCCGCAATGAATTTGATTTCGATTCAAACGAAAACTTAGTAAACATCAGAACAACATTTGAAGCAAAAAATCTAAAAGTGGAGCCGAAAAATGGATAGATTTAATAATTTAAAAATGTCTTTAATGCTAGTTACAGTGTTGGCGATATATATGTGGGCGTCTAACGAAGATTACAAAGATTACATGAAAAATAAAATACATTACTGCGAAATGGTGAACGATGGATACCCCAATTATAAAAAACTGGATTGCTAAATTTGATAAGCATTTTAACGGAATAAACCAAAAACTAATTAAGGGAAAAGATATGCAAGAAATACCTCAAGATTTTATGACACTAAAAAAGTTTTATAACACTTATCCTAATCTTCATGCGTCGCTGCCTTCGTTGAGAAACGAAGCGAGACGACGCTATGAGAACGGATTATCTGAACATGGGGTGATCGTTGAAAAACGATCTAATGGTAATGCTCATGCCAGATCATCGTTATTGATCAGTCCATCTAAATACTTTAAGTGGCTAAGTTCTAGTTAAACATTTTTTTGGATAAACTCTTGGCTCTTTTCTGTTGTGGTTTCATATACCGATCAAGCATATTGGTATTTTTCCAACCGCCAAAAGATTTGACTTCATCAACATTAGCGCCCTTCTCAAATATATATGTAGCCCAGGCATGACGAAAATGATGCAATACAATCTTTTCGTTAAATACTGGGTCAGGTTTATCTAATCCAGCCGCCTTCTTTATTATTTCAAATTTGCCAGTAAAACTATTTGCCCATTCTTTTGCTCTAGGTGCTGGTGGAAAAACTCTCAATCCGGGAAACAATGCCTGTTGTGTTTTTAGTTTTAATGCTGTTTTCTTCGATACATAAATATATCGGTCCTCATTATTCTTTGTATCTTTTAAGAATATCTCAGCACCGTCATCGTCAAATTCAATTCGATCCCAGGTTAATAATGCAATCTCACTGCGCCTTGCGCCTGTCTCCCATAGTATTTCTAAATATAAAGGCGTAAACTGCCAGACCCATCCCTTAGTATCCAAATGCTTTTTATCTGCTGCTATTTGATGCGCAGCTTGAAGCAGAGCATCAAATTCATCTTGTGTAATTAATCGCTTACGTTGCTCAATATTGCGAGTACGATTTATTCCATCAATAGGATTAATCAGCGTCCATTTATTTTGTATGCAGATTTTAAATAAGACATCTAAAAATGTTTGATAATCGTATTTAGTTTTACTGCTCCAATTACGTTGATCTTCAATTTCTGACAATCGATTAATTACATCATCAGTAGTAAATGTTTTAACTGGAATACCACCCCAATGATGATCTAATAAAATACGATAAGCAGCTAAATACCGATTAAGTTGATAGTCTGATTTTTCACCATTGACGTTTAATGATTTTGGATTCTTAATAATCCAATTAACGGCCTGATTAAAAGTTACGTTGTTTTGTAACTTTTCTGGCATTGGTTCATTAGCTCTTATCTTATTTTTTAAATCATTAATATATGTTTTTGCTTCGCGTAAAGTTTTAAAATACTTATCTACTTTTATACCGAGAGCGCCATTCTGATACCTTAACTGATAATAAACCTTATTATTTTTGACTACTTTTTTGGCTTTCATATTATCCCCTTAATAATATTAATATTACTGAGTATACATAAAAACATAAAAAAGTTGTGCAAATTTTGTGCAAAACCACAAAAAAACCCCTTCTCTAATCTTCCAAAGAAAATCAGCAAAGAGGTTTAATTCAATAATATCAATGACTTATCTTGGTGCCCGGGGCCGGACTCGAACCGGCACGTCCTTTCGGACAACGGATTTTAAGTCCGTGTAGTGTAATACTCAGTAATACTTATATTAGTTATATTAGCTTATTTAAAGGGTTTCAGAGTATCTTGGTTATTATTGATTATCGTTATTATTAGCGAATCTTTTTGAAATTGAGAAAAAGTTGTGCAAATGTTGTGCAAAATTAGCTCCCTTGTTTGATATGAATCGAGGATGATGATCCACCATTAATATCTATCTTATTAATTTTCCCCTCTTGCTCCATTGTAATCGATACTGAATCACTTTTACTATTTGTTATTTGAATTGTATCTTGTACCTGGCGAATTAATTTTACCTCATTATCATTAACAAAAGTATTAATCTGGGTTTCTGAATCAAAACCGATTGCAGTACCTCTTACTCCATCAGCAGCTAATGATTTTTCAGCTTTTTGTAATTCATCTACGT
>Ga0208899_1002671_pt1 | contig 11766 bp, 19 predicted proteins | sample VirMetDEL_Nov_24_FD_184518 | JGI IMG/M metagenome (GOLD analysis project Ga0208899, IMG submission 184518) | Aqueous microbial communities from the Delaware River and Bay under freshwater to marine salinity gradient to study organic matter... | ecosystem: Environmental > Aquatic > Marine >...
CCAGTTGGTATGTAACTCGCAAACGCCTTAGAATTAAAATAACAATACACAATATTTTATGGCACATAAAAGCGTATTATTCAAAAAAATATTGCGTTTATATAGGTGTTAGTGGCAATTAAAATGACCACCTGCTTCCTACGCCATATTTGGTATTTAGCTTTTTTGCTGCATATATTTCTTGTTTTTGCTTTTCAGATATTTTTCTGTAAAACGCTGAACGGCTTATACCAAATTTGGCTACAGCATCACTTATATTCCATCCTTCTTCAACTAATTTAAGTATCGAAGAATAACTGCCACTGACACCATGTAAAGTGCATGGCTGTTCTGTTTTTAAAGTTTCGTCTTTCATATCAATATTTATTTAAATCTATAACTATGTAGCTTTTATCAGGCAGCCACGACACCTTACATTTAACGTTAGCAAATACTTTTTCGTCTTTCTGTTTAGTTTCTGTCATAATTTCAATCTTTAGTTTTTTAATTAAGTTTAGTGTTGGCACTTGCCATACACTCAACGTTAACTCATACTGTACTGACTATGGACTCTTTATATAGTTTCCATAATGACCATAATTCCCAAAATCACTTTAATAATAGCTTTTTGCATTACTACTGTGGAGCAGCATTAAACAATCCTCCTTATATAAGAAGCCTTTACATAAGTCCTGTATTGCCTCTGACCGTCTTTTTCATAGCTGCTAGTGTTCAGCTCACCTTCCACAAACACCAATTCCCCTTTTCTAAGGCCAGACACCTTATCAGCCAAACTCCCCCAGCACGACACATCATGCCACTCCGTTTTCTCTATCCACTCATCTCCCTTTTTGTAAGACTTTGATGTGGCGAGTGAAATTGAAGCCATACTAGACCCATCAAAACTCCTAGACTCCACATCCTTGCCCACTCTGCCCAAAACAATGACTTTGTTTATCATAATTATTTATTTTGATTTATAAACCCATTCACTAAATTTCACTGCCATGTGCGGTATAAAAAAGCTCGGTATCAGAGAGATCCAAAACTGCCCATTAGGCATCACCCTCCAGAAGAGATCCGCATCCAACACCATATCACCAAACAGACCCACATTAAAAGCATACACATTAGCCAGGATATAAAATGCCTTCATACTCTCCACTCTATACCTCTCACCCTTCACCACAAATGTGTACGTCACAAAATCCATCCCTATACAGGTAAATATCGCATAAGCCAGACTCCACCAGTCAGCACCAGACACAAAGTAGATGAACTTAAATGTATGTACCGTCTGTGCCAGCATCAGTACCAAAAACCACACTCTAGGATCTACATCGAGCAGATCCAGGATACCTGACCTCTTTACAGCTCTCTTATTTTTAACAAGGCCATATCTCTTCAAATCCTCCATACTGACCTCCAGTTGATCATCTTCATGCTCAAAACCGTTCATCATCTCTCGTCCATCGTCCACCAAATGAATAGCAGCTCCCTTCTTCATCAGCTTACCCTGATCAGTCAGATCATCTACATGATAGATCACAGCTCTCTTACTATATCCCAGCTCATCAGCCAGCTCTTGCCTGTTTAGGGTACAGACTCCACCAGGACTATTATTTTTTATAGCAGCATACACATTGTCACGCTTATTCATTTTTATTGGTTTATCTTTTTAAGAATAGCATTATCGCTCACACTACCATACTTAGCAGTAGTAGAGGTAGAGCTGTGAGCCATCATCTCAGCTATGATGTGTAATGGATAGCCACGCTCCAGCATCATAGATTTGAAGGTGTGACGAGCACCATGCACAGTCATGTATTTCTTAATTTTGAGATCAGTTAGGATCTCTCTAAATCGTGTATTTAGATCGTAGTTATTAGGCACTTTAAATGGCCCATATTTCTTAAAGATCTCTTTGGCCCTATCATCGAATAGATGCATAGGCACTCTTGCCAACTTACCCTTCCTCTTCCTGGTCTTTCCAGCCACAAACTCCAGCAGTCCATTAGCTTTAAAGCTGTCACGCTTCACTATCTCCAGATCTCCCACTCTTATGCCTGTGAAAAACAGAAAGCACAGGATCTTATGTGCTCTTTCCTTTGCCCTGGTATCTGCCTCATACTTATAAAAGATCTCCAGCTCATTCTCGCTCAGCACTTCCACCACCTTAGCCACTCTGCTGATCTTGAATCCATAAAATATATCCTCAGTGATATACCCTTTGATCCTGGCTGCATTCACAAATTTTTTAAATACCACAAAGAGAGAGTGTATGTAGTTAGCACTCAGAACCGTCCCTTTGTGAGATTTCTGTTTGAATAGCCACTCCTTAAAATCCGTCACAAAATCATAGCTCAGCTGGCTACAGTAGATCTTCTCCTGGTATGCCTCCAGCTTACCGAATAGATCCAGTCTCTTTTTGTAAGTATTATCTGCCAGCTGATTCTTCTCGCTCTCATTGATCTCTTTACTGAATGCCAGAAAATCCACATCAGCAAACTTGTCATACTGGAGATGCCTGATCAGATCTTTAGGAATGAATCTCTCTCTCGCCTTCCATTTACTTCTATAGTACTTACGAGCTTCCAGCATCCATGTCTGGATATCATCATTGTACTCAAAAGCCTCCACATGCTTCACGACAATATGTTTCTTACTATTCCACTGATCAGGCTTGATCAGGATCTTAGTATCAAAATAGAATGGTCTTCCCTTGTGTATAAATCGGATATGCACCTTGCCTAGACCATCAGCTCGGAGTCGCTTAGATCTATTAAAAACAGGCTGTATGTTTAGCATATTTGTAAGTGATTTGTAAGTATAACTGCGCAATAATGCGTTATAATACTCACAAATAAAATACAAACCCTTGAAAATCAATGACTTTATGCGCAGTATTGCGCAGTAGACAGTTTCCAGTTGAACTACGGAGCCAATTTGTAAATCACTGATTATCAAGTCTTTAAGAAACATTCCTGATAAATTTGTAAGTGATTTGTAATTATAAATACTCCTCGAATACATTATTATCTATATCAGTATTGAATTTTGCCAAGTTGATCATGGTGTTTTTACCCACCTTCTTCTTCTCGATAAAATCCAGATTGATCAATGTTTCAACTTTTCGTCTACTTATACCAGTGACCCCACAAAGATAGTCAATTCCTACCCATTTGTTAGGTATCAGATATGTTGCTTCTTTAATCATTTGTCACTGCTTTTAATGTTACTAATTCCATCTCACATCCTCTAGACCAGTCACCACATCACTCTCATCTAGCCTCATACATGCTGCGATTTCTATCTTATAAATTTCTTCACAGATCACATCTATTATCTGTGGCTCACCATCACCATGATAGATTAAGTATTCACCTTCTCTATCCTCATCTAAGATGTATGGAGATTTGTAGTTTTCATTCATTTTATTATTGACCCATTTCATAACCTACCTATTATACTATTATCATCTTTTTTAATCTTAAAAAACAAAAGCATCAATCGCACTTTTGAGAAAGATGCTCTTGCCATAATTCCAATCAAAAAAACATTGACTTTTTTTGGTCGCCCTTCTCCTCATTAATGAAAGCGACTAGCACTCTGCCTTCATGCAATTATCACATCAAAATTCAACAGTTGAAGGCGCGACCTCTATTATTTCAAAAAACACCGCTATCTTCATTACCCCTACTTTTTATTGTCCAATTTTGCGCTGGATCTCTTGGCTCTCCTCCAGTGAATAGATCAGCTTCTTCAAATCGTGTAAACTCCTTCACGAATCTCAGATATACACTACCCAAACCACCATTTCTATGTTTAGAGATGATTATCTCAGTCTCTCCAGGCTTCTCAAATTCATCATTGAGTCCATAATACTCAGACCTATATATAAAGGATACCAGATCAGCATCTTGCTCTATAGCTCCTGACTCTCGCAGATCTGATAGCATTGGCCTCTTGTTACCCCCTCTAGTCTCCACAGCTCTGCTCAATTGAGCCAGAGCGATCACTGGTACATCCAGATCTTTTGCCAGAGCTTTCAGGGATCTCGATATACTACTCACCTCTTGCTCTCTGCTCTTTCTCTCTTTAGGATCTCCTCGCATCAATTGCAGATAGTCGATAATGATCAGATCTATACCCACATCCTGAAGCATCCTTTTACACTTGGCCTTCAGGTCAAATATGTTTATGGATGGAGTAGGATCTATAGTAATAGGTAGCACAGAGAGCTTATCGCAAGCATCTTTTGCCCTCTTCCACTCCTCTTCTGAGAGCTTTCCATTTCTTAACTTCCTACTATCTATATCAGCCTCCATTGAGATCATTCTATTGCCCAGCTGCACGTCAGTCATCTCCAGTGAGAATATAGAGACAGCTTTGCCATCTTTTGCAGCATTACGAGCCAGAGCCAGAGTGAATGCAGTCTTACCCATCCCTGGCCTGGCTGCAATGATAATCAGATCTCCTTTCTGCCAGCCAGCAGTCATTTTGTCCAGATCTTTAAATCCTGTAGTAACCCCTGATACATCGCCCTCATTTTTAGAAGCGGCCTCTATCCGTTTGTTAGACTTTGAGATCACCTTAGCAATAGTAGAGTAGCCAGCAATAAGATTTTTAGTGGTAATATCATACAGATTATGCTCAGCGGCATCCAGCAGCTCAAATACATCTACCGTGTCATCAAAGGCATCCTTTGTTATTTTCGCTGACATCTTGATCAGCTCCCTGGACATGTGCTTCTGGGCTACTATCCTAGCATGAACCTCTATATTAGCAGTAGAGCCTACCTTGCCAGCCAGCTGCATGAGATACAGATCTCCACCCACCTTATCCAGCTGCCCCTTCTTCTTGAGCTGCTCACTTAGAGTGAATAGATCTATGAGATGATTCCCTTTGAAAAGATCCAGCATAGCACTGTAGATCATCCCATGAGCCTCCTTATAGAAACTGTCAGGAGACAGGATATCTGTCACTATGCTCAGGCCATGCTTATCCACTATGATCCCTCCGATCACAGCTTCCTCCAGTGGCACAGCCTGTGGCATCACCCTACCATATGCCATATCACTCATCATTTCTTCCTCTTTCTTTTGGCCTCAGCTCTTAATTCTCTGGCTTTCCTGTGTTTGGATTGGGGCCCTCTCCTACCTGACCGTAAAATTGCTTCATCTGCCAACCTATTTGCTGTTCTGGTTCTCTTCAATTTCCTTTTCATTATGCTACCATTTCTAAACATGACAACTCCGAATCCACCACGTTCTTGTTTTCCTTATTAATACGGTATCTCGCCACCTTCCACTTCTTTTCTCTTATTACCAGATGAGATTCTATAAGGACTTTTAGATTTTCCATAACATATCGTTCGCTTTTCCCAATGTGATAACATATATCATCAAGTCGTCCAGTCGATTCTTTCGATCCCAAGTACATCAATATGTCTGCTCTACATCCATGCCTAATGACTTTACGTTGAATACATTCTACATCCAGCGTCACTTTATACCCCTCAAAACACCCACCATTCTTTCTGATGTGTTTATAAGCCCTACGCAGCTTATTAGGTGTAGAATGTTCTGGCAGCTCATCCGTAATAAAGTGCTTCAGATTGTTATACACTCTCACCTGACCATTAGGCAGACACACTTCAGTCTTATGCTTTTTAACCCTCTTCAGACTCTTTCTTTTATGAGACTCAATTATATCCTCAAGAGTGATATTGCTCGCGCCAGAATGCAACCTCACTCCGCATTTGAACAACAGATTATCTATACTCCTATTTGTGCGTTGCGCAGCCCTTCTAACATCTCGAAAGACTATTATATGATCAATATCCTCTTTTAGCCTTATCGGCCCATACTCCTGAAAAGGAGTATTCTGGCCTTGTTCAGACTCCAGCTCTGTATAACCATGCTCTTTCAACACCTCAATACATTGCCTGTAGTGTTTTTTGTTTTCCACCTCCAGCTTCCTTGCTATTTCATTAGGATCTATCTTATTCATATATCCCTTCGTTTTGCTCAAATTCCATTCGCTCTATCTGAGCTTCTGCGTTATCAGCATTTTTGCCCAGCATTGTCAGCATTTTCCTCACATAGTACATAGGCATCCCCACAGTGTCCACCTTCACATTAGAGTTAATATCCTTACCCAGCAAGCCCAGGTAGGCATCGTTATCCACTTTGATCAGCACCATAGCCTTGTACTTTCCTTGAGTGAGGACATTAAAGGCCATCCTTAGCCTATGGAAATATTTTATCATAATGTTAGTTTTTGTATTCTTTTTTGAAAAAATAAATCATGTCTACTCCTGTACCCTAAGAAGATTTTAGCCATAGTAGAATAGGGTAGAGGACGACCATAATCGGCAGCATCCACATTCAGCTGATTGTTAGCAGCGGCATGGATAGCTATTTCGATATCCACCCACCTGAAGTACCAGAATTTATCCTTTAGCATAAACACCAGGCTACCCAGCATCTCATCAGTAGGCATCATGTAGCCATATTTACTCAGGACTCTGCGCAGCTCCCTTCCCAGCTTCCGCTTACCGCCATCCTCCATATAGATCTCCTGGACTCCTTTTAGATCAGGCATTTTGCAAGAATTTTTCGTCATCGATGTCATCTATTGATTCAGATTTTTTTCCTTTCACTTTAAAGTTGTTCACATACTTCATCCATCTCCTGTAGAGATTATTCGTGCTCTTTAACCACCGTTCATTCGGCTCAGCCATCCTTGCCGCGATAAATGCCTCCTTCATCTCCAGATAGATATCCGCTTTATTCATTGTTATGGCATACCTCACAAATTCCACCTCTCTCACCATTAGATTTTCGTATTCTGCCTTCTCTGCCTCGATAGCTGCCAGCTCTGATGCTTCTGCCTCCTCCTGGTCAGCATTAATCACATTTGGCTGAGCCTTATTCCACTTTCTCGTAGTTTTCAGATTCTTAGTATCAGGATGTTCCACTAGCAGATCCGACTCTATCAGGTGATCTATCTTTCTCCACAGGGTAGTCCTGGGTATCATTAGATTTTCTACCATCCATAGCCTTCTCGCTGAGCACCAGCCTTTTACTGGAGCTTCAGGATTAGTGGACAGCTTATAGATAATATCCAGTATAGTATAGGCATCATTATCTAGCCCAAACCGTCTACGTAGTCCGTAGTTGATTACAGTTATTTTTATCATTTATGTCTTTTGAGAAAAAATGAGTCGGTAAAATTTCAAAACCCGACTCATTAGGAAATAATATGAATAAAACTGTCTACCTCTTTAGTGATCGTAAAAGCTCACCTTCTCTTTATGCTGATCTACTTTTCTCTTGTTAACTCTAAATGGTGCTCCATGCTCAGGAAAATCATCGTTAAATTTTCGAGCATAAAATGATGTGTAGTTATTGTCTACCTTCTTTCCCCCTACGTCCCTCATAGTCGTGGTCTTGATAGACTTATCTGTTCGCACTAGATCCATGATTTCCCCACTCTTCACCTTTCTGCCTCTTTCCAGGTAGCCTATAGTAAGCTGACAAAATTTCCTATACACATTGGGATTACGTGCATGAAAACTTGCAAATTGATCTGCTAATGTGTTCATTTGCAGTGTTGTTTGTTTGTTAATTAGTTTAGCAGCAAAATTGAAGGCCAGATCGCAAACATTTCTGGCCTTCTCTTTCCAAAACCAAGCTCATTTCGTTTTAACAGTGCCAATATTTGTATAGAGCATCAGCACACTCTTTTCCCCACCTTTTCAACCACACATAATATTTTATTATTATGTTTATTTTACCACTTTTGAGTTATTTACAACAATTTCACCTAGTTGTATCTTAGCGTCTCTCAAGACCCACTCCCAGATGGGTCGTCTTGAACTGGGGATATTCAAATACCTCCTTACCGTTCTTACTGATATGTTGTATTTCTTTGCAAGTGAATGCAAATCGAGACTTTTCCGATGTTTCACTAATAATTCTCTAAACTCTTCGTCACACAAAAGCTATTTATTAATTTGTGTCAAATATAGAGTAAAATATTTGATATCACCTAATTTTAGAAAAAAAATTTTTGATCTCACACATTATAGTTTATGAAAAATCCACAAGTAGTTGCTTTACAGCAAGTTATAAGGCAAATAAAATTTGATAAGAAATTGACTCAACACCAGGTAGCGGATATTTTAAATATTTCTCGCAATGGCCTGGATCGATTCATGACTAACAAGAGGGATAAGTGGAAAGACATAGAACAAGCTGTCAGGCTGCACTTTTCATCGTATTATTCAGAAGATAATGATCTGGTAACACCCCCCAATACCCAAAAAGCTAGTGACAAATACTCCTCCGTTTTAGAAGTTCAAAAGAAAAACATTGAATTACTCGAAGAGTTGGGGGAACTCAAAGACAGTGCCATATACAAGCTCAAAAAAGAATTAGAAGAAGCTCTTAGCGAATTAGACAAGGCAAGAACAGAATTAAAAAATATCAAGTTTGAGAAAAAAAACAACGCACAGAATTGACACTTTGTGATTTATAGACACAACTGTATTGGCTTGTAGCAGGGACCTAATGTGTCTGATGCCAAACAGGGTCTGCTCCATCTTACACAACATTTCATCATATTCCTTCAACTGTTTCTCACTAAGATCCCCATTATAAATTGATTTTACAATCTTGGCATACAACCTTTTTACTTCACCCTCTGCCCTATAGACCCTTCCATGCTTTTCTGCCATGTTATACAGATGATCTACGGTCTCATTATTACCCACCACACCCTTATAGGCTTTGATTCTATACAACTGTTCGCAAATATTATGCTCATGTTGCATTTCAGCGTTCTTTATCAGTTCATTAATCATATCCCCAAAATAGAATCCCAGGGTCAATAAAATTTTAATAAAAGCATACTTCAGACGCACTATTTTGAAGGTAAGAAGGTTTTGCATGATGGTTTATTTCGTTGAGATTAGGACAAATTTTAGTTTTTTTTTTAAAAAAAAATAGCTTGTTTAAATTTTTTACACTAAAAACCCAAAATATAGCTTAGGCTGTGTGTTTTATAAGTTTATTTTTATTAAGTGATGCTTAATCTCTTTTGACAATAAGTTCTAATATAAGTTCTCTTATTATTCTCTTATATATATTGTTTCATTTTGAAACACTTTATGTTTCATTTTGAAACACTTTATGTTTCATTTTGAAACACTTTATGTTTCATTTTGAAACACTTTAAGCCTATGATCTCATCAACTCGATCTGCTTTTTGATGTATCGAGTCCTACAGGAGAAAAAAGTATTGAGATTGAGCAGCTTGTAGGAGCCATGATCCTTTTTCCATGCAGCCTCTATGATTTCAAATTTTTCCTGAGCTGACAACATCTCATTAGCACCCAAATCGTTGTACATTTTGAAGTAGTCATGTACATTCATTTTTCGGTTCACCATATTGTTGTTTGTTTGTTTACCCTAATACCCTTGCACCTACACCCATACTGATATCTCTCTGATAGTAATCCAGATACTGCCCATATGCCATGATGTGAGCCACCACAGGATCTACCTTCATCTTACTCTTGTCTTTATCCACCTTCCAGTTCCCTGCTGGATCGATACGTAACACTACGTTACTAAATGCCCAAAGCAGTACAGGATCGTTATTGTGACGTATTTGCTCGATACCGTCATCTACCAGCACGTTACGGTACAATTGATCGATACGTTTTGTAGGAGCACTCATAGATCCGTACCCTTGTCCGAATCCTTGACACGTTATGCCTTCATCTATGATGTCTGATATGATTTCGTAACAGTTCCATCTGTCGTAAGCCAGTTCTACTACGTTCACAACCTCCGCTATCTCAAATATTTTCTTCTTCACCATCTTGTAGTCAGTACTCGTCCCTTCAGTCAGGATCAGATGACCATTCTGCACCCATCTGTAGTAATCCACATCATCACGCCTGGCTCTTTCTCTCAGTCCTTCTTTCCCTACAAAGTGATATGAAAGATGCTTGTGAGGCTCTATTCCATCCCTACTGGGAAAAAACAGGTTCAGCGAGTTTAAATCGTACACAGCGGCCAGATCCAGCCCCAGGAAGCAATCTCGGCCTCTCATGTCCTCTAAAGTGAATTCCTCGCCACATTTCACTACAATATCATGAGGTAGCCATGTACTAGCTGAGTCTGTCCACACATTACATTTCTTAGTCAGCCATTCGACCCACTTAGCACCTCCATGATTATGAGCCTTGATATAAGCACTTTTAAATTTGTCCAGGTATAGAGATACACCTAGATTAGGATTACCCTTCTTCCAGATCTTAGGATCTGAGTAGTCTATAGCTGTGATAGCTCCAGTGCTGTCACCAGCTGTAGCGTTTTCTACTTCTTCAGGTATAAATAGGATGCAGAAAGTTTCGTTTTCTACTAACGTGCCGTTCAGTATCTTTTTGTACGTTTTCTCCAGATCGTAACATGGTGACGATCTATCGAATCCTGCTGTCGTAATGATGCATGTTAGTGGTTGACTACGTGATCCTGTACTGGACTCCAGTACATCGAGCAGATCTGATGTTTTGTGAGCGTGATACTCATCCACGATGCTACAGTGGATATTCTTACCATCGAACTTTCCGTCTTTTTGTCTCGTAAGTGCTCTCATGCTCGATTTGTCATGAGGTTTCCAGATCCCTGCCTTCTGGATGCTTACCGTCTTTTTAAAGAATGGTGATTCCTCCTGGATAAATTCGATCATCTTCTCTGCTGGTATAAAACACTCTTTAGCCTGAGACTCATCAGTAGCAGCACTATACACATTTGCTCTTGCCTCCTTATCAAAAAGGAACATCACCACCATGATAGCAGCCATCAGCTCACTCTTTCCATTCTTACGAGCCATCGAGATAAATAGCTTATCAAATCTCCTCTTACCATCCCTCTTCTTCAGCCATCCAAATACGGATGCCAGGATAAAAGCCTGGAACGGCTGCACACCAAACGGTTTCCCATAAAATTCACCAGCCGTATGTTTAAATGATTTGACTAGGTTGATCACCCAGTCAGCTGTAGGCTCATCAAAATAGTACTCAAAGTCCTCAGTTTCCTGTTTCTCCAGATCTCCTACGTGCCTCAGCACAGCCTGGTGGACATACTTAGACACCTCATCTGGAGTCTCCAGGACATCATTTATGTACTGTTTGTATAGATTCACTGGACCTCCTCTGCTACAGGTATATGAATAGTCCTAGATGGCTCAGGCTTCACCATGTGAGGATTACTGTACCCATCAAAAGGTATAGTGATCTGGTTCACATATTGTGTGATATTCTGCCTTGCCTTATTCCCTATTCCGAGATCAGGGAAATGCTCTTTCATTTTATCATGCACCCTACATAGCACAGTGAACGCTCCAGTCACATTAGATCCCTTCTCATATCTCTCGTAACACTTTTCAAAATCATTCACTACTTCAGTCCCCTGTAGGTACAGCTCCCTCCAAAAACAGAAGTCAGCGATTAGGTATGCATCCTGGATCTTAAAAGCCTCATCCTCGATGGCTATCTCTACGATGTGTTTATACATCTTCTTAGCCCTTCGATTCAGCTTGATCTGTGGCCTGGGTATCCTACCCTCAAACTTGGTAGCAGCTGACTGATTATTCCTATCAGATCGACTTGTACCTTGTGCCTCCTTGTCTTCAATACTCGTCATTTTCATAGCACTCACTTTTCACTTTGACCCCCACCCCCCATCAACATTGACACGGTAAATTAAAATG
>Ga0208899_1002676_pt1 | contig 11755 bp, 7 predicted proteins | sample VirMetDEL_Nov_24_FD_184518 | JGI IMG/M metagenome (GOLD analysis project Ga0208899, IMG submission 184518) | Aqueous microbial communities from the Delaware River and Bay under freshwater to marine salinity gradient to study organic matter... | ecosystem: Environmental > Aquatic > Marine >...
GAAGCTAGTTCACGCCCATTCTGGATGGTGGTTTTAATGACTGCAAAGGCGGCATTGGCTGCTGCAAGTTCTGCTAACATCAGTACACCTTTGTGTCCTTATCTACCATGACTGGCAAACAGTAAGCGGTGATCTTCTGTCCTTGTTTGTGCAGTCGTTGTGCAAAGTACACGCAGTCATCAACAGAGCGAAAATACATATCATTGCTCTTGAGGCGCTGCTCTTCACCCAAGCCGACAAATACAAACAACAAGAAGACATGAATCATCCATTAACAATTAGCCCTATGAGCAAAACAATGGTGGTGCCAGCAGTGCCAATCATAATGTGTTCGATGCGCTTAATCCGCAGGATGGTTTCCTTCCAACGCTCAGCGCACACTGCTTCGTGAGTGTCGATCTGAGACTGCACAGATGTGACGGTGGGCTTGCTCATCAATCGGCGTCCGCAATGGTCAAGTCACCGGCTGCGACCTGACGCATGATTTCATCGTAGTGGCGGTTGCCAGCAGACTCAGGAACCACGCATTGAATGCCGTTAATGGTTGCTATAATTGATACAGATATTGCACCAGAATCACTTGTGCTTTCATGTCTAACAGCATTTTCAATAATCATAATTATAACTCCGCATCTAATTGCAGTTCACCGGCAGTATTAAAATACCCAGTATAGGCATATGCACTGTTGGGTGTGAAATCGACGGTGACTCTTGCAGTTATACTAGAGGAGTCAAGGCTTACGAAATTCATCTCACTCAGGGAAAAAGCTTTTGATTGGTTGTTTCCACCAACAAAACCAAAATTGCCTGAAACGTCTGAACCTATAGTGGGGTTTGCCCTCATTGATGTTGCTATAGGCACTGAAAAGAATATGTTGTTAGAACTCCAGCGTTGTCCGGGGAAAACATTATAACTGCTATTCACTGAAGAGCCACTGACTTGATAGTACCTCTGACACCTACGCAACTCATCGCCAAACGACCGATGCTCAAACGGCGTGGCCTGTTCGCCGACCTCAAGCTGCACTCCGGCGATGTTTAAATCATAAGCGGTTGTGCCAGTATTGGAATACTGACCTATTGCAATAACAAGGAAGCTGCCAGCATTGATAGTTTTCCCATCAACAGATGGAATAGTTAATTGTGCCGTGTAACGAACCCAACTACTTGTCAGGCTAGCTGTTACCTGCACAGCGGTCAGGTCCACATCAGAAGAGCCGCTAGTGCCAAAGTCCTGCGTTCCATAAACATACAAGCCGCCTGTTGGCGCAGTGCCTTTTGCATAAAAAGAAATCGTAACAGTCCCAGCGGGAACCGATGTAACATCTTCGATTTTCTGTGTTATAGTTGTGAAGTCACTAGATGTAGAAACATTCAGTCTAGCGTATTTTTGCAAGCCACCTGTTTCGCTTGGGTTGCTGTTTGTTTCTTGGCTGAAGGTTGTAGAGCCACCCGACTGATTAACAAACCAACGGTCGAGCGAAACATAGCCACCAGAGGTGCTTGAGGTTCCTCGCTGGGCCACAGCAAATGAACCGTTAATCAACCTATTCCTGCCTGTAATGCCACCGGCATCAGCCGAACCGGCGAGGTCTGCGAAATCTCTTGCTCGTGACATTATGCGTTCTCCAGTGCGGTCAGTCGTGTCTCAATATCACCAAGCCGCTGCTCTGTAGCTGCGCCGATAAACGCCAGCAGTTCAGCGTAGCGGATGCCAAGCCGTGTGCGCTGTGTTGCACCCTCTGTGTCAGCATCCACAATGTTGCCATCGGCATCTTCGTGCCAAGTGTTTGCCATATAAAAAGCGTAGTCAGCGGCGTCTAGCCCTGCATCAGAAATCGCTGTCGCCACTTGCTGTGCCATAACACCGGAATGAATACGAGCCGCATCACCTTTGGCTGCAACTGCGCTGTTCCACTTAAAAGTTTTGAACAACTTGCTGATGGCTTTTGCTGCAATCATTTCTGCGTCGGTCAGACTTGCAATCTGTTGCTTGTCGTTCTGGTCTGAGCCTGTTGTAACGCCGCTAGTCGCGTAAACATCGTCAAAACGTAGGCTTGCCGCACCTAAGTCAACATTGTTATCGCTTCCCTGACCCGATGCGGTAACTGGAACAATCTGCGCACCACTTCCAGAATGTCCAAACCGCAAGCCTCTAGCCGTGCCAGAAATATAAACATAGCTTTCATTTGCACCAAGTGTACCGACAGCAGCGTCATTTTTGCGAAGTTCTAAAATTTCGCCATCAGATGATTTCCGGTTTACAACCAGCACTACATTGCCGTCTCTTGTGTGATGGGCAAATCCGGTACTTGTAAGAGAATGACCAACATTTGCTGTGTCAAAGCTAGTCTGAGCCACCAGCAAGTGGCCGCTGCTGTTGATGGTTGCACGGACAGACCCTGCTGTGGCGAAACCTATATTTCCAGCAGTTTGACTGCCAGAGTCACTGTCACAACTAATAGACGCAACTGTGTTTGCGCCGTTGGTAAATCCTAGCGTTGCTGTATCAGCACCATTGCTTGCAGTGCAACCAAGATTGAGGCGACCACGATTGGCCGTGCCTTGAATTGTGACGTATTTGCGGCTGGCGTTACCGTCAGATGTTATATCGCCGTTAGTGCAGCCGATGCCCACGTTGCCGCTGCTGTCCACACGAAATGCTTCAGCTGTCGTGGCACCACCAGTAAACACAAGGTCATTAGTGCTATTTGTTTTAATTGAAGCGTAACCAGAATTTCCGATGTATTTCAGCGTTAGTTCGCCGCCACCGCTGTTAGCAAGTTCTAAATCAGAACGCGGTCCTGTCGTGCCGATGCCCACGTTGCCGCTGCTACCCTCAACAAAGAAAGCATTGGCATCGTTGTCACTCTCAACACGGAAGTTTACGTCTTGACTATCCTCATTAAAAACTAATTCACCACCCCCAACTTTGTAGAAGTTACGCAGAGTACCTCCTATCATATAGTCAGATTGTATAAAGGCATCCTCTGAACCATCGGAAGCATCGCCAATAATAGTAAGTAATCTTGCATATTCAGTAGTCTCTGACGCATCGTTATCAGCATTAAAAACAATTGAACCAATAATATCGTCATCAGCAGGACTGCCACTGTCTCGATTTAATCTAAGAACAGGACCAGCCGACGCATCTGCATCTGTAGACACAAGTGTAAGCTGTGCGCTGTTGTCGGCAGTCGTGATTGTGCAGCCATCAGCAGCAGTGAAGCCGCTTGTGAACCCAACCGCACCAGCAAATGTGCCGCCGTTGGTCTTGCTCACCATGTCTGCGGTAGTGAATGACTTGAACGCATAGATGTTCACAAGGTCATTCGTAGCAGCACCAGAGGCCAGCACAACGCTTGTGCCGTTGGTGGCTGTGTAATCGCTAGGGTCTAGGATGACACCGTTCATCACGACTTGCAGATTGTCTACGGTGTAAGACAGCGTGGCGCTGTTGTCGTCAGAGCCAGAGAATGTTGTCTGCCCTGATGTCGCTGTGTACTCGTACAGTATCAGAGAGACATTGCCAGCAGATGTGGCGGCAATCCAGTTTGCACCGTCATACACCCGCATTTCGTTGGCTGTGCTGTTGAAGTACAGCGCACCGGCCACCAGTGCATCGCCGTCATTATCGGTTGTCGGATCGCTGGAGAAACTGCCAAGATATGTGTCATCAAAGTTGTCAAACGCAGACGCAGCAGATGCAGCACTGGCCGCCGCAGAAGTCTGACTAGCAGCCGCAGCCGTGGCAGACGATGCAGCATTCGTAGCAGATGTTGCTGCTTCTGATGCTTTTGTTGTAGCCGTAGACGCACTGGTTGCTGCATTGGTGGCGCTTGTAGCCGCCTCAGACGCCTTTGTGGTGGCTGTGGTGGCAGAGTTGCCGGCATTAGTTTCACTCGTCCCAGCAGCAGTCTCAGAGGCCGCAGCAGCAGTTTCACTTGCAGCAGCAGCAGTGGCCGATGTAGCCGCGTTAGTTGCGCTTGTAGCCGCCTCTGACGCCTTGGTTGTAGCTGTACTTGCAGATGCCGTAGCAGATGTTGCCGAACTTGCAGCACTTGTGGCGCTGTTACCGGCATTGGTTTCGCTGGTTGCTGCATTAGTGGCAGATGTTGCAGCGTTTGTTTCGCTTGTGCTTGCCGCAGACTCACTGTTTGCTGCCGCTGTCGCGCTAGAAGCTGCCGCCGTAGCCGACGCCGCTGCTGCTGTTGCACTTGTAGTGGCCGTTGCAGCATCCACAATTAGGTCATACTTGGCGCTGTTTGCATTAGTGGTCAGTGGCTGTGCGCCAGAACTTGTATGCGCAGCATTCACAATAAAGATGTTGTTTGTGCTGGTGTCCTTTACCAGATCACGCACCTCATACGCTGTTGATGCAGCCCAGTTGCCACGAAACGTACCAATCTCTTGTGTAACCTGGATCTCACCGCTGCTGTCGAAAGCCAAAACCTTGTTAGCGCGATCAGTTGCCCCAACAGTAAATTCTGTTGAAGTCATTGTATTTGTACGAGAAATCTTAATTGCGCGATCTAGTTCTTCCTGCTGCTCTTGCGCAAGGAAGGTCAGCTTATCAAGCGCATCCTCATGGGTGGCTGCTGGGAACGGATCGTTAGCCACATAGTCTGTGGTCTGTGTCTGCTCAGATGTACGGCGCAGCACTACAGTTTCGCCGGTTGCCGGTATGTTACCGCCGGTAAACACGACGTTACCGCCGTTAGTGTTACCGACGTTTGTTACAGTGTAATGGGTGGTTTTAGTCTTGACCGTTTCTGTGCCAGTCGCGTCTGTACGAATGATAACCGTGATGTCGTCATCATCGAAAATCTTAAAGCCGTAAGCAAAGGTGTCGTTAGAACCATTGCCGGAATAGCTGTTCTTTGTGGTGGTGCTGCTAACGGTCATGTCTTTGCTCCTTAAGGTATTTATACCCTATTTTAACGCTATCGTACATACTGCGATGGTGGGAAGTAAAACTCTTGCCCTGTGTCTTTTTTCATACGACGTTCCATGCGCTTGAAATACCCTGGGTTTGCAAACTCTGTAAGTTCGTACATAAACAAATAATCCAAAGCCAATTTAGCGTAGAACAGGTTAGCGCCAGGTATGTTACGCATAGCAAGCCTTACAGTTTCTGCCGCAGCGTCATCACCGCTTCTAAATTTGCCAAATATTTGCAACACATCCGCTGCTGTGCCAAATGACGGGCCAGCCAGTGTTTCTAATGGACCTTGGCCATATCTGTTAAACTCGCCAAAAATAAAGTCTCCATAGATTCCAGCGCCGCCGCCTTGCGTGAAGGCCTTAAACAACAAGTCTTTGTTTAGCGTATAATCATCACTGAACACCTCCATAGGCTCTTTGCCTTTGAGGATATCTTTAAGGGTGACTGACAGATAGCCCATCATGGTTGTGCCGACCATCATTTTGGCAATGCCATAATAACCAGACATTGCTTTCTGCCGCCCCAATCCTTTGGTCACATAAGTAATTGGGAAACCCTTTAACTGCATAATCATGCGGATTGCTTCACCGGCCACTGTGCCGCGTGGCAAGCCTTGGTTCATTATCGCACGCTCTCTGGCACCTGGCGTTGGAATTGCAACATCCGCGCTATCTGAATAGTAAGCTGATATTTTAGTGCGCAAATCATCACGAAACTGCTGACGCATTTTGTCCGTTACGTCTAACTGGCCCGTGCGTTCAGCAATAAGCGGGTCGATCTTCTCTACAGGGATTTCATCAGCTATGTCAGGCACAAGATACTTGCGGCCATCAGCAGCCTTCATGTCCATGCCGCGAAACAGCGACCACTCTGCCTCGTTAATGTTGTAAAGACTAAGCAGTCTGCGGGTTTCAGCGGGTATTTTGCCGTATGGCTTACTTGAATAGTTGGCAAGATCCGCTGCTAACAAGCGTGCAACGCCAACTTTCTGCGTGCTATTCCACCATTGCATGCCATTCAGCTTAAAATATAACTGATGCGCTTTTGATATCATGCCAGGGCCGCTGTCATTCGCACCAAACCGTGCATGAACGTCAGCCAACTCGTTCTCTACACCTACACTCAGCAGATATGCTAATTCCTTTTGTTCTTCACTGTTAAACAAGCGGAATGTGTCACGCAAAGCCGTTGCATAAGAACCAAATATATTGCGTTCTGTATTCGCGTTGATGAATGAAGCCTTGGTAGCAATGTCTGAAAATGACGAAATGGTTGCAAAACCAAGCTTGGCCATCGACTGCACCATGCGGAAGCCAGCAGCTATACCGGCATAAGTAACGCTCGTATTGAGAATGGGTTGTGTAGCCCCCAATGCACGAGTTGTGCCGTCTAATTCTGCAAATTGGTTTTTGAGCCGGCCTTCTTTGATTGGCTTTGCAACACCCTTTGGCCTAACTTCAGAAAGTATCTTTTCAAACATAGCTTTTGGATTTGTGCCAAAAGTCTCAAGCAAACCAATAGCTTGCGCATCATGCGAAATGCCCTGATACACAGCCTCTGAAAGTTTCATACGGCTATATTTGTTTGCGTAAGACAACGCAGACTTGCCGTCCTTAAAATGGATAATACGTTGCGCACTAAGTCGTTTGGCAAGGTTCATTGGTCCCTTGAACTCTGGTTGCGCACCACCAACACCGCCTACGCCGTCAGCCTTCATGTGGTTTCCGCTGACAAGGTTATCGTACATTGAGCCAAGAAACTCTATTTCTGTCATGTCGTCCGGCTTGTTAGCCAGTGTCTTTTCTATGTCCATGTTTTCGGACACAAAAGTTATCCACTCTTGTTTGTCTTCTTCTGTGCCTTTGCCGCGAATCAACAGCGGATCATGATGCTGACGCACAACATAATTTTCCAACTCACCAATGTTGGAGCCGTTGCGGTTTTTGCGGTCAAGAAGTCGCTTTTGTACTTTTTTGATAGCCTCTGCAATTTGTTGCGCTTCTTTGCTGCCGCTAGTGCCAAGGCCGTCAAACATCTCTTGATAAATCTTTTCATCAAGTTCGTTAGAACGAAAGATATCCAGCAGATCATTACGCTTTAGTTCCGCTACCAACGCGCCGCTGTGGTCAAGAAACACACTGCGTTGTTTGGCATCAACGCTATACAAGCTGCGCCGCGCATCGCCAACAAGTATGGCTGACAACGCCTTTCCAGGATCATTAGGCTCCTGACGCAGTGCTGTCATAACAGTAGCGTATGCACGCGCATTGATTAGACGGTTACGTTTTTGTATCGCGGCTTCGATCCTAGCCCGTTGCGCCAGATCTTTTGCCTCTTGAATTAACTCGCCAAGTTCGCTGTCACCGTACACACCACCGCGACGGTCAATCTTGTCTTGCATAATCTTAAGGATGGAGTCGATCTCATCCTGAGCAACCGCAATGTCTTTGTCTTGGGCAATCTTGCGTAGTTCTGCCGCGCAAACTTTAATGCTCATCCTACACCCCGCCCATTCCTATTTACACAGACTGCCGCTGTTCTAGCCGCCTCTTCCATGTAGTCTGTTGCACGACGCATAGCTTCATCAGCTATTCTAATGTCCTCATCCATATCGGCAGGAATATCTATGTCAGCACGCAACACTTCTATGTCTTGCTCAAGTAGCGCAATCTCATCTACCGTTTCTTGGAACTCTTGAATAGACAGATCCATACCAGCTTGATCCATCTCATCTAGCTTTGGCTTTTGATCGGCATCTACACCAAGATTGTAGTTTTGTATTTGTGCCTCATTCTGAGCGTTCATGGATTCTTGCTGTGTAAGTGGCGCACCTTCTAAAGATTGTGGCTGCACGTCACTCTGGTCAACGCCTACAGAGGCTGTTTGATTGAACTCAGCCAACTCTGCGTCGGCAATGACACGATCTAACTCGTCATTTGTTAGGCCAGTAGGGTCTATGCCGCGACGATCAAGAAAGTCTTGTATTCTTTGCGCCTCTTCAAACGCTGCAAGAGCGTCTTGATCAGCTTGCGAGTATTGTTTGTTACCAGACTTGTCTTCTCTTACGGCGTCAATCAAATCGTTGATGCCAACCTCATCCGGCACACCTTCAATCTCTGCCGGCAGAAAGCCGTCTTCTCTTGCTGCCGTCAGCATATCATCTACAGATCGCCCACCCTTAGCAGCGCTAACATAAAACTTACCAGCCTTCGCAGAGGGTATAACCTCTTTAAGATCAGCGGCACCTTGACTGTTGGGATCTATGCCACCCCTTGCCCTAATGTACTGTATGAGTGTTTTAGGCTCTTGTGCGCGTAAAATCTCTGGACGCGCTTTGCCCTTGCGACGTGGCTCTGGCACCTCTGTAGGCGCACGCAGCACGGTTTCTTCAACCATGTCGCCGGTTTCTGGGTCAAACCTACGCTCGACGCCAGTAACGGTACGATCTTTAGCTAAACGCTCGTTTGCCCTAGCGATAATATCAGCATCTGCCGCAGCTTCTTGCTGCTCCACCAGACGCCCTGCTGTGACCGGCTGATCTGTAACTGCCTGTGCTACTGCACGCGCCAACGCCTCTTGGCTAACTGCGCTTTTTTCTATCCTGTCTGATATCTTGCCAAAACCAACATGCAAGCCACCACCGAGGATAGAGCCAAACGTTACATTCAAGAAGCTGTCCATCAGGCCATAATCAGCATCTTGCTCAAGATATGCTTGGCCTATAACAAGTGGCTCTACAACAACAGCGCCAACCGCGCCGTCAATCGCACCAGCCATTAGTCTACTGCCACTTTTGCCAAACCTAGCGGCCATTGTAGCCATACGCGCCTGGCCTACGGCTGGGATAAACGCTGATGCCACGTTGAGAGGGTCAAGCACAGAGCCAGCCAGCATTGTGCCAAACTGTGCTGCGCCTAGCCCAAACCCGCCGCGCGACCTGTTTAGGGTGAAGTTGAAACCGGCACGCCTGTCATGTCTTTCTGCAAACAGGTTTGCCAACCCTTCTGTTATACCGTCTTCGCCAACCTCAATGCCTTCACGGTAATATTGACTGTCACGATATTCATCAACAGACAGCGTGCGTCCGTTAGCACCTGGCCCAAGATACTGATCAAATGTACGGTTGAGTGCGCTTAGAGGGTTATAATACAGCGTTTCATCTAGCGTAGAACCAAGCACATCAAGGGTGCCAGCCTTCGATATATCAAAGTAACTATCAAAAGCATTTTGATCGTACTGCTGTTCTGGAACGTAAAAGTCTACCACTACTTAAACGCCTTCCGCATAATCTCATTCAGCTTGTCTACAGGCCTTGGGTACAGTTCATCCATTTCCTTAATGACGGGCAAAAGATCTGACATTTTGATAGTAACAAAAGCATCCTGTGGTGAAATTGCAGTAGGCCCAGGGTCAACCCTACGCTTGACCATATTGCCTGTTTGATCAACCAAGTAGACAGTTTTGTGATCTGATGATGTAACCCAATACGCTTGTGCTAAATCACCCTGATACTTTTCACGCGCCTGATCTGGCGTTAAGTCATTCGCCGGAGGTATGTCAGCAAAACCCGCAATCACACCTCTTGTTTCATCGTCATTAACATAAAATTGCAGTATGTCGCCAATCTGAGATGAAGAGCCTTCTAGCCCCTTTAGCATGCGGAACGGCTTGCCATTCACTTCATCAAAGGCAAATTGGCTGTTTACTACTGTGTCCACCGCACGTTCTACAGCCTTGGTTAGATCTGTTTCTCCGGCGTTCATGTAATATGCCGCTGTGTTTTGGATCATCGTATTCATGGCGGTCACATGCAGCATTCGTGAGCCAGTAGCGCCGCGTGACACTATGCTATCAGCCGCACCGCCAACTATGCTGCCAGAATACTCTGCGTTCTGAACCATGACCTCTTGCATGATTTCGTTGTAAGAAGATGTGCCTATGGCTGATTTCAGCTCTTTTACTACACCTGGTTTATTAGCGGCTTCGATGTCAAACCCACCAGCGTTGTTAGGGTTGGCTATGATCCATGTGTCAGCCAACGTCAGCACACCCTGATTCATTAAATTGCGCATTACGCGGCCTTCGTTTTCTACGCCAAACGACGTAATGAACGATATGCCAAGTTTAGACTTGTCACTGTAAGACAGGCTAGGATCTTTGAACTGTCCTTGGAAAGCATCAATTTGAGCGTCAGATGCGACACGAATGTCCACATCAGGAATACCCATTTTGCGTTGAAAATCAATTAGCTGTGACGTGGTGGCTGCTTCTAAGTTTTGATCTGCGCGATCATCTTGAATAAACTTAACAGGATCATTTGCAATCGCTGTTTGCCTTGCGTCAACCAGCGCCTCAAAATGCTTGCGTCTTGCTTCTGCAATTCGGATATCTTCCGGCGTATTAGTAGGATCATTTATTTCGTCTCGAATAGACCTTCTAACCGCTGTCAAGTCTGAAGGGCCGCCATACTTAATTGAAGAATAAAGAACGCCAGCTTGGCGCATACCATCCATTGTCTCATTAAACAAAGTGCGCTGCACTTCATTGTCAGTAAGTTGACTAATACGACCATCAACGCTTGCAATCATTGTCTGCGTGGTTTCGTCGAAAATGCCCCCTAGACTAATAGTCCTGATTTCTATAGCAGACATATCTGCTTTTATTTCCGCTGACAACTCAGCGTCCATAGTATCCAGACGACGATTAGCATCGCCTGTAAGTAGGGCCGCTATGCTCCTGTCAGCACCATCAAAGCGTCCCGTGAGTGTATCAGCCTCATCAATAAGCTGGTTCAGTTCATCACGATCCATGCCAGCGATGGTTGGAAAGATTTGGTTTACAAGATCGTTGTTGTTTTGTGCGGCCAGTGATTTGACATCTTGTTCAAACCTACTGGCGACTCTTGCAAGAAACTTATTGCCAGCACCATCATACTCAATCAGCACGTCATCCTCTGGATCGTCGCGCTTGATGTAGATCATCTGACTGCCTTCACTGGTCAACTGCGCTAAAGCACTTTCAGTTTCCTCTTTGGACAAGTTTGCAGTCAGGAGTGTGCCAATAATTTCATCTTGTTTTTCTGATTCTAATTGTGTGTCTCTGCTATCAATACTTGCAATCAGGGTTTTTTTGGTTGCTGAACTCAAAGTGTTATCGCCGGATACGTTTGTGCGCTGCCTTTCAAGAGAGGCAAAGCTATCTGCATTTGCGATCCCATTTCCGTAGAACAGCCGCAAACTTTCTTGCTTAAAAGCATTCTTACTTACGCCAAGGTTTTGTCCAGATAGGGCGGCATCATCGAAAATTGCCATCGCTTCAGCCGCCAAGGCAGCGTATTCTTCATATGTAGACGCAGACGAAATCTGAGATTGAATAGTAGACAGCTTGCCAGACTTAGCCTCTGCACCTTGTATAGTTGATATACGAAAAGCCGACTTCTTCGCGTCAGCTACCTTGAAGTTCATTTGCTTGAGAACGCTGTCTTTGATAGCGGTTTTCTGCGAGTCAGTAATGTCTAATGTGTCAATTTCTGTCAGGATCGGCGCTTGCACGCTAGATATTAGACCAGATACAGCTTTATCTTGATCAGGCTCCTGACTGTTTAGCGTGTATGTGTCTGATTGCTCATAAGCGCGTGTGGTGTACTGATTGCTAAGTGTCTTGGTTTGCTCGTTCTTACGCTGCATTTGGAAATCAAATTCCAACTTTTGCCGCGCATTTTCAAACTGCATAGCGTTCTTAGCGTATTCTGTGCCAACCCTGCCAAGAGCCTCCGCAGCACGCACTGTGGCCTGTCCAGGCGCTTCAAAG
>Ga0208899_1002678_pt1 | contig 11753 bp, 6 predicted proteins | sample VirMetDEL_Nov_24_FD_184518 | JGI IMG/M metagenome (GOLD analysis project Ga0208899, IMG submission 184518) | Aqueous microbial communities from the Delaware River and Bay under freshwater to marine salinity gradient to study organic matter... | ecosystem: Environmental > Aquatic > Marine >...
TATGAGCAAGAAGTAGAGCGATATGGCAACAGAACGCTATCTGGCTTTTTACGTATGGTCGGAGCAGAAATGCCTATGACTTCTGATCAAGTTATTTGGTCTGAACAAAACCGATTACACATTGCGTATGACAACTGTACTACTCCTACAAGTACAACTATCAACGTTAACCCTACTGCAGCTGCGGATATTTTTAACGTAATTTCTCCGAGATCTACCGTAGTTGTTATGGATGATTTTGGAGCTGAGGCTAAGTGTTTAGTTACAGAATCTAACACAACATCTGGCATTATTACTGTCGCTCCTTATACATCTGCAACTCTTTCAACTGCTGATTCAGGTCTTGTTGGAAATTTAAAAGTGTTTGTTTATGGTTCTGAATTTAAAAAAGGATCAGTTACACCTAATTATGATGTGGCTGCTCCTGGCGAAGGACTTGTAAGTGTTGACCCTGTATTGCAACAATATTCTAACTTACCTATTATCATTAGAAGCAAATATACTGTTAACGGTTCTGACACTGCTCAGATCGGTTGGGTAGAAGTTGCTACTGAAGATGGTACTTCTGGATATCTATGGTATCTAAAAGCTGAGTCTGAAACAAGACTACGTTTTGAAGATTACTTAGAAATGTCAGTTGTTGAAGGTGAACTTGCTGCTGCTGGTTCAGGTGCAGTTACTGTTGCTGGAGCTAAAGGTACACAAGGTCTTTTTGCTGCTATTCAAGAGCGTGGAAACGTTCAAACTGGATTTACTGCAGCTACAGGTCTTGGTGACTTTGATGATATTCTACGTAACCTAGATACTCAAGGAGCTATTGAAGAGAATATGCTTTTCTTAAACCGTGATACTTCACTGGATTTTGATGACATGCTTTCTTTGATTTCAACTGGAGCTGAAGGTGGTACTGCTTTTGGATTGTTTGAAAATTCAGAAGATATGGCACTTAATCTTGGTTTCTCAGGATTCCGCAGAGGTTCTTATGACTTCTACAAAACTGATTGGAAATACTTGAACGACGCTTCAACGCGTGGTGGACAGACTGGACCTGCTTCAATTGAAGGAGTTCTTATTCCTGCAGGTACTTCAACAGTATATGATCAAATCCTAGGTACGAACATTCGTCGTCCATTCCTTCACGTACGTTACCGAGCTTCTCAAGCTGATGACAGACGTATGAAGTCTTGGTTGACTGGTTCTGTTGGCGGAGCATTTACAAGTGATCTTGATGCTATGGAAGTTAACTTCCTATCTGAAAGATGTCTTGTTGTGCAAGGTGCTAACAACTTTGTTCTATTCCAAGGAGCATAATTGTTCATAAGGTTATGGGCGCTTCGGCGCCCTATAGCCTTTTAATTATTTAATTTTATTATATCATGGCAAAAAAAGAAACAAAAGAGGTGGAAGTTAACGAACCAGAAGTTGTAGTTGCACCACCCAAAAAAGTAAAAACACAAAAGTTAGATTCTTGGGAAACTAAGGATAGAACTTACATATTAAGAGGACCTCATACTCCACTTACTTTAACTATTCCAGCAAAACATACCCGCAAACACGCGTTGTTATTTTTTGATGGTAAAACAAATCAACAAAGAGAACTACGATACGCTACTAACATGAGCAGTCCTTTTGTTGATGAACAAAAAGGGGAGGTAACTTTAGGTCATATAACATTTAAAGACGGAACGTTAAATGTTCCAAAAGAAAATATAGGTTTACAAAAACTATTATCTTTGTATCACCCTTTAAAAGATAAAAAGTATACAGAGTTTATACCACAGCAAATAGCTGAAGATGAATTAAGTGCTTTAGAAATTGAAATTGAAGCATTAAATTTAGCTAAAGATATTGATATTGATCATGCTGAAGCTGTATTAAGAGTAGAAAAAGGTAATTCAGTAGGTAACATGTCTTCTAAAGAAATTAAAAGAGACTTGCTACTTATGGCTAAAAGAAATCCTGATTTATTTTTAAACTTAGTTAAAGATGAAAATATTCAATTAAGAAACTTTGGTATTAATGCTTGTGAAAACAGAATTATATATTTATCTGGCGATCAAAGAACATTTCACTGGGGATCTAATGATAGAAAATTAATGACAGTTCCTTTTGATGAAAATCCTTACTCAGCACTAGCCGCTTGGTTTAAAACTGACGAAGGTGTAGAAGTTTATAAATCTATAGAAAAAAGATTATAAACAAGTGATAATAGTATAGGGCTCGTTCACTCGGGCCCTTATACTTAAAAAAAATATAAATGGCAATAAACGTAAATACTGTTTACACTACAGTGTTGTCTATATTAAACAAAGAACAACGTGGTTATATAACGCCAGATGAGTTTAATAAGTTAGCAACACAGGTTCAACTAGATATTTTTGAAAATTATTTTGAAGATCTAAATCAACAGCTACGTGTACCTCAAACAGATAATACGTATGCTAATCGTCAAAAAAATATAGATAACTTAATATCTATATTTAAAACTATAGGAAGCACTAGTATAGTTTACGAAGGAGCTATAGTTAGTTTTACTGTAGATAATTTTGGAACTTTATTCACTCCAGGTAATTACACTGGTATACAAGGATCTAATACTTCTTCTAGATTTACTGTTAATAGCGTTGATCCTGTTACTGGCGCTATAACTAATATTACTCAAAATTTTCCTGATTCTGGAGGTAAAGATTATACTACTGGTGCACCCGTAACTATTACATCACCAGGAGGTGGTACAGATGCTGTTATTAGTGTAGATTCGGTTAACGATGAAGATTATTTTTTACCACCTAACGATGTGCATAGAATAGGTAGTGTTATATTTAATAGCACCAAAGAACTTCAAAGAGTAGAAAGAGATGAGTTATTACACTTAAACTTATCTAAATACACAAAACCCTCAGACAAATACCCTGTATATTTATACGAGCAATCAACACTTGGCGTAAATGGTCTAGTAACGGGGCAACCGCATATTTACGTATACCCTAAAACAGTTTATGCTAAAGCAAGAGATTTTTCAGCTAACACGCAATTTAAAGTTAGTTATATAAGAAAACCAAGTAATGTTCAATGGGGTTTTAATGTAAATCAAACATTAGGAAATTACGTTTATGATCAATCTAACTCTATTCAATTTGAGTTAGATTCTACAGAACAAACAGAGGTTGTATTAAGAATATTAGCTTATGCTGGTGTGGTTATAAAAGATCCTCAAATCGTGCAAGCCGCTGCTCAAGGTGTTCAAGCAGAAGAAGTAAATTCAAAAAGTTAATAAATGGGTTTAATAACAGAAAACAATCGACAATATTACGAAGGCGCTCAAGGCTTTAGGGGAGATGGTACAACATTTAAGTTTCAATGTACTTTTAACACTGATTTGGTTTGGTATGCGGCAAGTCCAAGTGATCCTAATTACCCTTTAAATAACTTTAAAATTTATTCTAGCACAACTGGTACTCCAGGTAGCTGGTCTGAAATAACGTCTGGTTATAGTGTAGATTCTATTGCGGACGGTAAAGGTACAAAAAATGTTTTGAATTTTGTTAATAACACTCCAGCAAATGGATTATATATTGTTGTACAACTTAAAAAGTTAGATGGTGGTAATTATGGTAACACTGCAGCTGACAAAGCTTTTGGAAATGTTGTAGAAGAAAACTGGGGGTCATATGCTTATACTAAACTTGATGAAGTTATAGAAAACTTTTTAGTTGCCTATGTAGGCACAGGTAAACTTATACAAAACGTAAAAAGAACAGACGTTATTTTTCACGCTAAAAGAGGTTTACAAGAGTTTAGTTATGACACGTTAAAAAGTGTAAACAAGCTAGAGGTTACTGTGCCTAATAACCTTAGTATACCTATACCTCAAGATTATGTTAATTACGTTAGTTTTTACTGGATAGATAATTCAGGTGTAAAAAGAGTTATTATGCCTGGTAACATGTTAACAACAAACCCAACGGATGTATTTTTAGATGATGCAAAAGGGGTTCCTGTTCAAGATGAATTTAATGATAACATAGAAACTACGTCTGTAACAGAAGATCGTTGGAAGAACAACGTATTAAAAGAATCAACTAATCCTAGTTTTGTAGATGATACTATATTAGGTTACGAATATTACTATGGTTGGCCAGAGTTTGGTTATGGACAATTCTATGGATTAGATCCTCAATTTGCAAACTCAAGTGGTTATTATACGATAAACGAAAGAGAAAATAAATTTTCATTTTCAGCAAATTTGGTAGATAAACTTGTAGTTGTAGAATACATTTCTGATGGACTTTCTACTGATTTAGATACTAGAATACCTAAGATGGCTGAAGAAGCTCTCTACGCTTATATAAAGCACGCTATATTAGCTAGCAGGATTAATCAACCAGAATATTTAATACAAAGACTTAAAAGAGAAGCTAGTGCTCAACTAAGAAATGCGAAGATACGTTTGTCTAACATTAAATTAGATCAAATTATACAGGTTATGCGTGGAAAATCTAAATGGATAAAACACTAAAATTAAATGGCTGAAGTTAAAAACGCTTTCATTAAATCCAAAATGAATCGTGACCTAGATGCTAGGTTGGTTCCAAGTGGTGAATATCGTGAAGCTTTCAATGCTCAGATTAGTAGGTCTGAAGGTGATGATGTTGGTGCTCTTGAAAATATACTTGGTAATTCTATAGTGCCAAGTGGTATTTTTGAAGACGGAGAATCTTACGCTAATAACTTAACAGCTATAGGTTATACTGTTGATGAGCGCAATAATTGTATATATGTGTTTTTAACAGATGGAACTAGAAGTTCTAGCAGTGCTGATCCTTATGTAAAAAGTGGAGATGGTTCTAATCACTTTATATATCAATATGATGTAGCTACTACTACCGTTACTAAATTAGTTGAAGGACCATTTTTAAATTTTTCTAAAAACTTTCCTATATACGGTGTAAACTTAATAGAAAATTTATTATTTTTTACAGACAACTTTAATCAACCTAGAAAAATTAATATAGATAAAGCTACTTCTTCTTCAGGTTATTATTCCAATGAAGATCAAATATCTGTATCTAAGTACAGCCCTTGGCAGCCTATAGATTTATATCAAGAAATAACAGCAGATAGAGTAGCAGCTAATCCTCTTTTAACAGCTGCTCAAGGAGAATATGATAGCTCAATGAGAGATGTTGTTAGTAAATTTTTACCAAACGGAGGAACAGCTACTGTAGCAGTAGCAGCAGCTAGTTCTACAAGTATAGATATATCTAACATCAATATACCTTTTTACCAAAGAACCCAAACAACAAGCGATAATGTTCCGCAAACAGGCATGACTGTAGGTGTTATTAATTTTAGTGGTGGTAAGTTAAGAGGTCCAATAGTAGATACTGGAGCTAAAGTTGATAGCTATGCAAGTGGTACTGTTACTTTAGATAATTCTATAACTGTAGACGTTGATGATCAATTAGTTTTTAATTTTAATCACTATTACAATGACAGCTACGCTGGTGATTCTAGATTTTTAGAAGATAAGTTTGCAAGATTTACATATCGTTTTAGATATGATGATAATGAGTACTCTATATTTGCTCCGTTTACTCAACCTTGTTTTATACCAAAGCAAGATGGTTATTTTTTAAATACAGAACTAGAACTTGGTGATCAACAAAGCGCGTTTGATTCTACTATAGTTGATTTTATGGAAAACAAAGTCAACGAGTTACAATTAAATATAAATCTTCCAACAACAGGAAATTTATTAGAAAGTGAATATAAAGTAAAAGAAATAGATATATTATATAAAACGTCAGATAGCTTAGCTGTTCAAGTTGTAGAAACTATACCTATAACAGAAATAGTTTCTTCTGCTGGTAATTCTAATATATTCACATATAATTACATAAACAAAAAACCTTTCAAGACTTTACCTGAAAATGAATTAATAAGGGTTTATGATAAAACTCCAGTTAAGGCTTTGTCTCAAGAAATTATAGGCAACAGAATTGTTTATGGTAATTATCAAAATAAACACACTCCTCCTGACTCTATAGATTATTATGTCGCTGTTGGTGAAAAACAACCTTTTAATTTAAATTCAGGCACGGCTGTTACTAATGGAGCGTTTACCAATAATACAGTAAACCTTGTACAACCTATTCCAAATAATTTTACTCCTTTAATAGGTCAACAAGTTACAGGTGCAAATGTAGCAGCTAACACTTTAGTTGTAGATTATGTAGCCCCTCTTCTTACGTTAAGTGAAGATCAACCAAATGTAACGTCTGGAACTACATTAAGTTTTAATACAGCTGCTAGTGATTTAAAAACAACTAGTATAGTAGAATATCCTAATAGTACTTTAAAAACAAACAGAACATATCAAGTAGGAGTTGTTTTATCAGATAGATTTGGAAGACAATCGAGTGTTATATTGTCTAATAATAAAGATGTTATAACTGTAGCTGATACATCATATTCAGGTGATACTGTTTATGCCCCGTATCCTGATCCTGACAATTTAAGTGCTGGAATAATACCTTGGCCAGGTAACTCTCTTAGAGTTTCTTTTAATAGTATAATTAGCGCTCCGATTGCTAATAATCAATTTTGGCCTGGTATTTACAATGGTGACGAGAACTCTGATGATTATAATCCACTTGGCTGGTATAGCTACAAGATAGTAGTAAAACAAAACGAACAAGAGTACTACAATGTTTATACCGCTGGCGCAACAAAAGGTTTACCATATAATTACGAAACTAATTCTATATTACCTATTAAAAATCAAAACACATCTTTTATAACTTTAATAAACGATAATATAAATAAAATACCAAGAGATTTAAGCGCGGTTGGACCTCAAGACAAAACTTTTAGAAGTTCGGTTGTGTTGTTTGGTAGAGTTATGAATACTGAAAACGAATATAGTAATACTGGAAATGAACAATACTATCCAGAACGACAATCTTTTACTACTAATGCTATTGAAGATCTTTATGATTTATTTGATGTTCAAGAGTATGAAAATCAAGTAGGCAATATAGTTCCTATTACGGATAACAGAAATCCATTTTACGGTTTTTATAAGTCAGACTCAAATCCTTTTATAGGTGAGTTTGTTACGTCTCAAGCTTCTAACCTACAGTTTGGAGTAAACAATAACTCTACACAAACATTAGCTGGCAACGCAAGTCTAAATGAGCCTGGAGGAACAGCAGATGGTGACATCGTTTTTGAAATTCAGATAACAGGAGCTGGGTTTTCTCCTGAAGCAGGTCAGTTAGTTACATCGCCAAACGCGCCAACGGGAAACACTATAGAAGATGGTACGTATGTTAAATCTTTTGATAGAGCAACTGGCGAATTAACTTTAAGTAAAGCACAAGGTATTTTATTAGATAATACAGTTTTAGCTTTTTTTGATGTATTTTATGATTCTGTAGAAAATCTTGCAGTATTTGAAACAACTCCAACTATTTCTAATTTAGATATATATTGGGAAACATCTTCTGCTGGTTTAATATCAGACTTAAACTTTTTTATAGAAAACTCTTCAACTTCTTCGGTTGCGTTGTTATCCGGTTTTGACACAACTCCATTTGACGAAAGAATGACAGCTGGAGACAGTGTTATATCTACTCCATTTGAAATTGTAAATAATTTTGGAATAGAATATGATCCTCAAGATTATGACATTGATGTACAGTTGGTTTCAGCTGTAAATGGTAACAGTGCAGATGTAAAGTCTTTGTATTTTAATTTTGTAGAAAACATTCAGCCTACAGAGCAGACTTACGATATAACTGTAAAGCAACAATTTATAGATGATATATATTATGGTCAAGATGCTAACGTAAGAAGCTTTACATTTACATTCAATGTAACGTTATTAGATACAACTAACCCTGATGCTGTTGAATCTACAACAACAATAGTTAAACAAGCTAATGTATCAAATCTACCTGTTGATTTATTTCAACAAGATTTCTTTGGTAATGTAACACCTTTACCTGCTCAAGAAAATTTAGGTAATTTTAAAAGAGTTAGACCAGCTAATGTTTTTGAACCAGCTCAATCTATAAAAAGAATATTAGCTCAAAACGGAAGTAATCCTGGGGTTTCTCCTTTTCAAACTCCAGTAAATGTTTGGAAAGAACTAACATGTACAGTACAAAGTGTTTTTGTTGGAACTATAGATGTTACAAGTCAAAATTATTTTACTATCCAAACTCAAACTGTAGGTAACACTGCTAACTACGCTTCTTTTTATGTGTTAAACGATCCTAATATACCAATAAACACAACAACTGGCTATGATGGCACCGTTATAGTAACTGATGGTGGAGGTGCTTTTAAAACATATGAATTTAACGTTACATTTGGGCAGGTTATTAAGTCCATTAAACAAGTAACAATGATAAAGAAAAATCAAACATCTGTTACTACCCCTGTAGTTGTTATAGAAACTCCCCAAAGTAGTAATCCTGCTTTAAGTTTATTTTATGTTTACGACGGAAACTGGACGTCTTTAACTAATACAGCTAACAATGGTGTAATAGCTATAGATGATACTAACGCTTCAAAGTTCGAGTTTGGGCTTCTAAATTGCGGACCAACCCCAAGAATTTGGTCAGTGAGTGCAAATGAAAGTATAGCTCTATTGAACGTTTGGGGCGTTTGTTCACCTAGCGCTTTTGGTAATAACAATAATCAAATAGGAGGATCAACAACTATTAACTCTAGTGGCTATAGTTTTGAAAAAGTATAAAGTGTAATAACGTTAATAAATAAGTGATTATAAATGGGTGCAGTAATAGAAGTTAAGTTTTTTAACTCATTTCTTTTGAAGAAAATAAACGGTATGCCTGCGAATGTTCCATCATACGATGGCTCTAGAGGTATACCTTCATCTATTGGTGGTTACAGTCAAATAGATCCTCAAGGAAGTTCACCATCTAATTACAATGCTGCAGCTTCCTGGGCTATTGAAGAAGCTAGAATACGAGGCGGTTTTAACAATACTAATGTAGATTATGGAGTTAAAGCTTATGCTGTTGAGCCAGATCCTGCTGGTTATGTTAGAGGTAATTCTCTTATTTATTCTGGTATATTCAACTCCAGAACAGGAGTCAACAGTACCAATGAATTTCCAGTTGGTGAAGATATAACTAAAGCTGTTGACCCAGCCAAAGGAACTATACAAAAGTTATACGCTGAAGATACAAACTTAATTATATTCCAAGAAAATAAAGTTAATAGAGCTTTAATAGATAAAGATGCAATATATACAGCAGAAGGCGGTGGTGTTCCTGTCAGCCAACTTAATTTAGTTATAGGTCAAATTGTACCTTATGCTGGTGAATACGGTATAAGCCAAAACCCAGAAAGTTTTGCTGTATACGGTTATAGAAAATACTTTACAGACAAAAGAAGAAATGTAGTTTTAAGGTTATCAAGAGATGGTATAACAGAGATATCTAATTATGGTATGCGTGATTACTTTAGAGATGAATTTAATTCTATAGACGCATCAGTAGGGCCAGGAAGAATTATAGGTGGCTGGGACATGCATAGTAAGCAATATGTTGTTTCTACTAGACAAAATGTAGAATCTAGTATAGATACTTTTAAAACATTATCTTTTGATGAATCAGTGTTAGGTTGGACTAGTTTTTATTCGTATGATCCTGATAAAATATTTAGTCTGCGAAACTCTTATTATACATTAAAAAATAATAAATTATACCAGCATTATAGTCTTGTAGACTCAAACAATACACCTGTAAATAGAGGTAGATTTTATGAAAAAGATAACAACTCAACTATAACCTTTGTATTTAATCCTAACGTAAGTTTAGTTAAAAACTTTAAAACAGTTAATTACGAGGGTAGCAGTGGTTGGAAAATAAACTCTTTTATTTCAGATCCTACTGACAATGAGTTTGATGCAAACAATACAGGTAATGTATTGTATACAAGTAGCAATGATACCACATCGTCTATAGCTAGTTATTTTGAAGGTGAATATATAGTTATTGAATCTAGCGCTACATGTAAAAGAAACAGTCAGACTAACATTATAGAACTCAAAAATGTGTTTGGTCAAATAGTTACAGGTTCCCCTATTATCGGGCCAGGTATACCAGACGGAACAACAGTCTCTTCTTATGATAGCTTAACACAAGTTGTTACGGCAAATCAAAATGTTAGCGCTATAAAAGATACAGATTTAAACTTTACTTTTGAAGTTTCAAGACCTAATTATTATTCTATTCTTGGTACTAGTAATCCACCTTATGATAGGTTTCACGCTGGTTTTGATAGAAAAGAAAACAAGTACTTCGCTAAATTAGTTAATAGTAGTACAGCAACGCCTAATGAGGTTAGATTTGGAGGTGAAATGACAGGTATAAAAGGATTTTTTGCAACAGTGCAAATTTCTACAGACATGATCATAGATGGTAGCACAAATCAGGCTTTATCAGGAACAGATATAGGCGGTATAAAAGAATTATTTGCGGTCTCATCCGACTATGTAGAATCATCATATTAAAATTATGGAACAAATATTAGAACAATTACAAATATTATTTTTCGGAGATCCAGAATTAGGTTTGACTTATGGTATGCCATTACCAGCTCTAGCTGTAGCTGGTTTAGTGCAAGCTGGTGGTAGTATTATTGGCGGTATATTTGGAGCTTCTTCTGCTAAAAGAAAAGAAAGAGAAGCTGCTAGACAAAAAAGAAAATTAGAAAGAAAATTAAATAATTTAGAGCAGAACAGGCAAGCGATTATAAATCCTTACGATCAAGTAGAAGATCTTTCTACTATGATTACAAATCCGTATGAAAATCTTGGTGTTGCTACACAGGCTGCAGAGTTTCAAGCTGAACAAGCTGACATTGCTTTAGCTAACACGTTAGACACTTTAATAGCTACAGGTGCTGGCGCTGGTGGTGCAACTGCTTTAGCTCAGGCTGCTTTGCAAAGTAAAAAAGGTGTTTCAGCTAGTATTGAACAACAAGAAGCTCAAAACGAAAAATTAAGAGCTCAAGGTGAATTAGCACAAAACCAAGCTAAAGTGTCTGAAGCCCAAAGATTACAACAAGCAAACATACAAGGTAGAAGTTTTGAATTTGGGGTTAGAGAGCAAAGAGAAGTTGCTCAAATGGATAGGGTTGCGGCTCAATTATCAGGAGCTGAAGCTAGAGAAGCTCAAGCGCAAGCAGATAGAACTGGAGCTATAACAACTGCTATTGGAGGTGTTACTGAAGGTGTAGCTACCATGGCTAAAGCAGGGGTATTTAAAAAAAAAGTAATATAAAAATATTATGAGCTATAGAAATCCAAAACAATTTATCGACACACAAAGTGGGCAGCACTATAGAAATCTTATTAAGAGTGTAGTTAAAACTGGCGATGATCTTGCTAAAGATATTATAAAGCAAAACGCAGAGGTAGCTAAGCGTAACAACGATATAATTACTAACGCAGAGAAAAAGGAAGAACAAATATTAGGTAGGTTTGGAAATGTTACAGCTGGAAATCCTTCTTTTAATTTTGGAGAAGGTTTTGAATACTACATAAATCAATATAGTGATTTAAATATAGCTGTAGATACTGGAAAAACTGAAAACCCTGTAGCTGCTAGAAGGCGTATGGCTGAAATAGAGCAGTTACCTGTTATGGCTAAAGATGGTTTAGCTGGGTTAATTGAAATGACAGAGGATCTTATAGAAAAAGCAGATAAAAG
>Ga0208899_1002680_pt1 | contig 11750 bp, 10 predicted proteins | sample VirMetDEL_Nov_24_FD_184518 | JGI IMG/M metagenome (GOLD analysis project Ga0208899, IMG submission 184518) | Aqueous microbial communities from the Delaware River and Bay under freshwater to marine salinity gradient to study organic matter... | ecosystem: Environmental > Aquatic > Marine >...
GGAAAAGTTTATACGAGTCCCGATCAGGAGAGCGAGGTATGTTCTCTAGAGTCGCAAGTCAAAAGCAAGCTGCAAAGAACGAGCGACGAGATGCTACCTATGATTTTGGAACTAATCCATGTAGCGAGATCATCCTACGACCTTACCAATTCTGCAATCTATCAGAAGTTGTTGTCAGGGCATCCGATACGTTGTCAGACCTCAAACGAAAAGTACGTGTTGCGACTATCCTTGGAACTCTACAGGCTACCCTGACAGACTTCCGTTACCTTCGTAAGGTGTGGAAGAACAACACAGAGGAAGAAGCATTACTAGGAGTATCGCTTACAGGAATTATGGATCACCCGACGCTATCGGGAAGGAAGGACAAAGGTGTACTCAAGACATGGCTTACTGAGTTACGTGAAGAGGCTATCAGAACGAATAAATCATGGGCTGACCGACTGTCTATTAATACTAGTTGCGCTATCACCGCCGTTAAGCCTAGCGGTACTGTTAGTCAACTGGTGGATTCTGCTAGCGGTATCCATCCACGATACGCACAACAATACATCAGACGAGTACGAGCAGACGCAAGAGACCCACTGTGTGCAGTCCTTGAGGCCGCTGGAATCCCCGTAGAGGACGATGTAATGTCACCCAGTACCAAGGTATTCAGCTTCCCTATAAAATCGCCTGACGGGGCTGTGGTGGCCTCTGAGATGGGTGCTATGGAGCAGTTAGAACTGTGGGAGATATATCAGGACTTCTGGTGTGAACACAAACCATCTATGACTTGTTACTACAGGGACGACGAGTTCTTGGAAGTAGGTCAGTGGTTGTACAACAAGTTCGATAAGATAAGTGGGGTATCATTCCTTCCTTATTCCGAACACACATACCAACAAGCGCCGTATGAACCCATCGACGTAGAGACCTATGAGAAGCTGAAAGAGGAATTCCCAGAGACGATTGATTGGAACATCTCTGAGAACTCTGACATGACGGAAGGGTCTCAACAGTTAGCCTGTACTGGGAATAACTGTGAGTTGTAACTTGATAGGGGCTTCGGCCCCTTTTTTATTCTACCTCTTCAAAGCCTACTATTTCACCTAATCCTTTTCTACGGACTTGTTGATTCCTTACTCTAGCTGTCCAGTTTTTAACCCAAGCTTGATACGCCATTGGGCCTAGCTCTTTCTGCATACCCTTTAAAAATTCAGCTTCCCTAAACTTTAGAGGAACAGTAGCTGCTTCTTGTAACATTAACCTTTGAACAGGAAGATCAGCCATTACAAAGCTATCCCTGTTCACGGTTATGTTCAAAGCATTATTCTGTATTTCATTATGGATATTTTTATATACAGAATACTCAGTAGAGTTTAGTTTAACGCCTCTTAACAAGGGTTTTACTGAAGGTATCTTTGCATCTGTTCTGTAAATATATTTAGCCACGTCCGTATTATTAACAGGAACAAAATTTAAACCTAATAAAAGTTCCGTTACATTAGGAGAATCATATACACTCATCCTAGCTTTATCCACTGGAAGTTGCTCTCGTAATAAAGGAACACGTTGTTGTATTTTTTCAGGAATATCTAAAGCTATTCTTTCTTCGTCATCTAACATCCTAGCTAAGTCTGACAAAAAAGTAGGAACAGCACCTTTACCAATAACGGATACTGAATTTTCTATTCCTTTAGAAAACCCATATTGATAATAGTCGAGCCATTTAATAGTTCCATCCAGTAAAGGAGTGTTCATTAAAGAACTAAACATACTAAAAGCTAACTCGTCTATTAGGTTTTCTAACGCCTCGCTTTCTGGGTCTGATTTGTCTGTTTTTACATATCTATCTATAGCTTCTAATGAATCAACATAGTAACTTAACAAAGTACCTATAGGCTCTATTCTGCTGTAAGGTACATAAGTATCACCAACTAAAATAGATTGTTCAGGTATACCCGCCGCTTCCCACTGCCTACGCTCGTTAGCATCAACAGCTTTTCCTGTTAGAATAGGTCTGTTCTTGTCATCAGACATATAGAACATAGTACCGATACTTCCTAAAACAGAAGTACCTATCGCAATCCTAGTCTTCCAATCTTCGTAGTCTTCTCCCTCTAGCTTGGTATACGTTTTTTCTGTAGGTCGTCCTTGAGAATCTAATACTCTTTTTTTCTTAACTACTTTAGGACGCATAAATCCAAAGTTAGCAACGATAGGTATGTAACTTAAAGCTTCCATTTTAATATTATAAGGAGTAATAGCAAAAGGAAAAACAATAGTAGACGCTAAAGCTCCTATGTTTTGAGGAATAGTATAGTCGCTTCCTACTTTTTGCTTAGCTCTACTCAAGGCATTTAAAAGCTTAGGCATAGGACCAGTAGTCTGTCCTGCTGGAAGTCTTCGCTGAAAAGTATTGTTTAAAGCAAATTCTCTTATTGACTCATAAGGTATATCTTCTGCTGGAAAAACATCTTGAAAAATTTCATTTGATTTTTCTTCTAGTGCTTTTACAGCCGCACGGACGCCTCTAAAACTAGCATTAGTTTCTTGCATTTTGGCTAAAGCATATTCACCTTGGTAAGTACTTTCATGAACATCCATAGCTTCTTTAAAGTAAGCGCGGTGAAGCTCGTTAATTTTATCAGCGCTACCTTTACCATCTTTAATTGCTTTGTCTCTTGCTAATCTAGAAAGTTTGTATGTTCTAAAAAAAGACTTAGTGGATTCATCAATAGCTACAGCAGAGCGCTGAGGTATAGTCATCCACTTTAGACCTTTAGGAATAGAAAGAATATTTTGAGCATACTCATAATCTGTAAAGAACTTAACAACTTCTTCATCGCTTAGTTCAATAGAGTCTACAAAAGCATCTATTTGCTCTTTAGACAAAGTACCGTTAGGATCAGATTCTGACCATGCTTTTACATATTCTTCTTTAGCACGTCTCTTAAGTTCTTTTGGGGTTATACCTTGTCTTGCTGCAAGATACTGAACATCTGCCCCTATATCAGCGGGTTTACCTGTTTTCATACCAGCAGAAAAATAACGCGCCATGTTTGTTAACACCTTGCCGTTATCTCCTGCAAGAACAGCATAGGTCATAACAGTGTCGCTTATAGACTTTAGTTTTCTAGCTTCATTTGTGCCATATACTTTACGGGCTGTTCCTGTAGCAATGTCATTTAAAGTAAAAAAAGTAAGCATGTTAGCGCCACTTAGTACGTTAGCAAATAACATCTTTCCAGATGCAAGTAACGAGTTAGTCCACCAAGTAGCAAGCCCTTGAAAAGTATTGAAGTTTTTAGATCCCCCATCATTTAATAAGGATCTAATAATTTGAGGACGAATAGTTTCATACTCTTCTGACATTAAAGAATCAGAAGCAGCAATCAGTCTATTAACAGAATTAGCACATTCTTTAGAAATAACTTTGTTCTTAGCCACGTTAACACTCCACACCAAAAAGATTAGTAATAAGTTTACCAGCTTTAATTTTTCTGGTGTTACTTTCTACCATCTTTTTAGCTTTCTTGGCTTGAAGTAATATATGAGAAGCAGCAGTTTGCGATGTTCTTTTTAGTTCTGCTACATAAGTAGTCAAGTAAAGATCCTGCATTAGATTAACCATCTCTTCACTATCAGTTAATCCTTCTTTTTGTAAGTTACGAATTTGACGTAGTGTTGAAACCTGTCTATTCTCTACAGCAGCAAACAAAGTATTGAGTGCTTCTAACTCAATAGCAGTTAGCATTCTGTTCTGGCTTACGTCTGTAACATAGTCAAGGAGGGTGTCATAGTTCTTACCAATAACACCTTTCTTAAATATTTCAGCAGCAGTAGATAAACTATCCCAGCTTGCGTCAAGAGGCATTTTATCTAACAACTCTTTAACATCATCTTCAGATCCCATAAACTTAAGAAGCTGAGCTTTCTTTTGACCTTCAAACGCTCTACGTAATGCGCTTACACGTCCCTTTTCTTCTTGACTTAGAAGCTGATCTCTGCCAGCGTCTCTACCTACAGGACGTTGTTTTTTTGCTTCTCCCGGGCGCATTGAAACAGCTTCTTCTACACCAAAAACGTTAACATTTTCAGCGGCTTCTTCGGCATATTGAATACGCGGAGGAACACCAGCAGCAGACAGACTTTCTGGAGTATCTAAACCTAAACGTAATCCATCCATGTCAACATCATCAGATAACAACATATAGTTCATACTGTTTACTGCGTCATCAACAGGATTACCTGTAGGATCAGGTTTAGGTAGTGATACCTTTATCTCTGCCCCTGTAGTATTATTAAGTTGAATTCTATTTTTAAGACCTAAAATACTAGTAGGATTATCATACGAAACATTATTTACTTTTAATTCATAACCGCCAGTACTGCTTTTTTTAACTTCTTCTAGTATATTTTTTTCTTGTATTAGCTCTTGCTCTCTACGTTCTGCTCTAGCAGCCCTAGCACCAGCACCTGCCTCACTAGGCTGTAAAGCTTCTCGTCGAGTGGACAAGCGCATTAATTGATTTTCAATTGAAACAATCTGATCGGTAATACTATTAGCGTCTTGGTTCATTTTATCAAGTCTTTTTTGACGCTGTGTTTTTAAGGTAGCTATTTGCTTGTTAATTGGTCTACTTCTTTTACGTCCTTTACTTTTTACTTGCTCTTCTAGCGATGCAATGTTATCGTCTAATCTACGTACAGATGCTACTGCTTCTTTAGATTTTTCGTCAATGATTGGTTTTGGTTTTGGAGTAGGAGGAGTATCTACATCAATAGAAAAACTAGTAGTAGGTGTTACCTCAGTAGGCTGAGGTAATTGTTGAGGACGGGCTGTAAAGTCTTGAGCTACTAAAGATTTAGGAGTAAGAGAAACAGGCTGAGGAGCTAACGTAGGCTTTTGCACAGGCGCTCTTTGAGGTAACGCAGAAACTGCCTCAATAGCCGCTGTAGGTACTGCCGCTAAAGGAGCGCCAATAAGCATACCTGTCCTTATGTTTTCTAGTCTAGAGTCACCTAGTTCAGAATAAGTAGGTATTAAAGAAGCCAAAGCACCACCTTCAACAGCACCTCCTGCTCCTGCGCCTAAGACAGAGCCTACTCTAGGCATAGCAGAAAAAGCCTTTGCTCCTGTTGCAGCAGCCTTTGCGGTTAAAGGACCAACAGCCACTGCTCCTATAGGATCGCCTACAATAGATCCTTCAACAATACCTGTAATGTAATCAGCAGTTTGTCCTGACATGTCAAAACGCTTTGCTTGAACACGCCGATCTATTTCTTCAGCTAAACTAAGCTCATCTATTAAACCAAGTTTACGTGCTAAAAATCCAGTAACACCTGTCCTAGCGCCTTCTTCTATACCTGCACTACGCGCCTTAGTAACAGGATCTAATTCAATACCTCGACGTACAGCAAAAGAATCTCTAACTTTTTGCTCTGCTTCTGTTACTTCATCTTCTTGTATCGGACCCTGTCTTTCAGCTTCTTGAGTTACCATATAATCAATAACAGGTTCGCGCACTTCTTCAGGAATATCTTCCAAAGGAATATTCCTAAACATAACTACAAGATCTTCTACAGGTATTTCTTCAGGAGTATTGTTTTTATACTTATCCCAAAGAGTACGTTCTTGTTCTTGCTGTCGCCTATAATTTTCTACAGAATCATCTATGATTTCTTTTGCGCTATAAACAAGCTGAACCATATTTATTGTCTCGTAACATAAACATATTGACCGGGAAACATACTACCTAAAGTGTTACCAGCAGGGGCACTAACATTAACATTATCATTATTTCCGTTAGGATCATAAACATGGTTGTATGTAAATCGAGTCGGATCTTTTGAAACAGCGTAGTCTGTATATTGTTCGATTGTCTTAAGAGTATCTTTAGGAATATTTCCGTCTTCGTCTAAATAAATATTAAAGTCAGACAACCTAGTTGTTGCTCCACCATACAATGAAGGCGCAACACCAGAATCAGATTTCCATCTAACACTTAAAACACGCTTTCTACTTTCTCTAGCCGCGTCTCTTTCTGCTTGTCTAGTAACTTTTACTCTAGCAACAACCTCAACACCGCGAGCACCATAAGCATTAATAGCTAGCGTTCTAGCTTCTTCTTCATTAGACGCATCAATAATAGGATTATCTGTTAAAAAAGTATTCCAGTCTTTAGCCGCACCAGCCTTTCTATTTTTTTCTGCTTCAGAATTTACCAAGGCATTAACACTTGCTTTTGACATTCCTCTTGCTTGCTCTCTTAAGTTTTCAGGAACCATTGTGTCAATGTACTCATTTAATGCTTCTTGTTCTGCCGAAGAAGTTCTTTGATTACGTAAGCTAGTTAATACGTTTTGTTGAGAAGCTGTATTTAAACCACCCGCTTCTGCTTGAGTTAGTATTTGATTTTCAATTATTTTGTACTTAGGATCACTAGGGTCTATACCACTTAACTGACCAACAAGACCATTAATTTCTTGTTGTGCCTTATAAGCATTATCTGCTCTAGTTTGTTGTATTAATGCGCGTTCTCGTTCCTGTACTGCTTGTACTTCTTTAGTTGTTTTTGCATTTGCTTTATCATAAGCAAGTTGTTGTTGAGGGGTCATATTCCTATAAGCCTCTAACTGTTTACGTTGCATTGGAGCAGCGCCTATCTGTTGAGCAGCCGTAAACAAACCTTTACCAAAAGAAGGATTAGCCATTTGTTGTAAAAACTGTTTTCCAAATGTAGCCATTAGAAACCTCCCGGCGCAACGCCTGTATTTTCTTCTTCTTGACCATAGCCTAAATCTCTTGCTAGTCCGGTAAAGATGTCAATAAATCCACCGCCACTGCCTGATCTAGTGCCAAACAATCCTGACAACAATCCAGTACCTGCTTCACCCATCAAGTTAGCTTGTCCTAGTCCTGACGCTAACAATGCATCAATACCAGAAGCAGTAGCTTCACCAAATAGACCAGTACCATACAACTGAGCTTGTTGTGCTTGAGCCGCCGCAGTTTGACCGGGAGACAACGCCGCAAGCATTTGTTGCTGTGGTAGATAACTACCCATAAGATACTGCTGACCCAATGCAGCTTGTTGTGCTTGTTCTGCTTGTGCTTGTTGCATAGCACCTAGCATAGCTCTGTTACGTGCTTCTTCCTGAGCTTGAGCTAATGCAAACTGTTCAGGAGCACCACCAAACTGTGCAGTACGTACACCTAAACGACCCTGACCTGCTAATCTTTCTTCTAAAGCTAGGCGCTGACGCTCCTCTTCAGGAGACATAGTAGCCCTCATACGAGCATAAATGTCAGCCTCACGCTGTCCTGTAGGCATTGCCGCTTGTTGATAAAACTGACCTGCACCACCGAACAACTGATTACGGAAAGCCTGTTCTTCAGGAGAAACAGCCATTGTATATTGACCATCAGGACCAGCACTGAATTGACCACCAGTAGCAGTAGTAACGGTATAGGGTTGGAACTGTGCCTGTCCTAGTTGAGTTTCAGCTAGTTGTTGACCCAAAGACAAACCAGTGCCGCCTATACCACCAAGCCTGTCATAAGCTTGCATCAGCAACCCAATGCCAGCAAGACCTTGAGCACCGCCACCTCCAAGGTAATCAGCTAGTCCTTGTAAAAAGTTACTGCCGAATAAAGGCTCAGACTCTGGCGACGGTTTAGACGTGTCTTCTGACATAGATTGAATTATGCCGCCTTGTTCTTTTATTTGCCTTTCATAATCTGAAGACGTAGTTCCTAGTAATCCATTGCTCATAGCGTTTTACCTATTAAAGCTAATATGTTTATTTCTTGTAGCGATAGTGCGTTACCATCAATGTCAGCCTCTAGGCCAACAACAACAGTAGACCCACTGCCTGTTGCGTTAAGTGCTTTACGTACCACCTGCTGCGTAGTACCTGAATACTCATCAATGTTAAACTTAGCTACGTTAAACTCAGCACCAGCACCAGCAGAAGGCACGTTAAAAGCTACACTTCTATATGTCTCGTCAAAGTCGTAAGCAAACTTAATTGACGCTACTTCACCACTAGCACCGATAATAGTAGGCTTAATCTTTTTGATAAACTTAAGCTTTGATGCGTCACCAAACGTAAGACTAGGACTGTAGTACTTAAATCTAAACGACTCACCATTGTCTTGGTAGCCTTTGTACTCGCTAATACCTTGATCACTGCCTGTATATAACTTACCGTTTTGTAGCCGCTCATAAGAACTAAATACAGAAGAAGGCCAACGTGTTACTCGTAATGATCCGTCTTCTAACGCACCACGAAGATCAAAGCAGTACGTAGTAGATTGACCTACAAATGTCAACAAGTAAAAGTTTTCTTCTGGGCTGTAAACTGTACGATAAAAACTGTTCTCGTCCTGTATTAAACTAATTAAGTCTTTAGTAATAGTTTTAGACAACGTGCTGATAGGCATGGACTTTTCTTGTATTGTACGCCCAAAGCTACGCAGTCCAGTATGTGACAAGAACAACACATCAGTACCCGTATGTTGGATAGTGTCTCTATCTACACACCCAACACCCGCTACAGTATCAGCCAGTGCCATGCTTGCTGGTGTCTCTGCGCCTTGGTAGACAACAATGCTGTGTTGTCCAAATATAATAAGAAGGCCATTGTGTGCTGCTAAAGCAACAATCTCGTCATACCCATCAGGCCATACTTTAGAGATGTCGATGCTACCGCTAGTACCGCCTGACCAGTCATGTCCAATCAACAGATCAGACCAGTAGATAGTAGACTTGTCAGCAGTAAAGTCAGCAGTCCATAGTCGCCCATAAGCTGACAATACTTCATTACCGTACATAGCAGAAGCAACACCAGCAGCGCCTGTAACGGTACTGAGCTTGACAACAGAACCACCAGCGTTGTCGTACACTAACGGCTCATAACCTCGCTGAAAAAAGTAGATCTTGTCGTTAAAGTTTACCATCTTCCAGTTATCAGCAGTGATGGTATAACTACCGGGTGTTTCATCTGCTAGCGTTGTAGTACCGCTAAGAATCTTGTTGTTACCTACAGAAAAGATTTTAGTGTTACCGACGCTGTCTTTAAATTCTGCAATAGCACGTACAGGCTCATAAACATCTGGATTAGGTGTAGTGTTAAGAAGCTCTGACCTATCAGTAGTGAGGACACTGTAACCCTTACGAGAAGCAATACGTCCACGCTTATCAATGATGGCGTTGTCTGCTATTTCTGCAAACGAAGGGTCTTGAGCAATAGGAGAGTCTTCTGTGTTGACTCCCTTAAACGCTGGTGCTACAAGATTAATGGTACTGAGTTGTTGTGCCATATTAGATAGTCCTAAAGATCATCTCTTCTGGGTGCTTTGCTGCATCAATAGCAATAGCGTCGGACAAGTACTTATCAGCAATAGCAAAGTACTCAGCAGTAGAAGTACCACCTGTCTCACCACGCTCACGAGCAAGTAGTGCTACAGCCAAGTGAATTACAGGCTTCTCTGGTACAAGTAGGTTGTCATCGTTAGCAGTCAACTCAGCCTGTCGCTTGATAACGTCAAACCTAAGTGTCTGAGCTTCAGTAGGACGAGGACTAACAAGTACCTGAGTATCACCACTAGCATCTAGACCGTCAAAGGTATAGTACCTAGGCGCACCTTCGATAACAGGGTTGATGTACAGTTGCTCGTTAAACCAGTCTTTTGTTTGGTAGGCTAAGTAGCAGTTTTCAGTATCATTTAAAGCTGACATTACTTTTACGTTGTCACCACAGTCAGTTAGTGAGTACTGACTATCACTAGCAGCAGTAGTAACACTTATAGTTGTACGCAACGCAGACCAATCAGTTGACTCTTCTACCATTACTTTAGCGTCGTTGATAAAGTCACCAACCATCTTTGCGTAGGTAGACTCAGTAACAGAAGAAACTTCTTCTTCACGCAAACGACGCAGTACGTTGTTCATTATATTAAGGTATGTCATTTTAAAAACTCTTCAAATAGACTACTTACAATAGGGGCGTTTGGTACAATAGCTTTAGGAATTGCAACAGGTTGATATTGAAGACGACGCATAAAAGGAGTAAAATCACCAGTACTAGTAAGTCTACCAGCACTAGCACCACCGCCGGAACTAGCACCACCGCCACCTGCGCCCCCAAGAACAGGAGCATCAGGATCGGCCTCTCCTCTCACTACAATTGAACCTCTATCTGTTTCTCCTTCACCGCCTAAAGGAATGCCAGTACTTTCTTCATCGGCAGACTCATCAGGAGAGCCGTAACGTCCTATTACTTCGTTAACGACACCAGCTATACCACCAATAGTAATTAACCCTTCAGAGTCAGCAGCTTCATTTAATATACCTTCTAATGTTCCTAAAGGATCATCAACAGCTTCTTCTACTCTATTCCATAAATCACCTAAGACTTGAGAAGGATTATCTAAAATGTCTTGTATAGTTCCTATAATAGTATTTGACTGAGGCAATCCGGGAATAACGCCGGGCAAAAACACACGCCAGTTACCGGGAGTAAAGATATCTTCTATATCAATCTCAACTCCAGCGCCGGGACCGGGGAAAGGCATAGCACCTCCGCCTCTGGGACCGCCTCTAGTTGCTGTAGTACTACTTGTTTGATTGTTCCACCAACCTCTTATTCTATCCCAAATGCTTTCTTCTTCTTCTTCTTCACTCTCTTGGTCACTGCCGGTAGCAGTGTCGCCGCCGGTAGTGTCTCCGGGTACAGTGCTTTCGTTAGGATCAACTATAATTTCACCGGACTCTATACCCTGAATAGCAGCTATAAGCTGTTGCATCGCCTCAGGACTCAGGGTCCCTAGTTGCGCGTCCCAAGGTGCATCAGGGTTCATTCGAATGCTGTTAGCTGTCAAGATTTCTTGTACAGTCGGGTCAGCCCATATACCCTGAAGCTCTGACTGACCGATACCTCCAAGCATACTGTTTAGTCTGGCGAGTAAGCCGTCCTGTTGTTGAATGTCTTCAAACTCAGGTATTCCAAAAGGATCGTCATTTAAAAACAAGTTAGGGTCGCTTGGCGCTCTGGTCCTACCTAAATCAAAATTAGTAGGTATAGTAGAAAGCATGGCACTGCCTCCGCCTACACCTTGCTGGTCCATCGCCCTTTTTACAGATTCGATCGCTTGTTCGACTAGCCTACTGCGATCAGTGTTGTCAAAACTTGGCATATTATTTCTTCCAGTTAGCTAGACCACGGAGGCCAAACGATGCCGCTACTGCCGCACCAAGGAAACCTTTGTACCACTCAGGCATAGATTCTAAGGCAGCAAACCCATTCATAACAATAGGAACCATACTAGGGAAGAACGCTAGTACACACGGTATTGAAAACAACAGTGTGAACCATTCGTCTTTCCAAGAGTTGGCTGCGTTGTTAGCATGGATGTTTTCCCAGTTACCGTCCTGCTGTATAGCTACCATCTTAGCTTCATGGACAGCTTTCTTCTCTTCAGCTTTACGTTGGAAGTAACCACCAACAAGGTCTGCTACTGGGCCAATAAGGTTTTGAATCATCGGAAATACTCTGCAACAACAATGCTACCAATAATGAAAGGATAAATAGACAGAACCATTCGCTCTAACTTGTCAAACCTTTTAACACCTGAGTCAAGCTGACGTTGAATCATCTCATAACGAACAAGGCATTCCTTTTCGTGTCCTTCGAGCCTTGCTAATAATTCTTCTGTTCTGCTCATCCTTTAATTTCCCTTACCACTGCCGAAACCAAACCAA
>Ga0208899_1002684_pt1 | contig 11748 bp, 20 predicted proteins | sample VirMetDEL_Nov_24_FD_184518 | JGI IMG/M metagenome (GOLD analysis project Ga0208899, IMG submission 184518) | Aqueous microbial communities from the Delaware River and Bay under freshwater to marine salinity gradient to study organic matter... | ecosystem: Environmental > Aquatic > Marine >...
TGATAAAATGTTAGAAGGTGTTCCACAGGAAGTAGCATTAAAGTTACCTAAATTGGTTAAGAAAAGTGATGTAAAACTTCCAAAACTAAAAAAGGTATAAAATGGCAGAAAGAAAAATAACTTGTCCTAATTGCTTAAATGATAAACATTGTTTTGAAGAAGACATCAATCAAGTTGAAAACTTCAAATCATATATGTGTTTTAATTGTGGATTTACCAGTAATACTTCATACACCAAAGATTCAGAAGTGTTTGATAATTTATTAAGTAAATCAACACAACTGGTTCGTGATGTAGTGTTTTTTGATTACGATAGAAAACTTAGTTGGATTCCAACAACATTGAATATGGGTAAATTAGGAGTGATATATCCAGACGGGAAAAAAAATAACTGGAACTGGAAGTTAGCAGAAGTTCGTAAGTTAACACCAGAAGAACAAAAAGACCCACAATATGAAGGGCACGAGTTCACATTAGATTTAGAGAATACAAAAACTTATGGACAATATGAGTTTTTAGATGCTTGTAAAGAAATGGGAATCATTAAAGACTTATGAGAAACACCACTTGGCAACAAATACAACCAGGACAAATAGTTAGGTTTGCTTATAAATCACAAGGAACATCAAGAGGTGAACAAAGAACAATATTGGTTATTGACCCTAAGTATCGTTATAGAAAAAAATCAACTGGTAGAATCGTAGAGTTTGTAGTGGGATTACAATTAGACACATTGTTAAGGCCACCAATCGATATTAGAAATTTTAACAAGTTGATTTCTCGTTATGGTGGATTAACATTAGACGAGGGAGTTGTAGAGGTCGGAGATAATCCAGATAGGGCAGACAAAAATACTGCAGAAGACATTTACAAATTACTGGAAAGATTTTTAAAGAAAAATGATATCTTTAGAACTTACTTTTTAAGAGAGTGTAGAAAAAGAAGAGTATTTTTATTAGATAGTTATCAAAAGTTTCCTAAGAAAGCAAAAGATAACTTAGCATTGAAAAAAAGAATTAATGAAACAATTAAAAAGATTGAGGATTTACGATGAAAATTAGTTATAGTATAACTTGTTATAATGAATACAAAGAATTAGATAATTTACTATTTCATCTATCTAAACACATAAGAGAAGAAGATGAAGTGGTGGTTACACGAGATATATCAAAGGTCGGTGACAAAAGTATAATACAAGATGAGTTTTATGCTCTTGAAAAGGTGTTGGAAAAATATGAATATGGAACTTACTTTCAACCAAGACAACTAAAAGTAAATACATTTCATTTCAATAAAGATTTCTCTAAGTTAAAGAATTTTGCTAAAGAACAATGTTCAGGAGATTTTATATTCAGTATTGACGCAGATGAAATACCAAATGAAATCCTAATCAAACAATTACCACAAATATTAGAAATCAATGATACAGATTTAATATGGGTTCCAAGAGTTAATATCGTTAATGGCATCACAGATTTCCATTTAAATCTTTGGAAATGGAGACAAACTGAACAAGGGTGGATAAACTTTCCAGATTATCAAGCAAGAATATTTAGAAACACCGATGATATTAAATGGATTAAACCAGTTCACGAGGTGATAGACGGAGCAAAGACTTATTCACATTTACCACCACACGAAGAATTAACTTTAAAACACGAAAAAGAAATTCAAAAACAAGAATATCAAAACAGATTATACGATTCAATATTATGAATATATTAGTAACAGGCGGAGCAGGATTTGTAGGAACAAATCTAATTAAACGATTATTAAAAGACGGACACAATGTTGTATCGTTGGATAATTACTCAACGGGTAAAAAAGAAAACGAACAAGAGGGTTGTACTTATTATGATTGTGATATTAGAGATGTTGTAGATTTTGGTTATTTTATGGAGAAACCAGATGTAATTTATCATTTAGGTGCATTAGCAAGAATACAACCTTCATTTAAAAAACCAGCAAGTACATTAGAAGTTGGAATCTTAGGAACGATGAATATCTTGGAGTGGGTAAAAGAATTGGAAAACAAACCAAGAATGATATTTGCAGGTTCATCATCAGTTCATAGTGGTATGATGAAAAATCCATACACCTTTTCAAAAAGTGTAGCAGACGATATGTGTTTGTTGTATAAAAAACATTTTGGAGTCAATGTATCAATTTGTAGATTTTATAATGTTTATGGACCACATCAATTAACAGAGGGTGAGTATTGTACGGTAGTCGGAATATTTGAAAGGCAATACCAAAACCAAGAACCACTAACAATCACAGGAGATGGTTTTCAAAGAAGAGATTTTACTCACATAGATGATATTGTGGACGGATTAATTTTAACATCTGAAAACGAAACTTGTTATGATGAAATAGAATTAGGTAGAGGAAACAACTATTCAATCAACGAATTATCAGATATGTTTAGTTGGAATATCCAATACATAGACGCAAGACCAGGTGAAGCAAAAGAAACACTTTGTGATATTTCGGTAGCAGAAAAATTAATCGGATACAAACCAACACGAAACTTGGAAGACTATGTCAATGAAGTCACAAAAGTATAGTATTTTTACAATTAGTGATTCTACTTATTTCAGATTTACAGACACAAATTTAATTTAAGTTTTCAAATTTTAATACACTACTTATTACTGAGGTTATATGTTTAGAAAAAATCCAGACGAAGTTTATATCATAGCAGAAATAGGACAAAATCATAACGGAGATATCAATATTTGTAAAAAGTTGATTGACCAGTTGATTGTGTATTCTTATGATGAAATCACAGGTGATAGATTAAACACTATCAACGCAATTAAATTAACCAAAAGAGATTTAACCGAAGAGTTAACAGAAGAACAAATGAATCGTCCTTATGATTCAAAACACTCATTTGGTAAAACTTACGGGGAACATAGAGAGTTTGTTGAATTATCATATGAAGAACATTGTGAAATATCAGATTATGTTCGTAGTAAAGGAATAGACTTTATTGATACATTGTGTTCACCAAAGTGTGTAGACTTGGTTAATATGACTACAATAGATAAGATTAAAATCGCATCAAGAGATTTAACCAATATACCATTGTTGATGAAGGTTGCCGAAACAGGATTAGATGTTATAGTTTCCACAGGTATGAGTGGTTTAGATGAATTAGTAGAAGCAGTGAATATATTGGACACCGGAGATAATGAAGTTTCTATATTACATTGTTTATCTCAATATCCAGCACAATACGATAAATTAAATTTACTATCTATTCAAGATTTAAAAAATAGATTTGGTGGACTACACAAAATAGGTTATTCAGACCATTCATTAGGAAATCATATTCCACTTGCGGCAGTCGCAATGGGAGCAGAGATAATTGAAAAACACGTTACTCTTGATAGAAATATGAAAGGAACTGACCAAGCAGGTTCATCAGAACCACAAGAGATGAAAGAATTAGTCCACAATATCAGAACTTTTGAAATGTCAAGAGGTAGATTAGAAACATTTAAAGATGAGTCTACAAACTTAGCATCAGAAAAGTTAGAAAGGTCATTAGCAACCAACAAAGATTTGAAAAAAGGTTCAATAATTACTTTTGATGATGTTCATATGTTGAGTCCAGGTAATGGACTAAAGTGGGGAGACTTAGATAAAGTCATAGGTAAAGTAGTGGTTAACGATATATCCAGTAATACTTTAATTTACGAGGAGGACTTAAAGTGAAAATTTATGTTGATATAGACAACACAATATGTACACAAGAAAAAGAAGATTATAGTCAAGCAAAACCTTGGTTGGAAAATATCTTGAAAGTAAATAAATTGTATGATAAAGGACACGAAATAACATATTATACTGCTCGTGGTAGTGTTACTGGAATTGATTGGTACGACACTACTAAAAAACAATTAGATGAGTGGGGTTGTAAATATAATGAGTTGAGTGTGGGGGAAAAACCTTTTTACGACTTATTAATATGTGATAGAACAATGAGAATAGAAGAGATAATGGTAGAAGATGAAATCTTTGAATGAAATAGCAGTCGTCGTTCAGGCAAGAGAAAACTCAGAAAGAGTTCCATTTAAAATGTCACAGGGTATACGAGATTATCCTTATGCGTCTACAAGTTTATTAGATATTGTATTGGAAAAACTATCCAGTAGTGATGTGATTCAAAATGAACATATTTACTTATCTGCACACGAAGATAATTTAATTGAAATCGGAGAAAGATATCCAATCAATATTCACAAAAGAAGTTGGGAAAGTGCCAATGTCGATAGTGGTGTTGATGTATTGTTTGATTGGTGGGATAAACTTCCATATAAATATGTGGTAATGGTTAGTGGTTGTAATCCATTTTTAAAATTAGAAACTATTGAATCGTTTTTCAATAAGTATATGTTTTCAAAACACGACGGAATGTTTAGTGTTGTTGAAAGAAAGAATTATTTCTGGAACACAAATGGTGAAATGTTAAACCAATGGCCAGAAGGACAAGACTTACTAAATACAAAAGCAGTCGAAACCACATATGAGGCAGGACATTGTTTGTATGGTAGTAAAATATCAGACATTGGAAAAGGTAAATGGGTTGGTAGTTGGAGAAAGAAAGATGACCCAGTATTATTTCCAATTAGTGAGTTTGAAGCATTCGATATAGATGAACAATGGCAGTTTGATTTAGTAAAAAGTTATTATGCGAAATAGAACCAAAGAACTTAGTAAACAAATACAAGAATTAGAATTTGTAGAAGATAGACTAAAACTACTTCACGATACTTATTCAGATTGTAAAGCAGTTATCTTGGCACCAGGCCCAAGTTTAAATGACTATGAAAATTTAAGAGAAGACTTAGAGTCAAGAGACGACCTTGTTGTATTGTCTATAAAACAGGCATACGACAAAGTAGGAAGTATCACAGACTTTCACATTGTAAACACATATAACTTCGATAAATATAATGGATACGATTACGAAAGTCTGGACTCTATAATTTTTTACGGATTATCAGAGTCATACGCACAAGACCAATTAGAGAAGATACAAATAAAACCAAGTCCTTGTGATATCTATGTTTTGGTAAAAAACCCACCTTACATTTCATATGAGGAGTCAATCCATAAATCAGGAAACTTCGACTTGTTCAACTTATTAAAAAATGAGAACAGAACTCAATGGGGAACATCAATATTGTATGAACAAGCGATACCAATGGCACTACTATTAGGTTGTAAAGATATCACTACGATAGGTTGGGATTTAACAACTGGGGTTCACTCGTATAAAGATGATGAAGTAGGATTTACACCAAACAAAGAAGAGATAGAAAAAACAAATGATTCTATTGTAACTACTAAAGAACTTCACGAGTGGTTTGAAAAAGAAGGAATAGATTTTAAAATAATATCAGATGAAAACAAAGCATATGATAAAATAAAAAGGATTAAAAGTATAAATGACATTAAAGTATAAATATATCATAGGTTGTCATTGTATGTTCTATGAAATTGATATGGTAGAAGAATACCTAAAATCACTTGAATATGCATTGGAAGACATAAAGAATAAAGATAATGTAAAAATTGAGATGATGTGGAATATGTCAGAGTATTTTGAAAGTTCAGAAACTATGACATCAATATATTCCAAGATAGAAAAGTTAGAAAGAAAATATAATATTGATAGTTTGTTCTACGATGATAACAACAATCCATACACAATGGCAGACTATCGTAGAGATTTGAATAACAAGTGTAATGGATATGATTATGTTATCTGGGGTGAATCAGATTGTTTAATGCCAAGACAAATGTTTGGGGTGTTGGAACAACTGAAAGATTATGCAAATAATCAAGGTATCCACAGATACATTACAACATTCGGTATTAGAAAAATGTGGGACGAAAGTTGGAGAATATTAGAACACCCGAAATTCACAGACAAACCATATTATTCAATGGATACCGAAGAAGAAACAAGATTGGCAACAACTTCACCTTGGTCAATCAGATATACAATGAGTCAAAAAGAAATGGACGAAGTAAATCAAGAAACAGAAGACATTGATTTAAGAATTATTGATTATCCAAAGTTTGACGGAAGTGGATTAGTAATATCATCAGATTTGTTGAGAACAGGTGCTAATATACCACCAGCAGTCTATATGAACGGAGATGATACTGGGTTCTTGGAAAGTTGTCGTTTACATATGGGTTCTCAATACAAACAATTTGTAGTAAAAAATGTATTAAAAGTTCACAACAGAACTCACCCTAAAAAAAGAAGATATGTCAAGAACGAAGATGAAACTCAAACATCACACAGAAAACGAGGAGATAAGGCTTGGTATAAAGTCTTTAATGATATCTCAAAAGGTAATTTAGGTAAATTGTTCGGTAGACAAGATAAATTCAATACATACAAAGACTTTCAAAAATCATTAGGTAGGAACAAATGAAAATAGTCAACAGAGATTGGACAGGTTGGAATGACTTACCAAAACCAAAAGAAGGAAATACTGGAAAGTATGAAAAGTATCAAAACTACTTATATGAATTAGTTAGTGAGTTAAAACCTAACAGAATATTAGAAGTAGGATTTAATGCTGGACATAGTTGTTGTTGTTTTTTTAACGCTTATTCAGAAACCAAAATCACAGCATTCGATATATGTAGACACGGAACAGAACAACCAGGAGTCAAAACATTACAAGATAATGGATTTGACATTACATTGATTGAAGGAGATTCAACACAAAGTATTCCAAAGTTTTTTGACAAATATAGTTTCAAATATGAATTTATGTTTATTGACGGAGGGCACGAGGGAGAAGTTCCATACAAAGATATAATCAACACAATGGAACACTTAAAAGTTGGTGGTATTTTTGTTGTTGATGATTATACCGTAGGTTCAGTTAGTTCTTGTTATAAAAAAGTTGATTGGTCTGATTTCAAAGAACAATCAGTTCCACCGATTGAAAAAAATATTAAAGTATTGAAAAAGATTAAATGAAGAACATAGTATTTCAAGTAAACATACAAGGTAAACGACATCGTCCAGAATTTGATTTGTCTACTAAAAGTTGGAAAAAGTGGGCAGATAAAAATGATTGTGAAATATTTGTATTAGACCAGTTTATACAAGATGAACAATATATGAAACCTAATTGGCAAAAGTGGTATATATTTGATTTACTGGAACAGAACAACATTGATTATGACCAAATATTAGTGGTGGACGCAGATACAATAGTTCACCCAGATTGTCCTAATTTTTTTGAAGAAACCAATCACGAGTTTTGTGTTGTGAGAAATGATGGGTGTTATGAATGGGTATTGAGAAGTATTAAAGAATATAAAGACTTTTTGTTCAAAGATTTAGATGTTGATTGTTGGGAATATTTTAATAGTGGATTCGTTATACTGAATAAAAAACATAAACCATTTATTCAAAAAGTATTGAAGTGGTATGAAAGTAATGTTGAAAATATAAATTGGGCAGAAGAAAATATCAAAGCATCAACAGAACAAACACCACTAAATTTCTTGGTAAAGAAACACGGAATAAATGTAAAATACTTATCAGGAAAGTATAATTTACAAGATATGTTCAAAAAAAATCTATTATGGATAAATAATTTTAGTTGGTGGGACGATGAGTTGATATTTATTAATGCAGGTTGGGTATATCATTTTAATGCTATACCAGAAGTTCCAGACAAAAGAGACCAATCCTATTGGATAAAAAGAACCTATAAGGAGTTATATGAATAAAGTTATATTTTTTAGTGAATCAAATGTTAGAGGTAAAGTTCCAAGAGATTTTGAAAACGCACGAACTGAGTTCGGGTGGTCAATTATGTTGGACGCTGAGTGGTGTCCATTAAACGATTCACCAACAGAAAGATATGATTTAGGAATTGTAATTATTCCGAAAAACAATCCAAAGGTTGACTTATACAAATACAAACTATATTGTGAAAATGTAGCAGTTATGCAAGAAGGCCCACATTGGTATTATCAAGATTATTCAGTTGAGAACCAAATACATTATTTAAATTGTTTACGAGAAGCAGATTGGGTGTATTGTCATAATAAATCAGATATAAAATATTACAAAGGATTAGGTTGTAAAGATGTAAGAGTGATGAGGTCAATGATGATTCCAGAAGGATTGGATAGTCAATCTGGTTCATTGTATAAAGACGGAATATTATTAGGTGGTAATTTTGTTTCTTGGTATGGTGGTATGGATAGTTATTTGGTAGCATCAGAGGTTAATGAACAATTGTATGGTGTTTCAATGGGTAGAAAACAAGACCAAGAAGATATGATTGAAGATATTAAATACCTACCTTATATGAATTGGAGAGAGTGGATAAATCATATCGGACAATATAAAGTTGGAGTTCATTTGATGAGAACACACGCAGCTGGAACATTTAGTATGAACTTTGCGTTTCACGGAACACCAGTAATCGGATATAAAGGATTAGACACACAAGAATTATTACACCCACAAACTACCGTAGAAGTTGGAGATTTATTATCAGCAAAACAAATAATCAGTAGATTGTATGAAGATGAGTTTTTCTACCAAGAGTGTTCAGAACAAACAAAAAAATTATTTAATAAATATTATTCAGAAGAAGCATGGCTAAAAGATTGGAAAGTAGAAAATGGAACCAATTAGTTTTATAATACCCAGTCGTAATAACTTATCATATTTAAAAATGTGTTATAATTCAATAAGAAAGAACGCTGGGTATCGACACGAGATTTGTTTCGCAGATGACGCATCATCAGACGGAACTTGGGAGTGGTTACAAGAAATAGGAGAAAAAGATAATCTTGTCAAGTATTATAGAAATCCAGGCCCTGATAGGTGGGGATTGACTATTTTGTATGATGAGTTGGTAGATAATGTAGCAACAACAGACAGATTGTTTTTCTTTCACTCGGATATGTATCTAATGCCAAATGCAGTAGAAGAAATTGATAAGTATTTAAAAGAGGGAGTGGTAGTATCATTGACAAGAGTTGAGCCCCCATTACACCCTGCTGGACCAGAAAAGATAATCCAAGACTTCGGTTTAGAACCAGAAGAACTAAAAGAACAAGAATTATTAGATTGGTACAATAGATACAATCCAACACAAGAAACTACTGAAGGAGTATTCGCACCTTGGGCAATCACAAGAAAAGATTTTGAGGAAATCGGTGGACACGATTATATGTTCAGACCACAATCCAAAGAAGATTCAGATATATTCAATAGATTGATGTTAAATGGAGTAGAATTTAAACAAACTTGGAAAGGGTTGGTTTATCATATGACTTGTCGAGGTTCAAGATTCAATCCAATGGCAGGTGGTGGTGTCGGAAAAGATAGTCCGGAGTGGTTATACACTACGAACAAAAATATGAGAGAGTTTATTAGAAAGTGGGGAACGGCAGTTCAACACGACCAAATGATGAAACCAATTGTATCACCAGTTTATGATATTGGATTTGAATTAACAGAAGCTGCAGATGTGAATTTAATTAGAACATTAGAACCTTGGTGTGGTTATATGGTGGTTCCAGCTGCAGAAGAGATTGAACAATATATCAAAGAAGAACAACCAAACACAGATTATCAATTGGATAAAAAATTACATACAGATTTACCAGGTATTCCAATGTATGATATTAGAGTTAGATTTAATCCTTGGGATTTCACACAAGAAAGTTTTAATATATTACAAAAATTACCAGACATCATCAAAGATAGTGGTGAAGAAGGACAAGAATTCGAATTAGATATATTCGAAATATCAATAGACAAAATGACAGAACACCAAGAGGACAATATAGTATGCAGTTCAACTTAGTAAATAAAAGAACAAAAGAAGTAGTAGATGTAATCCAAGTAGTCAAAACTGAAGAACAAGTAGCAATAGAATTCTTTCGGAATAAAAAACAATTAGACAAAGAATCTTTTGACAGATTGTACGAGGTCAAGAAAGATGACAGAACTTGATTTACACGGATTTAAACACGAAGAAGTAGAAGATAAGTTAGCAAATTTATTGATTCTACATTATAATATGGGAAACTTCCCTATTAGACTAATCACAGGAAAAAGTGATAAAATGAAACAAATAGTTCGTGAAATAGTAAAGAAACACGGATTTACAGAAGATGACTTTTGGAATGAAAGTCCAGGAGCAATAATATTAAGGAGTTAAAATGGAAACATTACAAATTTTAGGTTGGGTATATTTAGGTCTATCCATTGGAGTAATAACAGGAGTATTTATATTGGGATTATTCCAAGCAGGCAGAGTTACAGCATTAGAGAGAGAAATCAATGATTTAGAGTTCAAAAATAAAATTCTAAGGGGTGAAAACAAAAGATTATCTCACAGAGGTAAACCAGTTCCAAGAAAAAAAAGAAATTGGAATAAAAAACCAGTTAAGAAATAGATACTTTTTTTGATTAGTTATATTTATTATCGAGTATGACTAAACAAGAACAACAAGACTTAAAATTAATTGTATATCGTATGGACGAAGCCGACAAACGAGTCGACTTGTTGCATAAAGAATTTAAAAACGATTTACAAGAGTTACACACAGATATCAAATTTATCAAAGAAAATCTATTCAATCCCGAAACAGGACTATGGGCAGAAACCAAACAAAACTCAGCATTTAGAAAGAATACTACAATGTGGAGAGGAATTATTGGTGGTGGTTTAATTGCCGCATTAGTAGAAAGTTTTTGGGGTATGTTCACAAATTAAATCAAAAAAATCAAAGAAAATACTTGACTTTTAGCAGAATTATTCATACATTGAGTTGTAATGATAATGATGATAAGGAGAAATTAATTATGGATATGGGAACTTTCGCTATGGGTTGTATGAATTATGAATTAACAAGGGACGCTGGTAATCTACCAGAACACGACATTGAGTTCCAAAATGAAACTGGTATAGGTCCGACCTATAATAATAATGAACCTATGACTGATGAAGAGTGGAGAGAAGCTCTTGAAGAAGACGGCAGAATGACACCGGAAGAAATCGATGAATATATCGATAGTTTCCATATGTAAAAAAAAACACTTGACTTTATCATTTATTATTTGTATATTATATAGAATTTAAAAGGAGATTATATGGCTATTATTTATGAAAAGAATTTTACTGACCCTAATGAAAAGGTTGTAAGACAATTTACTAATTGTTGTGGTGCTTCTGACAAAGGTACTGAGTTCGGTATCGTGTGTAGAGGTTGTTATTCACCTATTGAGGGTTATATGGCTGACGGAGATGATTCACCAGAAGAATTTGAAAACTTAATCAATAGTGAAGCAGTATTAAAAGAATTTAGAGAGTTTGTCAATCAAGAGTGGAACACTTATATGGAGTGGCACGATTATATAATTGAGAAACATTTTGGAAAGGAGAATTAAATGGCAAGATATTTTGTAAATGTAACTATGGAGATTTTCACACCAGACCAAGGTGTTGGTGAGAAAGCTGAAAAAAATGAAAATAGAGATGCGAGGTGGTTCGCAGATACTATTGCTGAGAAAACACAAGAACACATCAAAGATGAGTTTGAACACTCAGAAAGAGATTATCATTTAAATGAAGTTCAAGTAAATTATATGGAAAGGAGTTAATATGGACTTAGTATTTAATTTATCAGATTTAGTTCAGGCGTTAGAAGATACATTAACGCATGAAGAAA
>Ga0208899_1002689_pt1 | contig 11737 bp, 17 predicted proteins | sample VirMetDEL_Nov_24_FD_184518 | JGI IMG/M metagenome (GOLD analysis project Ga0208899, IMG submission 184518) | Aqueous microbial communities from the Delaware River and Bay under freshwater to marine salinity gradient to study organic matter... | ecosystem: Environmental > Aquatic > Marine >...
TACCAGATTATGTGCTATAATTAATGCAGGGAACAAATTTTGAATAGGGAAATAAATGGCTACTGAAAGAAATCCATACGATATGATGCCAGAAGAGGTTGGCGATGTTGTTGCTATGCCTATGGAGGAAGAGTCCAATGCTACCTTTGAGGTTGATCCTGAAGACGGTGGTGTTATTGTTGACTTCTCTGAACAGGTTGTGGGGATGGAAGCATCAGAAGATATTGCCGAATGGTTCGGTGATATGTCTGAACTTCTTGAAGAAGACGAACTAAATGATATTGCCAATGATGTTATTGAAAGCTATCAATCAGATAAAGATTCCCGTGCTGAATGGGAGTCCATGTTTGAGAGTGGCTTTGATCTTCTTGGTCTTAAATTAGAACAGGGTTCAGAACCCTTTGAGGGTGCATGTACCGCTGTACATCCCCTCCTGATTGAATCAGCAGTCAAGTTCCAATCCAAAGCTTCCGGTGAACTATTCCCATCAAGCGGTCCTGTCAAGGCACAGATACTTGGCAAGTCAAACGCAGAAAAAGAATTACAGGCCAACAGAGTTCAGAACTTTATGAACTATCAGGTAACGGAGCAGATGCCCGAATACTTTGATGAGTTTGAAAGAATGCTGTTCCATCTCCCGATCATTGGATCAGCATTTAAAAAGTTGTACTATGACGCAACAACCAAGCGTCCTCGCTCTGAGTTTATTCCTATTGATCAGTTCTATGTATCATACTATGCAACTGATCTTGCCAACGCTGATCGTTATACACATGTAATCTATCGTAGTCCTGTTGAAATAGCACGGGATATTAATGCTGGTGTTTATCAGGATGTTGATCTTCCCACACCATCATCTAATAATATTACAACCTTTGCAGAGAAGATGGACACAATCATTGGGTTGTCTCCCTCCTCTGATAATGATCCTCAGTATGTCTTGCTGGAACAGCACTGCTATCTTGATATTGAAGGAGAAGAGATTCCTCTTCCATACATTGTTACTGTTGAGAGTCAATCTAGACAGATACTAAGTATTCGTAGAAACTATAACCAAGATGATCCAAACAAAGAAAAAATAGGACACTTTGTTCATTACAGGTTTGTACCGGGTTTTGGTTTTTACGGTCTTGGTCTTATACACTTCCTTGGTAATTTGACTATGAGTGCTACTGCGGCAATGCGTTCGCTGATAGATGCAGGGCAGTTTGCAAATCTACCGGGAGGATTTAAGGCTAAAGGAGTAAGGATGGTTGGTGACAACGAACCTATTGCTCCCGGCGAGTTCAAAGAGGTTGAAGCAACTGGTATAGACTTATCAAAGGCTATTGTTCCCCTCCCCTATAAAGAGCCTTCCTCTACTCTATTCCAGATGTTGAATTTCGTAGCTACTGCTGGACAGAAGTTTGCGGACAGCACGGAGCAGGTTATCTCCGATGCTGCCTCTTATGGACCCGTTGGAACTACTATGGCTTTGCTGGAAGCAAGCAGTAAGTTTTTCTCAGCAATACATAAACGGCTTCACAAGTCCCAGAAAGATGAGTTCAGAATCCTTGCTCGTATTGACTATGAATATCTTCCAGAAGAATATCCTTATGATGTTCCATATGAAGATCGTAGTATTTTTAAACAGGACTTTGACGGTCGTGTAGATATTATCCCAGTATCTGATCCTAACATTCCATCCAATGCACATCGTATGATGATGGCAAACATGGCACTACAGATGGCGCAGCAGTCTCCTCCCGGTATGTTTAATCTGGAAGAACTTAACAGGACAATCCTTAATGCTGCCAATATGCCTAATGTTGATCAGATACTCCCACCCAAGATTGAACCTAAACCGCTTGATCCTGTATCAGATATCATGGCTGCTACTAAGGGTGTGCCTATTGCTGCATTTCCCGGCCAGAACCATGATGCACATATCCAGATTAAGATGGCATATCTTGAAGACCCTATGAATGGTAAGAATCCAATCATGCAGCGCATTGCTCCAATACTTCAGGCTAACATTCAAGAACATTCTATTATGAAGTATCAGGAACAGATGAATGGTATGACTGACCAGATGATGCAGGGAGTTAGTCCGCAAGAAGCGCAGAACCCTGCTGTTGTTGAGATGGTCATGGCACAGGCAGCACAGCAGATTCTTAACGCTAATCAGGCAATGGGTCAGGCGCAGTCTCCTGAACAACAGCTTGTATCTCTGGAACAGGCAAAGGTTGAACTTGAGAAACAGAAACTACAGTCTGATACTATGGTTCAGGCAGCAGAGATGGAACTCAAGACCAAGAAACTTAAACTTGAAGAAGCTGATCAGATCATTGATCTTCTCAAGACTAATGCTGCTAACAGCATGAAGGAAGAAAAATCAGAACTTGATCGTGAAGCCAAAGAGCGACTTAAAGAACTAGATATTGAAGGCAAGCTTGATCTTGAAGATTTTAAAGTAACAGCAGCAAATGAAAAAGAAGTTGCCCAGACAATTAAAGATATGTTAGAGGCAAGAATGAAAGATGATAAAGATATAGAAGATAAAGCTCTTGAAGCTTTAACACAATTAGCAGTAATGCAAAAGGAGAATAATTATGATGACTAAAGGTAAGGGGTATCCTGAACACGTAAAGGATACTGGTAAAAGTTTTGGCGATGCATACGCACAGGATATTACAGGCGGTCGCAATATCCGCAGTGCGCTTAACGAATGGGATGACTTCTCTTGGAAGTCGTCTGATAGCAAGAAGGGTTCTAAAAAGAAGTAGATGAATATTTGGGATGAAGTAGTTAATGGTTTTAATGAAGAAATTAATAACCTAAGACTTACATTATCAAATGGTTCTGCGGAAGACTATTCGCATTACCGACAAATAGTAGGGTCCATATCAAGTCTTGAGTGGGCCAGAGATAACTTAACAGACATAGTTAAAAAACGTATGTATATGGAGGATGACTAAAGAGATGCAACAAGTGAGTATGGGTGGTGCGATCAAAAATGATCTTTGGATTACTGATGTAGACGAAGCTCCTGATCCCTCACCATTGCCGAAGATACCGGGCTTTCATGTTTTGGTTCGCCCTGTTTCGGTAAAAAGCGTAACCAAGGGTGGTATCCTACTACCTGATTCTACCAAAGATGATATGGCTTATCTAACCACAGTGGCACAGGTTCTTTCAATGGGAGACTTGGCCTATATGGATAAGGATAAGTTTCCTGCTGGAGCTTGGTGTAATGTAGGCGACTATGTATGCTATGGTAAACATGCAGGAACCAAGTTGTTTTACAAAGGAGTTAGGCTTATTCTTTTGTTTGATGATCAGGTTATTATGAAAGTAGAAGACCCAAAAGACCTTGATCCAACATTTAATCTAGGAAAGGGGTCTGGATGATTTGGGAAAAGTAGTATAGTGTGGTATAATATTAATAACGTAAATCGTTTGTATCGTTAGCAACGGAGAATAAAATGTCTACAGAAGATAACTGGAACGATATTGAAGTTTCAGCAGAAGATAAAATTGAGATTGAAATTGAACAGGATGTACCTGAAGAAGTTGTAGAGGAACAGCCTGTACTGGAAACTAAAGAAGAAGTTAAAGAAGAAGTTAAAGAAAAAACTCCTGAACTGGAAGGTATTGAAACCAAAGGTGCAGAGAAAAGAATACGCCAGCTTATTCGTCAACGTAAAGAACGTGAAGAAGAAGTTGAAAAACTATTAGAAACTAATAGAAAACTTTCTGAAACACTAAAGCAAAAAGAAGAAGAAGTTTTTAATGTTAGTAAAAATAGTCTTGAAGCATCTGAAAAGCAGCTAACAGATAAGATTGACTTAGCTCGTCAGGCTTATCTAGAAGCCTTTGAAGAAGGTAACAAGGAACGGGTACTTCAAGCACAGGAAATGCTTAATGAGGCCCAAGCAGATTTAAAGAACGTAACTTCAGTAAAGTCTCGTTACTCTGAAGAATATTCTGAGCCTGTTCGGCAAGAAGCACCGGCCCCCGCACCAAGACGCAGGGATAGACGTGCAGAAGAATGGGCAGGTAACAACGAGTGGTTTGGTAAGGATAATGTTATGACTGCCGCTGCTTTGGCAATCGATGCTGATCTAAAGGAGCAAGGATATGATCCAGACGATGAAGACTTTTATGACGAAGTTAACAACAGGATTCAAGAAGCTTTTCCACACAAGTTTGGAGAAGTTCAGGAACGTGTGCAGGAAAACACGAACAAACCTGCTCAAGTGGTATCGGGGGCTTCACGCTCGTCTCCGAACTCTGGTAGGAAGATTAAGCTTTCGAAAGAAGATGTAAATCTTGCTAACAAATGGGGTATCCCACTTGAAAAGTATGCCGCTGAAAAGTTGAAGGTAACTTCGGCTGACGGCGAATATACTGATATTAATTAGAACGTGGAGGATAAAATGAATACACGAAATGAATCACGTAGTAGCGATGTTCGTGAGAACAACATGAGAGAAGATCAGTGGACCTTTGAAGAGCCTAATGCTTTGGAAATACCTGACTCGGTGAAAGCCCGGTTTGATTCCGAAGGAATGGCTTATCGGTGGATACGTATATCTGTCAGAGGTGCCGATGATGTACTCAATGTTGGGAAAAGACTTCAAGAAGGATGGGTACTTGTTACCCCCGATGAAGTTCCCGAACTTGCAATTTCATCTGCCGTGAGAGATGAAGGCCGGTATCAAGGTGCAGTCTGTCGTGGGGATTTGGCGTTAGCCAAAATGCCAGCCGGTAAAGTTAAGGCTAAGAGAAGGTTTTATGAGAACAAAGCTAATGATCAAATGGATGCTGTGAATGCCCAGTTGATGAAAAACTCTGACTCTCGTATGCCTATTACAAACTCTAGCCGTTCAGTTACAACACGGGGAAGACAACCTTCTTTTCAGAACTAACTTCCCTACAACTAAGGAGATGAAACATGTCTACTACTAAAGCATTTCGTGGTTTCATTCCTGCTCGTAAGAAAAGTGGTGGCTACAATAACGAAGCCGTCACCGACATGATTACTCTGACCTCAACGGGTCAGGCTCAGTCGCCCACCAATAGCATCTTTACCGGCGATCCGGTTGTGCTTCCCGGTGCGAACTTTGCAACGATTTCTCCGTATATCGCTGCAACGCTCAAGCCCTCTGGTGTGTTCATGGGTTGTCAGTATGTCGAAAATGGCGAGCAGAAATTCTCCCGGTATTGGCCGGGTGGAGTGTCAGCCACGGACATTAAATTCTTTGTAATCACTGATCCCGATCAGACGTATTACATTCAGGCTTCTCTGTCGCTTTCGGCGGGAGAGTTGGCTATTGTCAAAAACTACAATGTAACCGTAAGCTCTACAGCTTCTTCCGGTAATACCAGAACGGGTCAGTCCAGTTACTACCTTGATGGTGCCTCCGGTACGGAAGCTGCTGCTGCTGTACGTGTTATTGGTAAAGCTCAGTATCCAGATGAAAAAGATTCTGATGCTTATCCGATTGTGGAAGTATGGCTTAACCATCACCGTGATCGTTTCGTAACGGCCACGGCATCTACGGCTTAATAGGGAGGATTTATTATGGCTATTAATAGAGCTAGTATTAGCAAAGAACTCCTTCCCGGTCTTAACGCCGTATTTGGAATGGAGTATGGAGAGGTTAATAATGAACATGAACCTCTTTATGACATTGAAAACTCGGACAGAGCTTTTGAAGAAGAAGTCCTCTTCACTGGCTTTGGCACTGCGCCAACCAAAGGCGAGGGTGCTGCGGTTTCTTATGACGATGCACAGGAAAGCTACACGGCCCGTTATACTGCGGAAACCGTTGCGCTTGCTTTTGCTGTCACTGAAGAAGCTATGGAAGATAACCTGTATGACACGTTTGCGAAGCTTCGTGCCAGAGGTCTTGCCCGTGCGATGGCAAACACCAAGCAGGTAAAAGCCGCTAACATTTTCACGAATGGTTTCACTGATACCATTGGTGATGGTGCTGCGTTCTTCTCGGCTGCTCATCCGACTATTTCCGATGGTAATCAGTCCAACCTTCTGGCGGCTGCTGACCTTACGGAAGCAACTCTTGAAACTGCACTTACCAGCATTCAGAAGATCAAAGATGATCGTGGTATTCTGATTGGTGCCAGTGCTGTTTCTCTGCATGTCCCTGTTGATTCGTGGGCGATTGCGGATCGTATTCTTTCATCGCCGGGTAACACTCAGACGAGTGCTGCTGGCGCTAACCCGAATACGAACGCCATCAATGCCACCCGTCACATGGGTATGATTCCTGAAGGTTACTTTATCAATCGTCGTTTCACCGACGTTGATTCCTACTTCATCAAGACTGATGTTCCGAATGGTGCGAAGATGTTCGTCCGTTCGCCGCTTCAGACGAAGATGGAGCCGGACTTTGATACGGGTAATCTTCGGTTCAAGGCACGGGAGCGTTATAGCTTCGGTGTTTCGGATTGGCGTGGCTACTTCGGTAGTGCCGGTTAATAAAGTGTGGGGGAGTGGTGTAATGCCACTCTCCTGCTACTTTACCTAAAGGAGAGATTATGGCTTCAAATATTAAAGTTGCAATAGCAACTGGAGATGCTGTTCTTAAATATGTAGATACTGACACAACTGTTGGAAGCAACGGTACTGCTGATAGTAATATTCCAAGCACGACACGCATTGTAGCTATTCATGCATTGGCAACAGCGGCTGGTTCTTATTCAATTAAAGGTCAACGTCAGATTACAAATAAGACTGCTGAAGGTACAGCTATTAAGTTTCAGGTAGCAGCCAACGAAGCTTCGGATATTTATATCGGAGACATGGGTGTTGCAGTTTACGGTGTGGTCAGTATTTCTGGTCCCACTGATGGTTGCGTTCTAACTGCTATGCTTGGCTAGTCATGCCTGACTACGCATATTTAAAATCAGATTTAATTAATACGACTGAGAACGATTCAACGGAGTTTGCAACGCAAATTCCCTTTTTCATTACCAAAGCAGAACTTCGTATCACAAAAGATATTGATGATATTGGTTTGGATGAATTTACAACCGTTTCAGTTTCATCAGGGAATGCAGGTGCCGTTCCGCTGAATGATCGTGTACGTATTGTTCGTAACGTAAACTATACTGTAAGTACAGGAACAACTGTAACTAATTTGCTGCAACGAACTGTTGAGTATGCAAATGATTACTGGCCTGTAAGTGCATCCACAGGCATCCCCAGATATTATTCACGGCGTACTAACTCAAGCATTAAGATAGTACCCACACCAGTTTCAGCAACCACTGTTGAAATACAGACGGCATCACAACCGCTTGCATTGGCATCGGCAACAGGCACAAGTGTTACAACCAGTAACTACTTCAGTGAATACTGTTACGATGCCTTATTTTATGGTTGCCTGATAGAAGCTACCATGTACATGAAGGATTGGGAAACTCTTCAGGTATGGCAAACAGAATATCAAAACTCAATTCAAACCCTTCGTAATCAGGCTCGCAGAACTAGACAGGACGACATGGAAGTTGCAGCTTCTCCTGCTGGCGGTCCTAATACAATTACCCAAGCAGGATCATAGGAGAATATAAATGGCAAGGTTTGTACGTAAAATTCTAAATCCAAAAGAAGTTACTAGAAGATTAAAGGGTAGGGGAAAATCGCCATCCAAACAATCTGGTACACCGGGCGGTAATATACCACAGAAAAGCAATAAAAAACCAACATCAAAACCTATTGATGATGAAAAGGGTCGTGGTCGTGGCAAGTTTCAAAAAGGTTCTGCTCCTGCTCCACAGAATCAAAATGTTTCTACAAGAGTTGAAGACGATGCAGCAGACTTTGTTAATAAGGGCGGTGCTGGTAAAGTAGAATCCCGTGGTGATCGGATGGTTCGTGGGACTGTTGGTGGTGGTAGTAAAAGCAGTCCTGAAGCTGGTAAAGAGAAAGCTAGACTTCAAACCATTATACGAGACAAGTCTAAAACTAAAAGACAGCGAGATGCTGCTCAAGCAAAGCTTGACAAGATGAGAACCGCAGATGAAGCTGCTACAGATAAAGCAAGAAGTTCTGCTGCTAAAACTAGACGAGCTACTGCTGAAAAAAATAGAGGTAAAATTAAAGACCCTGCTGGACACTTTATGCAAACAGGGGAGATTGTAGAAGGATTTAATCCTACTCCTAATCAAATTAAAAAAGCAAACATGAATGCAGGTAGGCGTAAGGCAATGCCTAAAAAAGGAGGCGGTTACATGAAAAAGAAAATGGCTGGTGGCGGTTCACTAAAGATGGTAGAAAAGAATGGTAAGAAAGTTCCGTTCTATGCTGCTGATGGTGTAGGTAAGATGTCTAAAGGCGGTGGAGTTAGTAAAGCAATGGGCGAAGATCGCACCCGTGTTCCCGCAGAATACTCAGCAAAAGCTCAGTCTAAGAAACCTGTAAAGAAAAAGATGGGTGGCGGTCAAGTTTACAAACGTAAGCGTGGTGGCAAGGTTGTTTCCGGTAACGATGGTAACTCTATTGTAGCCGCATGTTATGATTAGAAAATTAGTAGGGAAGAGAATTAGACCTAAAAAAAAATCTAGTTCTAAACCTAAAACTAAAACTGTTCAAAAACCTGTTAAGCAAGGCATAACAGAAAGAGATGTTAAGGGGCAGATGAAACGTGGTGTTTCGCCAACCATAGCTCGTAAGGCAGCAAATAAGAGAGCAAGAAAAAGATTAGCAATAGATATTCCTCAACGTTTAAACATGCCAAAAAAAGAAGCTGAAGATATAATAACAATACAAATATTAAATGCTAATAAAAATATGTCAAAAACTGAAGCTCGTAAACTGGCAAAAGCAGAAATAAAACTAGGTGAAAACGAGAGAGAAGTAGCCGCATCATTTAAGAGAGGATTTCAAGACGTATCTGATAAAGAACTTAAAGATGAAGCTTCTAAAAAATCAGGTGGTAAAGTTTATAAACGTAAGAAAGGTGGCAAGGTTATTAAAAATAATACAAGTGGACAAGACCTTGTGAACTCTTGCTATGACTAACCGTTCCTCTATAGGAAAACAAATTACTCGTCCCGGTAAAGTTAAGAAAGTAATGGGTGAGTACAAGCGGGGCAAACTTAAAAGTAGTTCCGGTAGAAAAGTTAAGAGTAAGAAACAAGCAGTTGCCATCGCACTTAGCGAGGCACGTAGAAAGAAACGTAAAAGGAGAAGTTAGATGGGACCGCATACACTTATTAAACGGCCACATAATCTGGATGAAATTGTAGGCCGTCCTACTGGACAGGGCTTTGGTGCTGCACGTAAAGGACCGGCTGTAAAGGGACCGCCGCAGGATGTTGTGGTTGACGAAGACTACGAACAGGGCAAAGCTTTTAAAGTAGAAGACTAATCATGGTTGCAAGAGAACAACTCTTAAAAGCTATTGAACAGGTTGAAAGCGGGGGACGCAGAGACGCTGTTAGTCCTAAAGGTGCCAGAGGCCGTATGCAGGTTATGCCAGCAACGGCAAAGCAACCGGGATACAGAGTTAAACCTGCCCGTGATGAAAGCGAAGAAGAGTATACCAGAGTTGGCAAAGACTATGCTATGGCATTGCTTAAAAACTATGGTGGTGATCTTGAGGCTACGCTTGTTGCCTATAACTATGGACCGGGAAATGCTAACAAATGGATAGCTTCTGGTAGAAATAAAAGCGATCTTCCCAAAGAAACCAGAGATTATATTACCAAAGTTAGCAAAGAACTTGGAGGAAAGAAAATGGCAAGACGACCACTAAAAGCTATAAAACAAAAACAACTTTCAGAACTAACTAAGAAAGCAATAAAAAATCCTGATAGTGCAGATGCTCGTAAAGTTGTTCGTGAACTTATTGCCAGAGGCTTACCTGTTCCAAATAAACTTAAAGGTTCAATAGGTAGGGCCAGAGCAGAAGCTGGTATTGGAAGTCCTGCCGGTGAAGTTCCACGCCCTAAATCAAAAGCTGTTCCACGTCCTAAAAGAAAACCTCCTGTACCTGAAGAAGAGCGTATGATAGGACAAGACCGTGCTTTTAATGTTCCAAGAGGAGATGCAGTAAGACCTGTTATATCTCAGAACCGTTTGCCTAAAAGGCCGGTTGGAGCAACTGGCCCTCGACGGATTGGGTCAGCCGACAATCAATTACGAGGTGGTCCTTCGCTTCCCGGTAGAAATCCTACTGAAGCAGAATTTGCTACTCCACCACGTCCCGGTAGAAATCCTACTGAAGCAGAGTTTATGTATATGATAGGACAGCAACGCCCTGATCCATCAATGATGACACCTCCTATGCGCTCTGTAAGAAGTAGAGATATAGATGAAGATTATGCAGGTAGAAGAGGTTTGCCTTCTTTAGAACTTATGTCTAATGCTCCGCAAGCTGATGGCTTTGTAGGAGATGAACCCGGCGCACCTTACAGATCAAGCGGTGGTCGTGGTGAGATGGAAGGTAACAGAGGTTATGAAACTCTTCGTGAATACTTTATTGAAGACGTGACACCTCGTAAGTCTAAGGTAATGACGCCTTTTGGTATTATTGATATTGATAGTACTGAAGATGCATATGGTAGTGGCGATGAAATTACAGACATGCAAATTGAAATGGGACAGAAAAAAGGTGGCCGTCTTAAAAAGAAAAAGAAACCAACCGCTCGTAAGAAGGTAGCTGCTAAAAAGAAAAAGGTTGCTGTAAAGAAAAAGCCTGTTGTGCGTAAGAAAGCTGTTGCAAAGAAACCACCTATGCGTAAGAAGACTGTAGCTAAAAAACCTGCTGGTCGTAAACGTGCAGCTAAAAGAGGCTTCGGCGCAGAACTTAGAGGTAACTAATATGGTTGACTTTAAAGCTAAAATAAAAGCACAGAAAGCTAAAGATAGAGAACGGGCTGGTAAAAGATCAAAGTCTGTTTCAGGAGATAGAATGCCTTCAGCACCAAGAGCTTCTTTACCCTCTGCTAAAAAAAGCGCAAACAACAGTGCTGCAATTATGAAAAGTGTTGCTAGTCTTTTTAAAAACAATGATCCATATAGCAATTATGAACCCGGTGATTGGGGAAGTGATACTGATTTAGGTGATTTTGCAGATGCTGATTGGGTTTTAAAAAAAGGCGGTCGTCTTAAAAACGCTGGTAAAAGAAAACGTGCAGCACTTCGTGGGCAGCGTTCTGAACTGAGAGGATCGTAATATGAGTAATAAAAAATTAAGAAAGACTGTTACTTCTGATTTAGATAAACCAGAAGAAGAAGAAAAGAAAAGCGAAAGAGATGAGCTTTTTGATAACTTAGGATCAGGCATGGGTCTTTTACCTGCTGTTGTTGGGGCGATGGGTCCAAAAGGATTAACGTCTATTGGACTTGTCAAAGGACTTCTTGGAAAAAGCAAAGGTGGTAAAGTAGGTAAGAAAAAAACTACTGTTAGAAAACGTGCTGCACTTAGAGGACAACGCTCCGAACTGAGAGGATCGTAATATGGCTAAAGACTATGAAGATGATGTAAGTCTTTTTGAAGAACTTCTAAAAGAATATGAAGAAGAAGAAGATGCTGAAGAAGTAGGTGAGCCAGTTTCCGGTGATAACATTAATGTAATACGTCAACAGGTACAGAGTGGCGGCGGCGGTGGCGGCAAAGGTGGTGGTAATATTCTAGGAACTCTTGCCAGAGTAGGACTAATGGCTGCAAGTGGTGGCGCAAGTGCTGGAGTACCAGTTGGTGATCTGAGTACGTTTATGTCCTTT
>Ga0208899_1002697_pt1 | contig 11718 bp, 15 predicted proteins | sample VirMetDEL_Nov_24_FD_184518 | JGI IMG/M metagenome (GOLD analysis project Ga0208899, IMG submission 184518) | Aqueous microbial communities from the Delaware River and Bay under freshwater to marine salinity gradient to study organic matter... | ecosystem: Environmental > Aquatic > Marine >...
AGAAGAAGAGGTAGAACTTGCCTTTCCAGAAACATAAATATCTGACTTTTGAGGTATTACATTGATTGCATTAAAGATAACAGTTGTCTGTCCACCTCTAACATTTAAAAATTGTTTTGTTTGAAATGCTGCGTTAGCAATACTATTATCTCGTTGTATAAATTTAAAATCCATTTCTTGATCTTTACCAGATGATACATCTATTGATAATAAATAACCAGTATAACCTGCAGGTATGGTATATAAACACATTAAAGTTTGTCCATTACCAGCAGTTATAGTTGCAGCAACATCAGATCCACCTGTATAAGTTACAGATATATTTCCAACATTATTTCCAGATGTTCCCGCAGTCTCAACAGACATTCTAAATACTCTTAAAAAAGTTTGTGTAGTTGTAACTGTAGTTGTTCCATCCATATCAACAGTTTCTTCAGCTAAATTATAAGAACCATCTAGACCTTGTATTCTTAAAGTTCTAGCACCAGTTCCTGCTACATCGTCATTAACATCATCGCTTACTACATCAACAGTAACAGCTGTAGATTGCCAAGGATAGTCGTCTCCTGTTTCCCAAATAGTTTCAAAAGAACCTGAACCAATAGAACTATTATATCCAAACTTATTAATCATAGAATAACCAGGAACTTTACCTTGCTGTACAGCTAAATAAAATGGAATGTCATCAACTGTACTTCCACCTGTTATTGGATTGACATTATTACAAGACATTAACAATTCCCTCCCATACTAAACCAAGTATAACGTTCTGTTTCTTGTTTAATTTCATTTAAAAAAGTAGAATTCAGTTGTTCTACCACAGCTGAAATAGATCGATTAATCTGTTTTTGATTAGACTCGTCATATTCTTTTTTAGGTTCAGGTATTCTTACATTTATTTTTGTCATTATCGTCTACCATCTGGTTGTAAATCTAAGTTTAATGTACCAAATCTCCAGTCTTCACTAATATTTTGATTGGCTATTTTAATATTTGCATATCTTCCTCTTGCTCTAGTGTCTTTCTTTTGTGTAGTAGAAGTAATAGTAAATGGACTTAGAGCAGTTGTTGTACTTGAATCTTGTGGGTAACGTTTAACGGCTAACGTCATTTCAATATTACCTTGTAGGTTTTTAAAATCAGGAATAAATCGTCTCATGGCTAAAAATATTTCACCATCCGTTCCTTCTATTTTTAAATCAAAATCAAAAGATTGAATATAAGAGGTAATAACCGTTGTCGTTCCATCTGGATTGACTTGGTCCGTTCCTACATGATGTTCAAATAATACCGTTTGACCTAAATTATCTTGTCCTACTACGGTAGGAAAAGTTCCATTGGCAGTTGAATTATATTTAGTTGCAAAAGGATTAGGATAAACAATAGCATCGATCCACGATGTTCTGGCCTCGGTCCCTGTATACCAAACTTGACCAGGTTGTCCTTCTCCATAGTTATAAACAACATATTGATCATTAAAATCAGAATTAGTAGAAGTATAATACCAAATCACTTCGTTATGTAAGTTATCAATTCCTGCAAATACTTGTTGACCCTTCGTCACATCAATTTGATCGTACACATAATCTAATACAGAAGATTGTAATGTTTTCACAGTACCATCAAATAGAAAGAATCCATTCGCAGACATCCAATAAGCAATACCATCAATTTCTACCACAGCATTTTTACCTATCAAACCACAGTTGGTACCTACTTGTTCAAATCCAAAAGTAAAAGGAGCACCAATATATCTCATGGTGTATAATGCATTATCCGTCCAAACCAGAATGGTTTCTTTTGCTTTTAATGCACCCACGATCCGCGTTCCATCTTGCAATCTAAAACTACCTGCAGCGTTGATCGCGGTTTGTGTATAATCATTAATATTTTCAACATCCGAGAAACGAATAAACATATCATCTTGAGTAGATGTTGTTCCAATCGTTGTTTCTGTTCCAAAATGAACTAAGTGTCTTGTGGTTGGTGATACTAAAGTAAGTCTGGAAGCAGTTGGATTATTAGTTGTTTCAAATCCTGACGTGGTCGTAGAAGCGCGTACAGTTAAAGGAGTTACAGCTCCCGCATTCCAAGTAAATGTTTTTCCATTAGCAATGGTTGCAATTAATACTTGACCAAAATTATCTAAAGACCATAGTCCTGGTTCAAGGACAACATCGTTTGCAGAAGATGCGTCTCCCCATCCACCTGCACCCCAAGTATCAGTTCCCCAACCATAACCATACGATTGTTCTGCAGGACCAACATTTTCATAAGGTTTAACATCTATACTTCCACCTGTTGCAACCGTAGCAGTAGCAGCAGAAGATTGAGTAATAGTAAAAGTAGTGGTAGATCCAACAGTTGTAACTTGAAATAATTTATCTTCAAAATCTGCATCCGTAAAACCCGTTCCTGCGGGTAATGTTACATTGTCTAATAAAACAATATCTCCTGCAATTAAACCATGAGATGTTCCTGTTGTAATGGTACAGATAGCAGATGTATCCGTTGTAGCAATCGTTGCTGAAGATAATGTAGCTCTTAAAGGTGTGATGTCATAGAGCTGACCTTCAAAATATAATAATAAAAATTTATCGGTACCAATCGCAACATATCTATTTCCAGATATATCTACAAACGCATGTAGTTTTCTGGAAACACCAACAATGGTATCTGTAATTAAAGAAGACCAACCTGATACTTTTTCAGGTAATCCATATCTAAATCTTACATTATCAGAATCTACCCAACGACCTTGAGCACCTACTGTTGTATTTTGTTTATCTATGCCTGGTAAGAATTTAACTTGTTGAAGAGGCATGTAACCTCCTATATCTTATCTTTATACACCCAACCTAGTGTGGCATTTACATATACTAAAGTAAATGCTGAAAGGTTAGTAGATACAGTTAAATTAGAAGCAGCTCCATTAATAGTAGAACCATTTCTTCCAACTGTTAAATTATTTGAAGCTAAGTTATTACCGCTATCAATTAATGTCACTTCGTCTCCAACCGATGGGGATGCTGGTAAATTAATAGTCACAGGAGCTCCAATTCCTGATCCTGAAGTATCGACCAATACTTGATCTCCATTGACTGCTGTATAGGTTGCACCTGGAGTTACATATCCTTTTTTTCTCAAACCAAGACTTATATTCGTTCCATCCGAATACAATAAATTCGTAGATGCAATCGGTAATACAACACCTGTTCCTGATACCGTTTTAACGGTTAACGTATATAAAGAAGAAGATCTAGAAGTTGCATCTTCTACAATAAAAACTCTTTCTGCAGAATCTGGCATGGTGACCGTTCTATTCGCTGTTAACGTTCCTGTTAGTTTAAAATATAAATTCTTTCCATTCGATACTGCACCATTCGCTAGGGACAATGCAACATCGGATGCTGCAACATCTACTGCAATATAACCTGATACTGCTTGTTCGAGTTGTTGTAAATTGGTATTGGTAATCGTGCCCCATGTCCCAGACTTTTCGCCTGTAGTCATGAGCTCTAATTTTAAATCACTTGAATAAGTACTTGCCATATTTCTCCTACGGATTATCTGGATCGATTGGAATCCAAATACCAGTTGCTCCTGGATTTATTTGGTTCCATGTTATCACATCTATGGTGTTAGTTGCAAGGTTAAATCTTTGCCCTGTAACAGGAACAGCAGTGACTATATTAACAGCTGTATTACCAATAGAAACATTTATACGATTTCCTGTAGCATTTACAATAACATTAGTAATACCTACGCCTGCAAAAGGTGTTGATGCAAATGATGTAGCTCCAAAAAACATAATTATCCTCTACTTGTTTGAATAGGTACCCATACTTGATTTGCGCCAGGTACAACCCCATCCCATTTTTTAACTAATACATTAGATGTTGCAATTTCAAAAGCAGTTCCTGTTGGGAAAGCGGTTGCATTGGCTTTGATAGTAACCGTTCCTATAGATAGGTTTTGCCTGTTAGTAGTAACAATCGCAGTAGCATTGGCCTTAGTGGTAACATTACCAACTGTGATTTCTACTCTATTTCCTACTACCGATACGTTTGCATCTGCAGTAACAGTAACATCTCCTGTATCTGTATTAACTCTAGATCCAATAGGAAATACATTTGCGTCTGCTGTAACACCTACCGTTCCTGTACTTAGATTGACACGTGAACCTGTAACCGAATATTTAAATTGGAAAGTAACAATTCCCGTTGCAAGATTCGTTTGTATTCCAGTTGGGAATACATTAGCATCAGCGGTCGTCGTTACACTTGCGGTAGTTAAATTAACTCTGTTTCCACTTACACCTACTACATCCGCAACTTTAACAATACCTGTAGTAAAGTTAGCTTGGTTTCCTGTAACACTAACATTAGCACCCGCTGCAACCGTCACGACTCCTGTTGCAAGAGACGTGGCAATACCATTGACTCCTACAACATCAGCAACTTTTAAATTACCAATACTAAAGTTTAATTGACTTCCCGTAGGAATGACTAAAGCTTTACCAATGGTAGTTACAGTATTATTAGATTGATTAATCTGTGATCCTAAAACATTAACAAATGCATTAGGATTAAATCCTACATCAGAGAATGCCGAGGATGCAAAAGGAGTTGCGCCGAAATACATAGGCGATTACCTCGCCGTTGTTGGAATATTATTGGTTCCGACTAGTGGATTTTCTGCAAATGCCATGTAGATGTATGTTGAACCTGAACCATTTGTATTAACATTGGTATCTCTCATTTTAAAACCATTAGATACAAAATCATGGTATCTAGTTGAGGCATTTTCTGCATCAGAAGTATTAGCATTAAGTTCTTTATATACTGGATTGTAAGTATCTCTTTTATCATCATACATTCTCCATTGAGTTGTTCCGCTACTAGTACATTTAATCATAACAAAAGCTGGTTTAAATCCTGTGTAAACAAATGTTCCATTTGTGCTTCCATTACCTGTGTAACCACCAAACTTGCTGAAACCTTTTTTCTCTGCGAAGCAGTAGGCGATATGATTATCACTTGGATCATTTACATCTCCACTAGTGCTTACAGTAAATACAGAACTTGTTGGTTCAGTATTATTCCATCTTGTTGCAGAACTTTGAGATGCACTAGTTGAATTTAAAAGCATATATTGAGATGCACCTAGCGATTTATGATAACAGTTCCATTGTCCACCATCTCCGCCATCTATCCTTTTTACTACATAAAAAGAAGGTGCAACACCCAAACCATGTCCAACAGTCGCTACACTTCCAGTACCAACAAACTTTACAATACTAAATCCACTTGTTGTATTAACTGAAACAGTAGAAGTAATTGAGCCATCTGTGTTAGATGCAGTTGTGTTTGAAGCTAACCAGTTCCAATAAACATAAGTATAACTACTTGCGTTCCATTGACCATTGACACCTACTACAAACCCATCAGAATTAAAACTCTTTAACATTTGAGTTTCGCCAGTTGCTTCTGCTGAAGTTGTATCTGTAGTTAAAGCATTTCCAGCACCTCTTACACCATCAATTAAAGTATTAGATTCTGCATTACTTCTTGATTTTGACCAAACTAAATCAGGTTGAAAACCTACTCCTGTTATAGTTGCTTCTGCACCTGTACCAGTATGTAGTTTAGTATTAAAATAATCTGAAGGTTTATTTATCTGTGCCATTAGCTGTACTCCTGTGAGTTAATTGATTTCGTACAAAGTGCTTTATAACCTGTTGGAACTGCATATTCAAATATTCCAATTCCATCATCAGGATTTTCAGCAGAAGATACAGCAGTTGTTCCGAAGTAGCCGTTGCCGAAGTTAAAACTAACAGTAATAGTTCCACCACTCCAATTTCCTACTGCTGGAAAATATACTTCTCCACTTCCTAAAGCAGTTATAGAAAATGTACCTTGTGATGAACCATTCAAATAAAATGTAACTTCATTATCATCTAAATTCATAGCAACACCTACAATATCATTTACAGCTATAGCTGAACCATAAGATGTAAATTGTGAACCATCACCGACTGTAATAAATTTATTTCCATTACCACCATAGTAACCAAATACTTTTGCATCAGTTGGAGAAGATGGAGAATTATAACCAAGTTCTGCATCTAAATTATAATATTGATTAGCACCACCTATAGCTAATCCATCTTGGTCAGTTATTACTTTTACTTCCCAAAACCATTTTCCTTGAGATACACCTAAATTTGCTATTGCTGTTTCTGAAATTGTATCAGTAACAGTTAAATTCCCATTTGAAAAAGTATTAGTTGTTGAACTTGCACTACTACCAGCTTGTGATGCTAATGGATTCATAGTAGCAAAAACATTACTAGGCGTATCTATTGTTTGTGTCATTGTACCATTCACACTAAAGTTATTTGCATTACCTGAACTATCTGTTCCAAAAGCACCTGAATTTTCAAACTTTAAAAAGAAACCATTAGTTCCATAAGTAACACTAGGTGCAGTTTTAGGTTTCCATATTCCTGTTGTTGCATCTGTTTCCCCAAAAGCTGATGCGTCATAAGCTGTGCCGTCTATGAAGTGATAGTGTGACATTGAGCCATCAAAATATTGTGCAGAATCATAATTTCTTTTTCCAATAGAGTGTAAAGCTGACGCATTAATTAAAGTATCAATATTTTGAGATGGATAAGTACCACCTACTGCTTGTTGCACTCCATTAACATACATTTTTACTCTATCACTACTTGTTGCTTGTGATGTATCTACAGACAATACCACATGATACCAAGCTGAAACATCTCTAAAGACTGCTGTTGTAGAAATATTAAATTCAGCACTACCACCAACATCTTGTGCAAATTGTAATTGATCCGTAACAAATCTTAAATTACATTCGTTACTACCATCTGAACCAGCAGATAGTATCATTATTGTATTTCCTAAATCCGACTTTTTTAGCCAAGTAGATAAAGTAAATATTTTATCTGATGTGGGTGTAGAAAATGTTCTTGTTAAATATGTAGTAGCCATTAGTTAAACTGTCCTCCATTATTAATTCCCACTGTTACCGTAATAGAAAAAGCTCTATCTGCAACTTGAGACTCGGCATCAGTTGCTCGTATCGTAAAAGCATAAGTAGTTTCTGCCGTAGCACCGCTCTCGGTACCACTTATCACACCTGTGGAAGCATTTAAAGTAAAACCTCCTGGGAAATCTCCTGTAGTTTTAGCATACGTTACAGCACTATCAGAGGTAGCTTCTACCGTAAACGATCCTGCAGCTTCTGCTGCAACGGATCCTAAAGATCCTGCTGCGGTTACCCAAGTAGGTGCATCGGATACCGTTAGATCAGCGGATGTGGAACGTACGGCTAATCCATTTGGGTTTTCAATTCGTATATAATAAGTTCCATCAGTAGTTAATGTAAATGTTGCACTGATACTTGTAGAACTATTAAAAGTAACAGAATCAGGTGTATAAATAGCACCTGAACTAGCAATAGCATTGACTACCGCACCATTCACGAATCCTGTGCCTGTAATAGTAATACTAGTTTGAGCATTGGTAATCGTGTTAGGAGAAATAGAAGTATACGTAGGAAAGGTTAAAGCAGTAATAGAGCCACCATTTACGGTTAAGCTATCTGCTGCTAAACTTGCTCCTGATGCAATAACAACAGCATCTCCTGATTTACCAACCGTAACCGTATTGGTTGATTCATTAATAATATTATTGCCGTCTTGATCTTGGACGGTATTTACTTTTAAGATTCCCATTATGATACCGTTAATAATGCCGTTAAGGACCTTCCTGCAAGTCCTGTATTATTCTCTACTCTTATATAATAAGTTCCTGCTGTTGACAATGTGAAGTTGCAGGTTAAGGAAGAAGAGCTATTAAAAGTGACTGTATCTGCTGTAATAATTGCTCCTGTAGAAGATAATTGAGCCTCTACACTAGGAGTTGCAATATAATTAGACCCTGTAAGGGTAATAGCAGTTTGCACCGATGTAGATGCTGTGGTTGGTGAAATAGAAGATATGGTAGGAAATAATCTTGCTTGAATACTATTTCCTGATATCGTTAATGCATCAGCTTGAAGCGAGGCTCCCGAAGCTATGATAACTGCATCTCCTGAATTTCCTATCGTTACTGTATTGGTAGCTTCATTAATTAGGTTCTCCCCTGAAGTATTCTGCAGTGTATTTACTTTTATTATACTAGTCATTATTTAATCCCATACATTAATATAGTTCCATCAAAGTTTCCACTAGACATTTGAAATCTTACTGCGTTTACAGCAGAAGTAGTATTTCCATAACCTGCTACAATTTGATTTATTGCTAAATCAGCTTGGTGTACGTAAGTATAATCAGAAAGAAAATGTTTTACATAAGTTGTAGAAGCAGGATTAAATAATGTAAGTAAACCACTTCCAGATTCATCTGCACCATTTCCCTTATCTATATCAGATAATGGTGCAAAAGCTGTAGATTGTGCCAAATCTCTATCTGTTCTGTATGAAATACCACCGCCTGCACCACTTTCATAGTTAAAAGCGTGAAAAGCAGTTGTGGTTTTTATTACATTGTAATTTGAACCACCATCTGTACTCATATTAAAATCAAAACTAACACCATTTGTTGCTGGATTAATATCAATAAAATAAAACTGATACTCTTTATAAGTAGAATTAATACCAGTAGTAAAAGAAATAGAAGCTGAATCACTTGCTGTCTGTGAACTTATTAATATCATATTACCAGTAGTAATAGAAGCATTGTAAGCAGTTACATTGGCAATAGAATTGTTATTCAATGAAGCTGGTAATAGAACACCGCTTGTAGTTATGTTGTTTGCGAAACCTCTAGTTATTGTACCCATTATGATTTTTTCACTCCATACATTTTGATGATGCCTTCATCAATGTTACCAGAAATCATTTTAAACTGAATAGCATTTATGGCTGATGTGGTATTTCCATACCCAGCAATAAACCATCTATAAGATGCGTTGTCATAACGTGACCATTGAGTTTCTGCTATAAAATGCTTTACAAAAGTTGTGTTGCTAGGATTATAAAGAGTTAATGTTCCAGCAAGATTTTCATCATTACCATTTCCTTGACCATTACTTAAATATTGAAAACCCGTACTTTGTGCTAAATCTTCTGATAATGTTCTACCAGAGTATGCAAGACCAGAAGTAACACCATCTTCATGATGTCTAGCTTCAAAAACAGTAGTTGTTTTGATAACATTATAGTTAGAACCACCATCGGAACTTATATTAAATGTAAATCTTTTGTCATCTGTTTCTGGGTGTATATCTATAAACTTAAATATATATTCATCATAGGTACTATCTATTCCTGATGTAAATTCTATTGATGCACTTGCACTTGCAGTTTGGGTAGATAATAATATTAAAGTAGATGGGTCAGCAGCATTAGCAAAAGAAGTTACATTAGCTACTGAAGCATTGGTAATTCCAGTAGGAAGTATAACTCCACTAGTTGTAATATTGTTTGCAAGACTTCTAGTAATTGTTCCCATTATTTTATCCCGTACATATAGATTGTTCCAGCGTCTAAATTTCCACTAGACATTTTAAATCTTATTGCATTTACAGCACTTGTAGTATTACAATATCCACTTATAAAACAATTTAATGTTATATCTTCATAGTCAATATAATTAATATTTGAAATATAATGTTTAACGTAAGTTGTAGATGAAGGATTAAAAAGACAAAGTGTGCCTGATAAACTATCTATATTACCAGTACCAAGATCAGAAGATGATGTAGTAATTTGTTCTCCTGTACTTTGTTCTAAATCAGCACCAGGATCATAATCTAAGCTAGTTGCAGAACCATCTGAAAGATGATAAGCTCTAAATACTGTACTAGTTTTAGTTACGTTGTAATTACTTCCACCATCAGTACTCATATTAAAAGTAAAGTCTGCTTGTGCAGATGGGTGTATTGAACTAAACACAAACTTATATGCTTTATAGGTTGAATCTATACCAGTTGTAAAAGATATACTTGCAGAAGCTGAAGCAGTTTGAGAAGATATTAAAGTAATACCATCTTCCGCATTTGCTAGTGTAGTTATTCCTGTAACCGAAGCATTAGTAATTGCATCAGCAGTAAATACACCTGAAGTAGTTATATGGTTAGCTATACTTCTAGTAATCGCACCCATTAGGTTAACCTCAAGTATCGTACTGTAATTTCTGCTAAGTTTGCAGGTGCAGTAGCAAAGGTTAAAGTAGTACCTGAAATAGTATAATCTGTTGCAGGAACTAAAGTTACACCATTTACGGTTACAATAACATCCTCAACTGTTCTTCCAGAATCTATAGTAAAGTTTACTGTAGTGTTATCCCCTGTTGCGGTATCCGTTGTATATATTCCACCACTATTTAAAGGTAGGTATCTAACTACAATCTCTGCTGAAGTTGCAGGTGCAGTAACAAAACTTAGTGTTGTGCCTGAAATCGTATAGTCATCGGTAGGAGTGAGTAAAAATCCATTAACATAAACTAAAACATCATCAACAGCCCTACCACTGTCTATAGTAAAATCTGTTGTAGTATTGTCGCCAGTAAACGTACCTTTAGTGTAAGATAGAGTATAACTAAAACCTGTTAAGGTTGCGTTACTTCCATCTAAAGTTACACCTGAAGGTACAACAATGGTATCACCAGAAGTACCTAGTGTTAACGTTGTACCCGATTGTGGATCGACCTGATCGACTTCTATTTTACTCATTTAATTCCTTATGGTTTTGTTGGAAATACAACAGCATTCACTTGTTCAACTGTTGTAATACCATTAGTAATATCTCTTAGAGCTTGTCTGTAAGTAGACATCTCATTGGATAAAGTGTTATCTGATAAAGCTAAATAATCTGTAGCTGATAATAAGGCATTTCTTTTAGACCTTAAATCTGCAATAGCTCTATCAAATGCACCAGCGTTCCACGCAGCTTCTTCCGCTTGTCGTGAAGCGATTTCTTCTGCTGTGAGTTCTACTTGTACTCCATTTACTAGTTTATGTGGCATTATTGTCCTCCGTTATCTATTACTGTGTTTCCTTCTGCAATCCACTCTTGTATTGCTTGGTAATCTTTGTTTGCTTTTTCATGTGGTACAGATGAAGTTATATTATTTTCAAACGTTACTCTATAACTTGAAAACTCACCCATAAAATAAATTTTTTCTACTGATTTAATCATAATTCTGCATCCATAGTTACATGAGCTGCTACAGTTCCAACTACATTAGTTCCACCAAGTGCTACATAAACACTAACAGAATTTTCACCTCTCATGTGTGAATTAAAAGTACCATTTCCAGCAGTACCACTTCTGTTAAAATATCCTTGTCCAGATGTTCCATCTCTAGCATATCCTGTTACTGTTGGTGATGTTCTCATTGAACACATAAAATTAGGTAAGTAGGACACATTTCCAGCGGAATCAGATGACCCACTTGTCCAGCCGACCCCAACATCAGTTGCTGTTCCTGGTGCTGTATCTAAATTATATGTTTTTTGAAAATATCTCTGACATCTTTTTAAATTCACATCAACAGGCAAGAACTCAAAATCAGATGCAGTGGTTCCAGCTTCTAATTGTACGCCTGTGATGTTGATGTAGTTAGATGTGCTATCTGCAAGATTGACTTGACCTACGGCTCTGTTTGCTTCTGTAAATGTT
>Ga0208899_1002698_pt1 | contig 11717 bp, 17 predicted proteins | sample VirMetDEL_Nov_24_FD_184518 | JGI IMG/M metagenome (GOLD analysis project Ga0208899, IMG submission 184518) | Aqueous microbial communities from the Delaware River and Bay under freshwater to marine salinity gradient to study organic matter... | ecosystem: Environmental > Aquatic > Marine >...
CAGTGTCGTTCAAGAGGCTATGGAAAGTTACATAGATGGCCTTACCACGGCGTATCAGAAAGACTTTCGTTCAAAGCTAGGGCTTGCGCTCTCTGCTGACGAGAGTATCGACAACGCAATTGATGATAGTAATGAAGGAGACTGATGATGCAAATTAAATATCAAATCCCAAAACACGTTAATGCTGTATTGATTGCACTTGACGCTGAGATTGAAAACACACTTAGGGGTCGGCCAGTGGACTGGGAAACTTTTCCAGAGTTGGCCGCTATGCTTCAAGCGTACTACGATACTCGCGTTCAATATGAGGAGCAGTTCGATGATTAGTTGGCATAACGCGCCTAGCTTTACATACAATGGCTACAGCTACGCCCCAGACATTGATGAAGATGACGAGGGTATTCGTAAGGCCATTCATGATGTTTATAAGATTGGCGGGGATGGCAAGGTCGATTTCAGTATTGACGCTTCGCCATATCACTGGCTAACCTATGATGAGTTCACTTACCATGTGGACATGATGAGGGGGGATGTTTACGATGAAATTTCTTAGATGGTCTTATGTCTGGGTGCTTGGTCTTCTTATCATGATGGCTGGCATAGGCAGTGTCGAAAATCCAGATAACAGTCTTTTGGCTGGGGTATTAGTTTTGTATAGTGGTGTCTTTGTTTTAAGTGTTGCTACAATACAGTTAGCCAAGCTAGGAAGATAAAGTTACCAGCGTGGGTAGTTTGACAGGCAAGTGATAGTCTGCAAGTTCCTGAGTGGCCTACGCTGGGTTCTCCTACCACTTAGGAACCCATCACAGGGGCGGCAGTCGTAAGGTTATGCCGCCCCACTTTATTTTTTAATACATTTATACCCTAGTACAAAATTCCTGCGGATTGCCCACCGCTGGGAGACATTAACGCCCTTGGGCAAGGCAACCTAAGTGCCACTACATACGGACTGTGGCAGAAAGGCAAAAGATGCTAAAAGTAGTATCAAAACAGCGTCAGCTTAGTGCTGACATTTCGGTCGAAGAACAGGTCATTAATCTTTCTTCGTTAATCAAGAACCCCCCGCAAAACTCTCGCGTGATTGAAGTGTCACCGAAACTTGCGGAGTACATTCTTGAAAACCTAAACATTGGCAATCGCTCAAAAAAGGTTGAGAAGATTAAAGTCTACTCCAATGATATGGTGAGCGGTAATTGGTCGCTCACAAACGCCACACTGGCCTTTGGGTCAGATGGCTACCTCAAGGACGGTCAGAACCGTCTGTCGGCCTGTGTGAGGGCTGGTGTGCCGTTTAAGACACACGCAATCTTTGGCATTGAGCCAGAGAGCTTCATCCACATGGATGTAGGGGCGAACAGGTCTAACATGGACGTGTTCACCATCATGGGTACACCGTATCCATCAATGACAGGTGCTGTGATTAGGCACATTGTTGCTTTCAGAGGTTGCAAGGCCAATACCAAGTCAGTCAAAATGACTAACGATGAGTTGCGGAACTACTACAATACTGAAATCAACTCAGCCATGCTTGAATTGTCAATCAAGCTGGCAAAAATCACCAAGAAAAACACGCTAATTCCAGTGCCGCCTCTCGCCGCGCTGTTTTACATCGTGTCGGTAAATGGTGATTTGGAGAAGGCAAAGTCATTCCTAGATGACCTTGCCGCTGGTGTTGGTACAGTTCGTTCACCTGTACGCAAACTTCTCCACACATTGACTGAAATCAGGGTAGCCAACCGTAACAAGGTGATGCCTGATGTCATGTCAATTTTGTTGGCTAGAACTTGGATTAACTACAAAGCCAACAAGCAGTCCACTAAGCGCGACATGCAAATTGATAGTGCAAGTGTCATGCCAAAGCTGTAAACAGCGCAAAAAAAAGGGAGGCAGGGTTTACGCCCTGCCCCCTAGTAGTGTCGGGAGGAAACAACGAAAGTCGTTGTCTTGATTAAGCTAGACTATCTATTCTTTACCGTCAACATTAAAACATTCAATAGTAGCGGCGGCATATCCGCATTTGTCTAAGTAACTATCCCAATGCTCTGGCGTCTCACATAGGCGCGCTGTCTTTACTAAATCCATACACAACCCCACCTCATGAGGCTTGACCTCAACATCCAGCACCACAGACCACAACTTCGCTATGCGCGTAAAGTTCTCAATGGGTGAGCCGTAATGGTCACCCCTTGCGTCTATGATTTGCTTGGCCTCATCCAGTAATATTTTTCCTTTTCTTTCCATAATACCCCCTAGAACGGAACATCTTCAGATTTGTACGATGGTACATCTGGAAAATTGTCGTTGTCATCACCGATGGAATATCGTGATGTCACAGGGCTAAAAAATAAATCAGCAACGCCCTGCTTACCAACCCAGCTAAATCTGCACTTCCAAACGTGTATCTCGCTTATAGCATTCGCCACTGGGTCTGGTCTGTGAACTGATAGACCGACATCTGCCTTCGCAAACCAAGCCGCGCTACCCGAAATATCATATCCCTTTGGTGGCGGAACTTTACCGTCAGTACCGCGCATCATCTTTGTAGGATGAGCCACAAACCACAAGTGAATGCCATGAGACTGAGCAAACACGCGCAACTGGGTCAGCATCTCGCTAATCCAATCTGTCTCACTCATATCCCCATTTTTCTGAATGTAATTATATGGGTCAATTATTGCGCCCCTAATTCCATGACGCATCACTGCAATTTTCAACCTCTCAACAATGCCATCAATCGTGGCTAGTGAGCCATCATTCTGATACAGGAAGCTAAAGTGTTCACGCACAAAGTCCTTGCCGCGCTCTAATTCGTCAGGCGTGAGCCGTGGGGTTACGCCAGTGAAGAATGGCTTGGAGAAATGCTTGCTAATAAGTTTTGCGATATGCAGTCTTGGCTCGTTTTCAAACGAACAAATAGCAAACTTCCATCCCTTTTGCTCCGCTAGGTTTACCATTATCTGGTCAATAAATTCAGACTTTCCTGATGAAGGGTGGCCTGTGACTACAGTTAGTTGGCCTTCAACAACTGTGTAATATTCATCCACGTTGGAATACCCAGTGGACGCGCCACTACCCATTCCCTTTTCGTATATCTCATCCAATTCTTCATAAAAATGTGAGGCATCATATAGTCCAGCCACAGGCCAAGGGATAATCTTTTGGACAACTTTCTCCAGACCCTTCTTGCCGTGCTTCAATAGAACATCATTGGCATCCTTACAGCCTTCGGGGAACTCAACCTTCCAGCACTTATCCTTACCTATACGCCGCGCTATCTCCTCTGCCATAGCTTGTCCGGCTCCATCTGAGTCGGTGGCAATAATAATTCTGTGTGCCTTTTCTATTTTCTTTTTGGCGTCCCAAAGAAATCTAAACTTGTTGTCATCCTGTGGGTCTATCTTGCCATCTACAACCTTCATGACCGCGCCATTTGGAACTGACACACAGCTTTCAAACCCTGCTTCCATCATAGCGAGTACATCCATCTCGCCCTCGCAAATGAACAAATCATCTCCAGCAACAACTGAATCCAAGTTGAAGAATGATGCTGGCGCGCCGTTGCAAGCAAACCCCTTATCACCTAATGAGCGTATCTTGGCGGCGTATGTTTGCCCCTGATTTGAATAGGGAAACACAACGCAATCTGTCTGACTTTGCAGAGCGCCTATGTAGTGAACGCCTGATTTAATCTTTGCTTTTTCTGCTGTATCCTTTGATATACCACGGCCTTTTAGCCAAGATATTGTTTTATCGTTTAAGTCATCCCAATTATGCTGAACTGCCAACGCCACTTTGTTGCTCCTCTTGGCTGGCATGTATCTCTCCTCAAGTGCCACAACACCATTAGCACTGCAATGCCAGCAGTTATATAAAATACCTTCATCGCCCACTCTCAACGAAAGTGTGCGTTCTTTTTTCTTTTTTCTCTGAGGTGAGCAAATGGGACAGACGACTTTATGCTGACCCTCGCCCATGCGGAGGGCTTCCCCGCGTATAAGCAAATCTGTTTTCATTGTTAATCTCCACGACACAATTACGATATGCCGAGTAGACAATGCTGTCAATATGGAATTTGCCACAACGGACTAAAAGGACGACATAGTACATATGTACTCTATAGTACATAGATGTATTATATATATTATATATATATATATACTACATTTGTACTATAGGTCTATTTTCTATCTATCAAGTCCTTTAATTTTCTGCCCTCGTATCTGGCAATTGGTTCTTTGGCATCTAAAATATAAATAAAATTATTTTTCATCTTGGAGGAATCAATGTCTGCTAAATCACACACAGTTACAAAATCCTCAGAGTGTATCCAGACCTCTATGATGTCGCGCTCTTTAGGTTCATTCAGGTAGGCATCCGAGATAGCTTGGGATATCACCGCTCTCCAGAGGTGACACTCTGATGATTGTTCTTGGGTTTTCCCTATCAAGCCCCCAGTAAATATTCTTCTGCTTAACTTGCCTGTCATTTTTATAAATTACCCCCTGCATTAAATCTAAAATAAGACTTTCATCTAGGTCGGGTCTCCTTGAAGCGTAATAAATTAACATTTCGACTTTTACATCTTCTTCAAACAAGGGGTCAATGCTTTGGCACTGTTTGACAAATTCAGATGCGTACTTTCTGGCCTTGTCTGACTTAATTGATGCTGGACGCCCTCTTATTAGGACTATTTTACGACTATTAGCCTTTGAGGCTGGTTCGCCAAGTATTTGAAATATGTGTTCTTTCATCTCTTATTTTTCCTATTGACTTGCATTTGCCCTACTGCTAGAAGGGTATTGGAAGGAGACAACACATGGAAATTACCAATAATTACAGTTTGCCGCAGTCATTTGTTGATTTTGCCAGAAATGACAAATATAGCAAGGGCAAAGCAGATATATCTGTGACCACCCTGATTGACAGCCCCAGAGTTCGGTTGATGCGTGAGCAACATCACGATGACCGCACGGTTGATGTTGTAGATAACATATGGGCTTTGTTTGGCACGGCGGTACACCATGTTCTGGAAAGCACTGAGCCATCAGATGATGTTGTGCTTGAGGAAAGATTGTTCACCAAAATAAACGGATGGGTTCTTTCTGGAGCCGTTGACCATCAGAAGATTGAGGGTCAGGCAGTTGAGATTACCGACTACAAAGTCACCAGTGTATGGTCTGTCATTCATGGCAAGATAGACTGGGAGCGACAGTTGAATGTCTACGCCTACTTAGTTCAAAAGAACAAAGGCAAGAAGGTAAGGAAGCTATCCATATGCGCCATTCTAAGGGACTGGAACAGGCGCGATGCACAGAACAAACCAAACTACCCACAGGCACCTGTTGTAATCGTTGATGTGCCTATGTGGCCTGAGATGGAGCGCATTCAGTACATACATGAGCGCGTCTCTATGCATCAGGGCGCTCAGAATGTTTATGACATAGCCGAAGGTGTTGATGACACATTTATCCAGTGTAGTGACGAGGAACGCTGGAAACGTGATGACGCTTGGGCGGTAAAGAAAAAGGGCTTGAAAAGGGCTATGCGCGTCTTCGATAATTTAGACGAGGCAAACAAATTCTCTGAGGCACAGGGAGTGCCGACTGAGATTGAACACCGCATGGGAGATTATGTGCGGTGTAGTGGCGACTACTGCGGTGTCGCTCAATTCTGTTCACAGTACAAAGGAAACAAAGATGAGTAGTGTATGGGAAACTTTGTCTGGCATTGACGTGTCAGAACACACTGAAGATAAAAACGGCCTAACTTACCTAAGTTGGGCATGGGCTTGGGGTATTGTTAAGAAAAACTATCCCAAGGCTACGTTCACAAAAAATTTGTACTCTAGTGCAAATAATGACTGCACGTTGCCGTACATGATTGACCCAGCAGGATATGCATTTGTCTCAGTGACAGTGGATGTTGACGGAGAAACTCAAACTGAAGTTCTTCCTGTTCTCAATCATGCTAACAAAGCTGTGTCTCAGCCTGACAGCTTCCAAGTTAACACCGCGCTCCAGCGTTGTCTGGCTAAGTGCTGTGCTATGCATGGGCTTGGGCATTACATTTATGCTGGCGAAGATTTGCCAGAGGGTGTTGAGCGCAAGGTGACTATCGAAAGCGCAAACGGTGAGAAGAAAGATGTTGAAGGATTAAAGTTGGTAGCTGAAGTCTTCAACACATTCATTCCTGACTGTGCAACCGTTGACCAACTGCGCGGTTTTTGGGGTACAAATAAGCAAGCCATAGACATTCTAAAGAATGGCGACAAGGCTCTGTATGATGATGTCCTAAAGAATTTTACTGCACACAAAGAAACTCTTGAGCCAAAAGGAGAAGCGGCATGAGTAATCAATATCCACCATCTGGCGTTCTGTTTACCAACGATAGAAAACAGAAGCCTAATCAACCTGACTACACAGGTGACTTGGAACTTTCTGATGAGGTTATCAATGACCTTGTTGAGCAAATGTCTAGGGGAAACCCAAAGCCAAAGCTACGTTTAGCAGGGTGGAAAAAGACCAGCAATAAGACTGGCAAAGTCTTTGTTTCCCTGACAGGAAGTAAGTTTGAGGAGCGCCAACAAGCACCACAAACTCAATCTAATGACACGCCACTCGCAGATGACATTCCGTTCTAAGCGAGTTAGGTCGAAGAAGTATCTACAGACCTTGAGGGGTACGCCCTGCTTGGTCTGTGGGTATGGCGCAGAGGCACACCACATCATGTTCGCAGAGCCTAATGCTATGGGAATGAAGGTGGGAGACAATTGGTGTGTTCCTCTGTGCCACTCTTGCCACATGAAACTGCATGCCTTTGGGGATGAAAAGACATGGTGGGATTTACAAGGCGTTGACCCTTTGGGTTGGGCGCGCAGTAATTGGGAGAAGTTTAATGGAACAAGTTGACAAGGTGGCGTATGCCATCATGAAGGCACATGAAGGCTTGCAGTCTAATGACATGCCAATCCTTTATGACCACTTAGCTGAACAAGCAATAACAGCCATGAGGCAACCTACAGATGAAATGTTGGAAGTTGTTGCTGAGTTACCTGTACATCACAACAGGCTAGATATGTGGTGCGCGATGATTGATGTCGCGCTTGGAAGAATAAAGTTAGCAAAGGGAGAAGAAAATGGAGAAGAGCGCGGCTGATATGACCGTTGAGGAATTTGCGGCTCACATCAAAATGATGAAAGAAAGGGTTATTAACTTTCAAAACTATGGCGGCTCTGTTGTGGGTAAGCGTCAGGACAGAAGTTACGCCAATCAAAAGCGTGGCAACTTTCAAGGGAACACCCAGAAGACTGCTCGTGAACAGTTAAAAGAACTTAGCATCAGTGTTAAGGCAAATGGGAACTTAAAGAAGGGTAAGTACGATGGTTGATGTAAGGGATGCCGCAGTTAATTTTGAAGCGGTTAAGACATCTATGTCGCAAAGCAAGCAAGGCACAATCTTGAGGCTTGCACTACACCCTAACGAAGTGCCGCCCAGCCTTCACACTGATTGGGTTGGGTCGCGCTACATGGTAGCAATGGTTAAGCTGGGGGATGATGACCAGCCAGAGATTTCTACAGAGCAACGAGACACAGGAAGACTTATATCAAGTGCTGGAATGTTGTGTAGGAATGTAGACTTTGCTCATTACATATTTGAGCAAGGCATCATCGAGGATTATGACGCCGTAGATGACGATAAGCGTGAGAAGCAAGTGGCTCATGGTCTAAGGTCTTACTTAGGTATACCAAGTAGGGCAGACATGAAAACAAACTCCCAAGCGAGGGAGAAGTTCAAATCTCTATCTGAGGAGTTTACAAGATGGAAGCAGGGGCGCGCACAATGAGTAACGACTTTATTGACATCAAAGAGATAGCTGAGATGCTATCAATCAAGCCTAAGTCGGTTAACTACGTTATCCAAAGCAACAGCAACTTTCCCAACGCTTTGGTTCTATCCGCTAGAATTAAACGGTGGAAAAGGCAAGAGGTTGAAGAGTGGATTTCTAATCAGTTTGAAAAGAAATGAAATTCAATTCGGACTTCCGATATGATTTAGAGGTTGGGCAAGTCGAAGAAATTTGGCTTGCTCATCTTCTTTCTGGGGCAAAGATAGAGGTCAAGAGGGACTTCATAGCCCACAAGACTGGTAATGTTTTTGTAGAATACGAAAGTCGTGGAGCGCCATCAGGTATATCAACCAGTGAAGCAGACTACTGGGCATTTGTACTAGAGTACAAAACCGTAGTGATAATACCTAAAGACAGGCTCAAAGAAAAATGCCGCACAGCCTTCTCAGAAGGTCGCACGGCATCTGGTGGTGACAGTAATACCAGCAAGGGGGTGTTGTTACCAGTGTTGTTGCTTACAAGCTAGACATCAATGAGTTTGCTCTAGTCACTATCTCTTTAATGCGCTCGTTCATGCGCTCAATAAGAACTTTCTTTTGGTCTTCCGGTATATACTGGCTTTCTTCTATCTGCTTACGCTTACGAACCAGTTTGTTTCTGGCATTGTTTAGTGCATTGATAATGCCTGATATGCGTAGTTCTTCTTTGTACGCTAGTGCGATTCTTTGGGCGCGTTCTTCATCGCCTTTCTTACGGGCGTCAATGAAATCTTTTCTAGTCAGCAGGACTCTGTCTCTTTTCTCAACAAAGTTACCTAAGTCTTCACGCTCAGACACTGAGCCAACAACCTGCCTCACTGCTGGAGTTGAGCGGAGCATGGCCTCTTCAAATTCTCCAGCCATTAACTTGGGCGCGGTGGAAACCCCAAACTCTGCTGTGCGCTGAACAAATCTACCCACGCCACCAGTCGCATAATCAAACCAGAACTCAAGTGTATCTGGTGACACTTCTATAAAGCCCGGCCTTACATCGGAAGCATCGCCAAGGCCGAAGGGCTTGCGTAGGAAGTTGGCAATGAATACTGCTGACGGTGACGTGGTTGTCCAATGTATCTGGCTCTCAGGTGCCGGAACGCCAAAAGAGGATGGCTCTTTATATATGGGCTTCCGCGCGTAGTCACTGTTGGTTAGGTACTGAACAACAGGGTCGCCAACGCTAGGAGATATTGTTGTTAGAATATCTTGGAACTCAAAGTCTTTGTCCACAAAAGGTATACGAGGCGTGTCACCGATTGGATTGAGTGTGTCAATAATCGTGCCTACAAGTGTTGATGTCGCTTCGGATGGGGTATAAGCACCTCGCCCAGCGCGGCTCAATGACCGCCCCATATTCACAACCATGTTTAAGCCGTATGGCATTGGAATCTTAAAGTACCCACGTTCAGATGGAAGAATCCCAAATGGGTCCATAAAGATTAAATTCTTTTCCAAAACATAATCTGGAATTTTGTCGTATATTTCCTTACCGTCTTCGTCATCGTCTGAGATAGCCGCATTCATTTGGTCTATCAAGATGCCTGCTACCATAGCTCCAACCCATATCTTACGCACTTTGCTTGAGCGTAAGGCGCCATTCAGAAGGGCAAACGTACCTTGCAGTGAGGCATTGTAGAACAGGTACATACTGTTCATGAGTGTCTTGTACTCACCGCCCTTCGCAAAGTTAACAGTCACATTTCTGGCGGCTTGTGCGGCGCGTTCTTTGCTAAACCCCCTATCAAGAAGTGTTTTGTATGTTGCAACACGGACGCCGTTTTCAACTACAGTGTTATAGTCCTCCAATGTTTTAAGAATTTTGCCAAAGCCAGCTTTTGTTTTATTAAACGCGCCATCCGCGCCAGCGTCAGATACCTCTTTTAACATATCTTCAAGGCGGCCAAGCTGGTCGTTCAAATCACCCATCATGTTTGTTGCATTCTGACCGCCAGACCTCACAAAATCCTGATAGATTTGTGACCACTCGCCTGTGCTGTCATCGTCAATGATAGAGCGTTTAATGCCTTTCAAAGCAGGAACAATCGTTTTGCGAATGTCGTTAGTTAACCCATTCATCTCATACTGGTTAATGTTCACCCCAGCAGTTTGAAGGTCACGAACCATGTTTGTGATTAAGAACTCAGGGTTCCAAGATGTGTTAATGTTTGACAGGTAGCGGTTAATCTTTCCGAGAGCCTTGACAACAACACCAGCGTGTTGCGATGACATACCCGAAGCGCCACGCATAGCAAGAGCAATGCGAGGGTCATCAATCTGAATTGCTACCTCTTGACCACCTTCCTTTACAATCAGTATGTCGTCTCTGTCAGCGAACCTTGGGTCTGGTCTGGTCTTTACAACGCCGCCGCTCAACACTCTTATGGTTGGCCTTTGCTCAACAATTCTGGCGTATGATTCTGTCAACCGAGGCTCGTTTCTGAGCATCTGCAAGAATGACTGACCAACTCTGTTGCGCTCTGAACGGACAATGGCATTCTGATTTTGCACCATGAGATTTGCCATAATGTCTTTGGCAAACTCGAAACGTCCAAACATACGCATGTCTTCCCTGCCACGCGCCCCAAACTTAGGGCGTGATGAAGGACGCCCAGAATATTCTTCATTAGCCTCATTTTCAGGGTCAAGAATACCGCGCAAAGGAACGTATGCACTGTAATTTGGTCCAGCTGGCACAACCTCGCCAGTTTCAGCATCTACAATTGTTTCCCCATCATTAAAGTCAGGAGTAAGGCCAGATGCAACGCGGATGTCGTTAGTGTTTTGTACAATTCTATCTGCCGCTACACCTATATCAATGAATCTCTGTCTCTCTGTCCCTGAAAGTGAATCGAAGAACTGATTTATGGCGCGCGCTTCAATGTCTGTCATGCCTGAACCTGAATCGTTTGCAGGGTCAATGCTACGGATATAAGCATTACGCTCCTCTGCATGACGAGCATACAGGAATGCATCAGATAAAATTTGCTTTAGCGGCTTTCCAGCTTGCATAGCTTCACGAACAAATCGTGAGTTTGCCCTCAACACTGAAACCTGTGCCTCTGTCAGTTCAATACCCTTAACCAGATTGAGCATAGGTTCGTACAGGTTCTTCTCGTTGTCTGCAATCTTTGAGCCAGTTATACCATGGTACAATTCTTCTCTGAGATATGTGTCGTTGGCATCTGTTATAGTCGCGCCCTGAGACTTTAGGTCATCAATCATTCTGCCAACAGGCAACATAGAGTCTTGGAACTTCTGCAAGAAATTATCCGCAATGTCCTCCGCCTTATTGCGGTCGTAAACAACTCCAAGCACACGAGCTAACAGATTTGATGCCCTTGAATACATAATGCTGTCTTGGGCTACAGGAATCTGATTCTGTATTCTGTTGGGGTCAATAGCTGAGTATGCCAAAGACAGTTTCTTTTTAGACTGAGGGTAGGCAGTTCTTACAGTGTAGGCTGGCTGTCCGTTGTACTGAACGCCCCTCTTTGTAAGGGACAAGACAATCTTGCCTCTCTTGCCCGCATCCCACTCAAGCCTTATTGAGCCTCCCCCATCAGGGAATGCAATTACATCCGCGCCATCTTGATAGCCTTGAGCGCCCCAACGATACATCATATCGAATATTGCTTTCTCAGCAGACGGGAACCCAGCGTCCAATAATTCTTGGACATGATTGCGAGCAATCAAATGTTGCATTCCAAATCCACCAGAGCGCCCATCATCCAGAACAAGGTGGTTTCCATACATCAAAACTACAGGAAGTTTTCTGCCGCCTTCCTGAATGTATCCATATTCGTATTGTTCTTTTGTCTTTAGAGGCGCCTTCATG
>Ga0208899_1002702_pt1 | contig 11711 bp, 12 predicted proteins | sample VirMetDEL_Nov_24_FD_184518 | JGI IMG/M metagenome (GOLD analysis project Ga0208899, IMG submission 184518) | Aqueous microbial communities from the Delaware River and Bay under freshwater to marine salinity gradient to study organic matter... | ecosystem: Environmental > Aquatic > Marine >...
CATACCAGCAAGCACCCTATCAGGACATTGATGAAGAACAATACAAAGAGTTCTTGACAAAGATGCCAGATAGTGTAGACTGGAGTAAGTTACCTGAGTTTGAAAAGGAAGACACAACATCAGGTGGTAGGGAGTTAGCTTGCACAGCAGGTGTCTGTGAAGTAGTTGACTTAACGGCTGCGTAATGATAGAGTGTAGTGGATTAGACCTGTTATGGTGGCAGTGGTGGATACTTGTTATGATTACAACCAACACTGTCATCAACTTGATTGTGTTCCTTAAGCACAGATTTAGGAAGTAATAGGGTTTCCCATGACGGTGGGAAAAGCATAGTGACTGAACAACCTTCTGTAACGGGGGTAAGGTATACACGGGGAGTGGTACTCCTGCTCAACCAGCTAACGTGTAGTTCGGGTGAAGTATAGGAAGTTACTAGCCTGATGTGGGTATCATCCAAATCCCATCTATGCACTTTATGAAAGGAGTTGACAATGACAGGGATAATTGATGTAAAGGATGTAGTTGACCACCCAGATGGTTCAGCAACTATAATATTTGAGTGTGACGAGGAAGCAAAGAAAGCACTCATTAACGAAGGGCTTATCTCACTGCTTGAAAAGGCAGTTAGTGAGCATCACCCAGAGTACAAAGCAGAGGAAGGAGAAGAAATACAAGAAGATTAGATTTGACACATACACTAAAGATATGGGTGCTGCAGCAAGCGCATTTGCAGCATTGTATAATCATTGTACCGATTTGACGGTAGCAAAGAACGAGTGGAATGATGGTGCTATTAATGTTCACGGAGATATTGACTCTAGTAAAGCAAGCGTCTTAGAGAAAGCACTACCTGATGGCACGTTCAACGAAGATGCAAGCAAACTCTAGCATGATATGGAAACAGGGTGATGGGTGGATACAATACAATCCGTCACCTAACCATCCATGTTATGATGAGTGGCAGAAACTAAAGCAACAGAAGGAGAAGGAAGACAATGACAACAGAACCAAATGATATCATCACAGTTGATGATGTAGAGTATAACGTAAATGATATGACTGACCAGCAGAAGTATGCAGTCAATCAACTACGAGCATTGAACAATAAAATTCTAAATGCTCAGTTTGAATTGGACCAACTACGTGCAGCACACAATATGTTCTCACAATCGCTGATTACTTTACTGAAAACAAAAGCGGAAGGAGCAGTAGAAGATGAAAAATCTGGAACCGAAGATTGAGGACAGAAAGAAGTTTGACATTGACCTTGAGTATGGTAAGGTACGTGAAAAACAAGTAGCTGATATGCTTCAAGATAAGAAGATTGAAGTGAAGAGTGAACGAGATGTCTGGCAGAAGACAGGTAACATTGCTATTGAATATGAATGTTACGGCAAGCCTAGTGGTATTAATGCCACTGAATCAGATTACTGGTTTCATAATCTGTGTATTGGTGAGGACATCTTTGCAACCATTGTGTTTGACACAAAGAGTTTGAAGCGCATCATCAACAACCTTGATTACAAACGCAGCGTATCAGGTGGAGATAACAATGCATCACGTATGTACTTGCTCAACCTACAGAAGTTGTTCTCATCCGATGTAATCAAAGCATTTAAGGAGACACAGGATGAATTGGCTAGAGCAGCAAGCTAAAGACTTTATGGAAAGGAGAGGCATGAGTACAATTACAGCAACAGAATATCAACAGAAAGCATCTGAGACAGCTATCTTTCCAAAAGAAAAAGCCCTTGAGTACATTACTCTTGGGCTGACAGGGGAAGCAGGTGAGATTGCAAATAAGGTAAAGAAACTTATTCGTGATGGTGCAGATAAGGAAACACTTGAACAAAAGAAGATTGAGATTGGCTATGAACTTGGTGATGTACTGTGGTACTGTGCTATGTTAGCACGTGAAGTGGACATTAACCTTGGACATATTATGGAAAAGAACATTGAGAAGTTGCATTCACGTAAAGAACGTGGTACACTAGGTGGGTCTGGTGACAACAGATAATAATAATCTCCTTTCTAAATCTCCATAAACTAAAGGGGTGGTTTAAGTGCCACCCCTCTTTTTGTGTTTAGAAACCGCGTTTTCTTACTTTCTCTGCTATGTCTACTAGCCGTTCATAGTCATAAAACTCATCACCCTGTGGCTTACCAAACTTCTGATGATACTCAGACAATGCTCTTTCCTGCACACCGGGAGTAAAGCGATTAAATGCTACACGCTCCATTGGGTCAAAACCATATCTATCCTTGCCAGAACGCCTTGAGCGATACTTCACAAGTTCCATAATATCGCCTTTGTAATTTTGGATAAGTTGGCGAATAAATTCTTTTTGTTCTGCCGATGTCATCTCTTTATATTTTTTACTGTTTTGTAATTTTGGAACAAGATAATCAGTAGCATACTCACCAATTAAAGCATTGATTAACGTGTCAGCTTCTGGGACACCAGTTTTTTGAGATAGTATTCTGTTTGATATTTTAAGACGAGCAAGTTCTTTTTCAAGAAAGTTCTTTCTCTCATTTAAAAGAATACCAGATACCTGCCGTAGAATAGGTGTCTTACGTCTAAGAGGTTCTTCTCTTGTTGGAACTTCGTATATTTCTCTAGCTGATGTGACTCCCAACGAGTCTGCAAGATAATTTTCAATTGCGTAATTTCCGGGAATACGAGCCAAAGACTTATTTATTATCAAATCCCATACATCAGACGTTTTTGTTTCACGAACAATACGCTCATCATCAGGTGCAAGAAATGTGTTGTACATATCTTGACCAAGTGTAAGTGGAATAGTGAACGTGCTAATAATGTTAGCACCAAAGTTTGCACCTATTGTTTTTGCTTTTTGCCATTTATCAATGTCATCTCTAAATACGTCACTGAGTGCGCTGTCTATCGCATAGATACCAAAGCCAGCACGAAATTGTGTACCTGTTAAAGCCTGAATAGAATCTGCAATAAAACTACGGTCACCCATTACAGGGTCACCTTTTAGGCTTCTATTAAGTAAATCTGCAACAAACAGATACGGTGCGGCAGGAAAAAATGGACGAAGGTCATAAGTGTCACCACTTGCTGTTTTACCTTCCCACCAATTATCACCTGCGTACTCACTATTTCTAAATGCCATAGCACCAGCAAGCATACCTGTACCTACAAGTGCCTTAGATATTTCTTCGTAGTTATTTGCATCCTTAAACAAAGAACGCTTTGCACCTTCCATAATGTACAGTGGTGAATACTCGTAAGTAAAACGCATAGCGTTAGCAACAAAACGAGGGAAAGGTACAAGTGAAGTTGTTAAGAACGGATATTTATGAATACCCTGAATAAACGCTCTTGCAGCTGGGCTGTCGGGACTCTTTTGATATGTAAAATACAAAGCGTCTTTTACTGCTTTATCTAGTGCAATTTTACCTTCCTTTGTACCGAAGACAGAATTAAATTTACCTTCTCTCATAATGGTACGAAGATTGTAGTCACTAACATTTACACTTTTTCCTGCTCTTATTTGAGCAGTGTACAATTCATTAAGTTGCCTTTTTAGGGAAGACACAAAGGCTGCCCTTTTAAACATATTGTCAGACATGGTGTTAAAGGCATTTAATTCTCTAGCCAACCCACGCATACGCATTGTTCTGCCACCTAAAGCAGCATCAGCAGGAATATCCTGAAGTTCTCTAAATAACTGTGAAGCCTTCGTGTGAAATCCTAGTTTAAAGATTTCTTCAATAGCCATTGCCTCTCTTTTATTTATCAACCCATAGGCAACCGCAAATATATCTTCGTTAGGTGCTTGTCTTATCTGTCTTCCTGTTGCTTTTGAAATAGCCGCATCAATACCTTTATCTAAACCGCGTGTTAAAATATCAAAACCAACACGAGTATAACCACTGACAGTATTACGAACTGTAGTAGCGGTCTGTGATGTCATAGCAGCTAGGCGCAAGGTATCAAGTGAACGGAGGTAACCCTGTTTTTGTACTTCTACAAGTTGTTTTGAAGATTCAGTTATTTTGCGTACATCACCATCTTCAAGTGCTTTACCTAGTTTTTCAACACTTTCTTTTGCGGTATCGTCCAATGCAAATATAGAATCTGCTGCAACAGCATTTAACCGTTGGAATATTTTCTTTGAAGCACCTGCCTGTTGTAGTAATCTAGCAGCATCAGAAACATCTGCCATAAACATATTGGCAAAGTCATCGTTAGTGAGATTATATTTGTCGAGAATATCTTTATAAAATTCATCTCCTGACTTAGCTTTTTTGCTATTCATACCGCTAATTACACGGGCTACAGCTTCAGTTATTCTTTCGCCTTCTAACAATCCTTCATCAGACTTTGCTAATATTTCAACAGAGGATGCAAATATCCTTTTAGTACGAGTTTTATCTAAGCTAAGTACAAAGTCAGATGTAACAGCAATATCTTCAACCGCTGCATCTAATGTCCTTGCTAAACCCTCTTTATCACCTATTTGTGGTATACCTTTTTCTTCTGCAATATCCGCAAACTTCTCGCGTCCAGCAGAAACTTTTTCTGGATTCAATGGGCGAAGAGCATTACTGACTTCCTCAGCAAGAACACTTTTTTCCTCAAGGATTTTATCAGCTTCTTTAGTCGCTATTTCATTCTTTTTTGCTACAGCTTTCAGTGCTTCTTCTGATAATTCACCAGTTCCTTCTTCAATAACATCTGTTAACAATCCTTTAATAGCACCGGGTGCTACAGCTACAGGAGCAGCAGCACCTATACCAAACACTAAACCTGTTTCGCTATAACTATAATCGTCACGCAAATCAAGTTCCATTTCAGTTTTTTGTTGTGCTATGTTTTGTAAGGATGCGCCAGCCCCTTCAGCTAAAATAGTAGTTGTTAGCGGATTTGCAGCAGCTTTATTCGCAAGAGTTGAAAATGGGGTTTTAAGTGCTTGTGCTAGTGTTCGTTGAACACCTATTTTTGCAGCCTGTGTACCTGCTACACCAGAACCTTTACCAATACCGGGAAGCAAAAGACCTAAATATGTTGATGGTGCTTTTAATAAGCCCTCACCAAAATCTCCTGTAGCTTTCCAAAAGCCATCAGAAAAGGCTGGCATTTCATTATATGTTTGGTACAAAAGGCGATAATCACTTAATCGTTGTGCTGCTCTTTCACGTGCATCTTTGTCTAAATTAGTACCGCCAGTAGCGTCATTAGCAGCAGCGGAGACATAATTATAATCACCACCTGCTGTTAATTCATTTACATTAAACTCACGAAAATGCTCTATAAACTCGTCTATTGCTTCTTCTTCGGTCATATCAGTTTGACCAAGCCTATCACGGACAAAGCGCATAGCAGCTTCGCGTACAGCAGGATTTGTACGAATTTGCTTGTCAGATTGACTTGCAAAAACTTCTTCTTTTTCAGTATATATATCGTCTAGTACAGAAGATTGCAGACCACTGCTTTTAACCTGTGTAGGTATAGCAGCAGATGTTTGGTCTCCCGAAGATAATACAGAAGTTTTTGAGGGTATTACAGTAGACTCTGTATTATAGATGTCATCTAATATACTTGCCATTATGAATTAGTTCTCTGCATAAGTCCTGAACCAAATCTCTTTTCTTGTACAGCCTGTTTCTGTTCTGTCGCTGTTTTACCTAACGGAATTGAATAAGAGTCTACTGTATCACCAAATATTTCTTCTGGTGTTGGTGGTGGAACTGGTTCTTTTTTCTGCTTATCTTGCTGTTCCAAACTATCTAAAATATTAGATACTTTATTTACCCATTCTGGTGGATACCCTAAACTGTTAGCATCCCTAATAGCCCCTTCATAGGTGGCTGCACCAGCTTTAATTTTACCATACATAGCTTTAGCATAAGCATTTTCCCCACCTTCAAGTGGAAAACGCTCTCTAACGTCTTTAATCATTTGTTTATTAGGTAGAACAAATTCATTTCCAACAATTAAATAACTTACAGGTAATCCTGTATCAAACGCAACAGCTTTACCTTCTTCATTTTTTGTGGGTTCTTCTGATAAAACAGTTTCTACATCAGGAGTTTCTACTGTTTCACTTCCCGGAAGTTGTTCTGTTACAGCTTCTGTGGATACTTCTGGTGGAGCATTAGATGATTCCTCATCAAGAACTACGCCATCAGCTTTACCAGATAATACGGATGCCATCTCAGGCCAATAGTTAAGACTTGATGGGTCAGCATATTTACTTCTCAACTCAGAAGATGCCTGTGTTTCTGCATTATTGTAAATTCCAACAATCTGGTCATAAAGTTCACGTTCAGGGTCACTTAATGCTTCATAGCCTTTTGTTGCACGACTTCTTAAAACAGCATCAATATCAGATGGAAGCATGTTTAGATTTTTAGCAATTATATCGTTAGTTCTGCTTTGTAAAGTGTTTTGAGCAATAGCAATTTCATTACCTTCAAGTTCTGCCGTTCCGTATGTATTGATATTAGCACGTTTTTTGTTTATTGCATTTTGTGCTGCAATAAATTCTGGTGTTCCTTCAACCAAAGTGCCATCATTTACTTTCTGAATAAATTCATTAGTAAGACGTTCATATTCCTGTGCAGGAGTTTCACCTTTGCCAAGTTTAGTATTAAGTTCACGAGTAAGTCTAGCAACCTCATCTGTGTTGTCATTTCGGAGAGCCTGTCTAATCTTTACACCATATTCTTTAGCAATATCACCTTCAAGTTCTGCTTGTCTTAAATCTCTACTATCGTGTAGATTAATTAGATTATCTCTGGCTTCATTAAAACCTTCATCTTCTGGACTCATTCTATCTAATAACTGAGTTGCTGCATTAATTTGAGTATCAATGTCACCAGTTTGAGATGCAGTATTTAACGCTGTTGTTAAATATCCTTCTAATTCAGTAACCCTTTCAGGAGCGTTATCTGGATTAGCCAGTTGATTATTTAAGTATTCAACACGCTCAGTAGCATTCATACGTGACATATTATAGTTTTCACGCTTGAATTGAATAGACGGTAAAGTAATAGTGATTTCAGGTTCTTTACCGATACCTGCAGCACCAAGCACTTCTTGTGTTTGTTGTTGTACACGTCCTGATATATCAATATCAAAGCCTAGCTTACCAAATAGTGACTTATCACTTCCAGTCATGCCTTCTGGTATTTTATAATCAATGTCAGTTGTAGGCGCACCTATAAAGGCACGAGCGTAATCTTTTGCAGTACCAGCAGGATTAGTTGATTCTTGCAATTCAAAATAATTAGCAAGATTACGTGGATTAGTACGTTGTTCCTGTCTTAATGTAGCAACTTCATTTTGAAAAGCAGACAAACTGCCGCTATCATTTAATAGAGCAGCAGCCATTTCTGATGCACGAGGATGGCCTTGAAACAACTTCTCAGCTTCCTGTAATGCTTCTGTAGTTTCATTAAGTTCTTTTTTACGCTCTTCGGCTTCTGAAATAGCTTTCTTAACACGATACTCTGAAATAGTATCAATGCGCCGATTAATTCTGTCCATGTCTTCTTGTAGTGCTTTATTTGCACCTTCAGCAAGACCAGTTACAAGACCAGTACCAAATGAACCTAATCCAAGAAATGCCATTTACGCTCTCCGACTCATTAACCCACCAGTCATTTCTTCTGGTGCTTCTTCTTCCTCTGGTTCTTCCATTGTCATAGACATTTCTTCTTCATCACCTTCACTTTGAAGACGGTTAAGTGCCTTATTCACAAGAGAACCACGTACCTTTGTTCTATCTTTTTGCAGACCAGTTTCATATTCAATACCTGCTGTGTCAGCAATCAACATAATCATTTCAATTAGCACAGGCAATACAAGCATACCAACATCAACACTGTGCTTGCCTTCCATGACACTAGCAAGTTGCATAGTATTTGCTACAGTGGTAACTGGCACACCCATCTCTAGTACATCAAGCAACTGCTCAGTCACTTCATCTGCTTGCAATCTAGGAATATAATAGTCTAATGCTTCTTCGACAGTAGTAAACTGTGGCGGTGTTTGCCACGGACGACTACCCAATTCAGCAGTTAAGTTTTGACCGGGAATTGGACCATCAAGAAGTGGAGCATTAGGTTTACTAGGAATTGCCATTGTCTTTTAGTTCCTGTCGTTTAGCTTGAATTGCTTTCATATATTCCATAACACGATTAGCTGGTTGATTTAAAGATGACGTGTTTTTAGTTGCCATACTTTTCTTTGGACCAAGAAGACCACCACGCTCAGTAACAGGTTTGGTATTTTCCTGTTCATTTTGCATAGCATTCATCATATTTTGATATATTACTGGAGCAGGATTATTTAACATAGTTAGTGTACTCCTTTTTATGTTTCTTAACAACTTTATTCATAGCAAATTTTATAACCTTTTTAAGTCTTGGTTTATTGCTAATGTAAGATGCAAAAGATTCACCATATTTGCCATATAAATTGCGTAGCCAATTAGGTGCTTTATTTAACATCCAATATCTAAATACAAGCCAATCTGTATTCTTTGGACCATAGACTTCACGTGCCACCCAACACCAACGAATCCAAGCACTACCAAGTGTGGTGATTAAATTACCAAGAGCAGCACCAGAAGCAGAACGGCTTCTAGCTTTCTCTGCAGCTTCCATTGCGTCAGCATCAAGGTTCGCTACTGCAAGATTGTTAAGTCTTTCTAATTCACTTTCTGCAGATTCCCATGCCCATTCCATTGTATCAGCATAGTATGTCCACAAATTGTCATAAGCAGTTTTGCTCATGTCTAGTATGGCATTTGCATTTAATTCATTAGCACGATTAATTGCGGCTGTATCTGCCGTAGCAATCTCTCTGCGCCATACAGCATTACTCTGTGCAATGGCTAGTTGGTTTGTAGCATTAAACTGGTCACGTTGATTATTCAATTCAGCATTAAATCGTTCTACCGTATTTACCTGACCCGCATTGAATTGTGCCTGTGCATTTGCCTGTGTAGCATTAAACTGTGACACTTGACTTGCTAGATTAGCAAAGAACTGATTAACCTGATTTTCACTTGTAGCATTAAACTGTGCAGCAGCATTGATAGCAGCTTGGTCAGTAAATAATGCCTGTGTACGCTGTTGTGCTTTAAACATTTCTGTCTGTTGTTTATTAGACAGGTTCTGCATATCCATCTGCAAGAAGTTCTGTGCATTCTGTACAGCTGCTTGCTGACGATTGTTTAGATTTTGTGTATCCATCTGAGCAAGAGCAGCAGCTTCAGACATTACAAGTGCTTGCTTGTTAGACAGATTGTTCAGATTCATCGTGTTAGCAGCACGACTGTTTTCTAATTGTACCTGTTGTTCAGCAGTAAAGTTCTGATTAGCAATGTCACTAATCCTTGAAGCATTAGCTACTCTTGCTTGAAATGCTTGGTCAAACTCTTGACCCATAAACTGCGCACGTTGTTGAGCAGCTAACATAGCACGTTGCTGACGATTTGTCAAGTTCTGTTGTTCAAATGAAGCAACAATACTTGCATCTGCCTGTGCAATAGGCAATGCGGATTCCATAGTAGCTTGTATAATAGCCTGACCAGCAAGACTGCTTGCACCTAAACCACGTGCAGCCATCTGTGCAGTAGCATTACGTAATGCACCAGCAGCCCATGCAGGTGGATTAGCAGAATCAAAGTTAGCAGTAAGTTGTGCCAGTTGTCCTTGTACAGTAGCTTGGTCACTTGGTGTTGCTTCAGCAGCTTGTACCTGTTCAGTAAACTGTGCAGCTTTAGTAGCATCTGCAGCAGCACCACTAATCAATTCACCGTCTTGGATTTCACGCTGAACTGGATTATCAATAAGTACAGCTTGACCTTGTGCTGCAGTTACATTGCCTACACTAGATGCTGTTTGCTGGGCTGCTAACACTTCTGCACGTGGGTCTATAGTACCCTGTGCTGCTTGTGTAGATGCTAAAGCACTATCTACTGCAGGAGCAGCTTGAGCAGCTTGCATTTGTGCTGCCTGTTGCTCTTGCACAGGTGTAGCCATAGCAGTGCCAGCCATAGCGGTAGGCACAGAAACTGCACCAGTAACTGTGCCAGTTCTGGGGTCAATCATTTGCTCTTGAGCAATAGGTATAGCAGCAGCCTGTGTAACAGCACCTGTAGGCAGTGCTGGCTGGTACATTCTTTCTATTGAAGTTTGTGCTATGCTTTGTACAGGTGTTTGTGCATAACCAGCTGGTGGATTAATACTTGGTGGTGAAGCAGTAACAGTTTCTCCTGTCTGCTCATCTGTAAATGTACCATCTTCATTCATAATCAATCCACCAAATGTCCCCATCAAACCTTTACGCATTGCAACTGACCGTGGGTCTGTTGATGTGTAAAATGATGGGTCTATTGGATTATCATTGTATGTACCACCAGCAGGTAGAGGTGGCTCACTTGTAAATGGAATACGACTACCCGGCCCATCTGCTATTATACGTGGGTCAATTGTTGATGTAGGTTGTGGAAATTTATCCATAAATGTTGGGTCATAGGGCATACCAAGTACAGTTCCACCCGTCTGCATCTTACGTACCATACCACCTTTAGCCATCTGCATAGCCTTGTTTTGGTATGTTTGCATTTGCTGTTGACGCATAGGGTCTTGAGCAAGGTAATCTTGAAAGCCCTGCATGTTGCCTGAATAACCCATAGCACGTGCAATTTTTTCCATGCCGCTAGGTTTAAATGCTTTGAACATTGCCATTATCTATTCCCCTGCAACACTTTATCCAACTTATCTTCCAACCTGTGAATTGCTTCCATCAGTCTATCCATGTCGTCACGTAACTCTGTCTTCGTTGCGTAGTCTTCACGTGTCCTGTTCACAAGAATGCTGAGACGCTTGAGTTCATTGTTTAAGCCTACCAAAAACCACGCACCACCAGCTACGATGACGCCAAGAAGCATATCAATTAGATTGGTCATTTCCACAATCTTACCACCCTGCTGGAAGTTTGCCCACGATTGGTGGCGTAATTAGGTTGTCTAACTGTTGGTCAAGCATAGCCTGTAATTCAGCTTCAGTCTTATCCAGACTTGCCAGCACCCAGCCCTTCACCTGTTCCTGTGTGAGACTGTCAAATGCTGTGAAGCTGTCAGCATTAGCCTCGCCAACACCAGCACTGCCATATGCACTAACAGAAAGCGGTGCGCCTTCGTCATTCGTTGCACTGTCGTGGGTTGCTGTTAGCCGCCAATGTACTGCCTTGGCTACGTCTGTTAAAGAACCCTCTGTGGGGGCTGTGTCGATTTGTGGGAAATCCCAAGTGTAGGTTGACATAATTTACTCCTGTTCCGCTAAATGCGCCGCATACGCATCCTTGACTGCTTGTGTATGCACAGCCGCACAAATAGCTTGTACCTCTGCGCTTTCACCTGTGATGTCTGCGTTAGGTGCTACAACATGCCGTGAAAACGCACGGCTAATCTCAACGCCATCACGCTTGATGACTGTTGCGGTGCGTACCTGAACGTGCTTGTAGTCACCTACGATTTCGATTTTGTCTTGTACTGTTTCTTCTGTTAATGCCATCTGTTTATCTCCTTTGGCTATGGACTGTCTGACCCATTATCCAAATGGGTTAAAAAGCTGTTGTTGGATAAGTAGCGGTGAAATACATCTCTGACGTTGCGCTTATCTGACTTACTACAATAAAGTCATCAATTGCATTGTTGCGA
>Ga0208899_1002706_pt1 | contig 11701 bp, 18 predicted proteins | sample VirMetDEL_Nov_24_FD_184518 | JGI IMG/M metagenome (GOLD analysis project Ga0208899, IMG submission 184518) | Aqueous microbial communities from the Delaware River and Bay under freshwater to marine salinity gradient to study organic matter... | ecosystem: Environmental > Aquatic > Marine >...
CAGAATATCTTGCGCTGACATAGCCCCTCCTATAGTGGCTCATGATCTGTAAAAAACTCCGGAAGCCCTACCTCCAGAGCGGCACAAAAATCCTCCACAACACTAACCTTGACGGTCTTTGCGTTTCTCCATCGCACTACCTGATTCGGGTGTGCGTCCATCATCCGAGCAAGTGCGCGGGAGCTAACCCCGCGCTGATCTTGCAACTGCCGGATGCGCTTACCTACATCCATTCGCTCCATAGCAACCTCTTAAAATGGGATATCTTCAGATGACCCAGAATCCTGCTTTTGCTCAGGCTCCCAAGTATCCAGCTTCGCGTAGCCTTTACCGGCCTTGCTGACCAACATATCAATGTTGATCCACTCAGACCCTTGGTTAGCCTTTAGATACTCAGCCATCCAGTCTCTGAACTGCGCCACGTTGATTGACAGCTTGCCGATAACAAAGTCTGGCTGACCGTCACGCTTCTTTGGGTACAACCCGCCGATTAACTCACTATCCATTGATAATCTCCTTTCTTGCTGCATTAACTTCATCTGAGCGTAGGTACGCTCTCTCTTCTGTGGTGAATACACCACCCTTCGTAGGAGCGAGCCAAAGCGCCTCCTTCACCTCGTCGCTCTCCAGTTCCAGCCACGCCTCCGCAAACGCGAGTGCGTCCTGCTCGATAAAGGCGGTCTTCATGTACGCGACCGTCCCCCAGTTCTCCCTCACGGCGGCATTATGCGCCATAAGCCTTTCCACCTGAGCGGTTACCTGCTCGTCGATGTTTTGCTGTGCAATGGCGTTGGCAACCTCATCGGCTGACGCGAACTCAGTACCCGCAAAACCGCAAGCTGATAACGCGCGTCCAATTGCGCTTGTCTCTGCATTTTCCATCGCACTAAACTTGTTGATCTTAGATGCCGCCCGCTTCTCCTCCGCATAACCTGTCCCTCTCACTCGCTGGCAATCATCTAGCACCAGCGCCTTCATAACAACAGTGTCTTCATCAGCGGAGACAAGCTCGGTCACAATCGACCAATCAGGATATGCTTCCTTAAACTCCGCCACCCGTAACGCTACGGTCTTGTACTCCCGACCGTGAATCTTTACCACTCCATCTGTCATACCATCGTCCTCCGATCTTGCTCTTGCTCATGCCAGTAACGAGCGCCGTAGCCCGCAACGTATGCGCGGGTTTCGACGTTCGCTGGCTTCCCTTCTTTGCAGTCTTCCCAGCCAGCCACAAAGTCGCTTACATCAAACAGCGGACGATTGCGGTAGTAGGTGTCTACATACTCCTGCAACTCTTGGTCTATCTTAGACATACATAGCCTCCAGCGTCTCAACAACCTCCTCAGCGTTAATGATCTTGTATCCCATCCAGTTGCACTTGTGGACGGTATACTCGATCTCCTCAATCATGGCTACCTGCCCCCAAAACTCATCACGGTAGACGCCGCCATTGATGCTGTACTGGGCATCTATGTCTGCTACGTCTGCCATAACCCAGCACCCGTGCTCCTCGACATCAATGATGCGAGCGCCAGCGACCAGATCCTGCTCATCAGTCTCAGGCTCGTAGTTAATCCAAATCTCTAACGTGCTCATAGATCCTCCGCTATGAAGTCGCGCAACCGATACAGGTGCTCTAGGTCGAGATTGCGGGCAGTCAGAAAGCCGTCAAAATACTGCCACTGCTGTGGGGATCGTTCGCGGTCTATGGTGCGGTGAAAGTCTCCATCCCGAGTGATGGATTCCTGCACCAGATCAATAATGGATGCCAGCAACTTGCGGGCGTTCTTCAGCTTAACGTGATCTGTGGTCATATTGTCCTCCGTATGACAGGGCCAGATCCCTATCGACAGAGCCGAGTCTACACACTTTTTAGTGTGTGTACAATTTTTTGTGTGCGGCCTGTAGCTTTAGGCTACAGTCAGTATGACCACACGGTGGGGGATAGTTTATCGTCGCACCAATCTAGGTGAATGAATCGCCCCTTTCCGCGCTGGTTTACGCCAACCCGAGGGACGTTGTGGGCAAATGCCACCTGTAGGAGCTTGTGTGCCTTGTCTCTGTCAACGGCTATATCCACGGCCTTGCCTGTGGAATGTGCGCCGACATGATCCTTATGGTGCTCTAAAGGGTGTTTAAGGCAACGGTAACCAGAACTAACGGGCAGAGGGAAGCCACAATCAGAACGAATGCCATTAAGTATTCTAAGTATTTTTTCATCGAACAAATAAACATCACAGCCACACTGACAGCGTAGCTCATCTTCAGAAAAATAATTCACTCTTGAGTCTTTCTAACCTGAGTAACAATCTTTTCGCCAGACCGGGCGACAACGTAGCCGCCAAGACCGATCTGCAACAAAGTCCACGCCTCATCTCTGAGGGGGTTTGGCAGCCATCCCATTGAATCCCCAACCGCAAGGGCTAGGAATGTCAGCATGGTGATTGGACGCCACGTTGCGGTAATCCAATGCTCTGACTGGGCCTCAGCCTGTACTATACCAGCCTTGGCCTTTAACGTCTCTGCCTCGTAATCAAAGACGCGCTGCATTGCCGCCGCCTGCACATCAAGCAAATGGCCTTTTGCCTTCAGCCGCTCTTCATCAGATGTGTGTAGCTCGTCAATTAACTCAGCCGCAGGCTTAAATACCCCGGCAATAAGCTCTATGACTCCCATCATCTGGAGATCATCTCGCTGGCGCGTTGCAGGTCACGCAGATACGCCTGCTTACAATGACCCTTACCCAACGGTCGAAACAGGAAATCTATTCCCACCATAGAAGCATTCCAGTACCACTTATCGCGGCAACGGTATGACCGGCTACTGATTGACTCATTGGGATTGTCGCCAAACAACAGGGCGACATTTGCAAGTTGAGATGTAGCGTCACCAACGCGGAAAACGTAGCCCTTCAGCGCCTCGCCCACCTCTGCCATAGCCTGCACTGCCACCTCAAAGTCTTGGTTGCGATCCATATTTACCTCAACATATATACAGCGATAGACACAATCGCAGATATCAGAATCCAAAAAAACCGCTCCGTTGCCTTCACGGTTTGAGCGTTCTTGTTGATCGTCTCTTTGGCCTTATCAACATCAGACTCAATCAGGTCGATGCGGTACTCAAGCCGGTCAACACGTTTGTTAGATGAATACACCTTCTCTTCCACCCGAGCAATTGCGCTCACGGCTTCCGCCAGCTTATCCAGCTTTGTTTCTAGCCGATCAAGCCGAGTGAGAAATACATCATCCTGAGCCATCACTTGATACCTCTTTATGCGACTCAGTTGCCGCGCAAATGCCTATACAAATAAACGCCCGATTATCGGACGTTATGGTTGTGCCGCAGCCACACAGAAAAACCATTAGTGAGGCTACGGCTAATTTTATCATGGAGCGCAGTTAACTGACGACGTTCCATCAGCATTTGTCGTGACGGTGCAGGTCACCTGCGGGACGTTCTTCATGATCTCTGAGATGGTTGCCGTGTACTCAGACCAAATCCCACCCAGCAAGGCGTTGTTGCCAGCATCCAGCGTTACCATAGAGTTCAGGCCAACAGTGCTGACATCAACAACCCCGTTGATCCCAGTGGCTCCAAGGTCGCCAAGCTCTGTCATGCCGGTAGTGCCCAAGGTAACCATGCCATCAACGAATGGCGTGTAATCAACATTACCCAGAGCAGTGAAACCAGCCGTAGCAACATCAGCCGTCAGTGCCGCGCCATTGTTGAACGCCGCGTATAACGACTGGTTATCGGCAGACTCAGCAGAGATGCGAGCCAGATCAACCTGACTGTTGTACTCAGCCATCTTCTTAGCAGAGTCAGCCTGTATCCACATCATGCCGAGAGATGACACAGGGGACGCCAAAACAGACGCCCACTGCAATGCCTCGGATTGTTGGGGCATAGGCTGAATAGCTGGGGTTTGGGTAAGAGCCAATGCCATAACAGCAGCACTTGCCGCCTGCCCGTCACCGCTTGCCGCGATCTTTGACAAAGCATCAAACTTAGCCTGCGTTGCCGCAGAGTTGGCCTCCGCCGCCTTCTGAACTGCCTCGTAATACTGGCTGGCAGATGAAGCACAACCACTCAAAACCGCAATTACCGCCAAAGAAAAAATGGTTTTCATATCCTTCCCTCAACAATCCTCAGCTTTTTAAAGTCTGGATCATTCAGCTTTTTGATAATTAGCCTCTGCATCCCGTCATGGTCTTCCCAAGACACTCGCTCCTCCTTCATCCACTGAGCGAGAACGTGCATGGGAATATCTCCAACGTACCATGAGTCAGATAGCATATCGTTTTTGCCAACACCAGCAGATCGCAACTGCTCATTACGCTCTAGGTATGGCGTGTTGTCGTACTCTGTAAGGATGCCAAATTTTGACCCCTCCAGATCAACAAATGTTTCTTTTTTCTTCATTTTGCCCTCAACGAAAAAAGGGGGCCGAAGCCCCCGTCAGGATTAGCTAGTGGAGCAATCGTAAACTGCACCAGATGACTTCTCGTTCTTGCTGACCAAAGTAAGCTCAGTCAGAACTTGACGCTTCTCGTAGTCACCGTCTTTCGCCAAGGCTTCGTTCTTGGTCGGACGCAGTACGCCAACCGCAAACATATCGTCTTGGATAACAAAGACATCAGAGCCACGCTGCTCACGCGAGGGTACAAACTTAACCGTGCCCCAAGGAGTAACATAGACGCTCATGTGCTTGATGACAGTTTCTGACTCTGCCTTGATCATGCTTTGCTGTGAGTTATTTCCAGCAAAACCTTGGGAGACATTCATCTGATATGCAGACAAGTAAACCGTGTCGGGCTTGCCACCAGACTCCCAGATTGACTGCATTACGCTGTCAAAACGGGTCTGAGAGAAAGCCGCAGCCGTACCGTCAGTGCGAGCGTCAGTGCCGTTACCAGTAGCCGCAGTTGCGTCAGCTGCCTCGTCGATGTTGGTGACGATCCATGAAGGCAGACCAGCAAGCTCACGCGCAGTTGAGCTATCGCCAGCAACGCGAGCGTTGTTAGCAAACAAAGCCTTCTCGATGTCCAGCTTCTGCTCTTTTGCAATCTTCAGAGTCTGATAAGCCATTTCCTTGGCACGACCGGCCTTATCAAGACCTTCGTCAGTGCCGGGGATGATTACCGCATTCTTGAAGATTTGCGTGTAGTTGCCCAAGCGGGTGGTCGCGGTGCGAGCCTCAGCAGCAGTCGCGTCACCTTCAATGTGCGCGTTAGCTGCCGATGAACGCAGTGCGTCAGTTTGCCACTCATGGTAAGTGTTGCGGGCCTTAGCTTTCGCGCAGGTTGAGTAAAACGGCGTATCTTCCATTCGTTATGCTAAGGCTCTTTATCCCTAGCTCTTAGGCTTTCGCCTAAGTATCGGACTATATCTTCACCCTAGAGGGGTGTCGCGCACTCGTGGAGCTTTACCGACTGTTCTAGTCTCCATGCTCTAGTCTCTGAACCTTCTGCCTGTCCCCAGACAGCTTGGCTGCTGATTGGCCTATCTTTCGACTTAGCGTCCCAGCAATTCACGCGATTATCGCTTCTAAATTACTTCAGAGCGGCCCCAAGTTAAGGCGATACGTCATGGATGACATCGGAAAGATCTTCCCTGATGCCGACAGCATCATAACTGTCAAACGTGTTGGATGGCTGTGCCATGTTAATTACCTCATTTAAGGATTAGTGATAGAGCGTCGTCAATGCTTCCGCTCTTCTTCAGTTTTTGTCGAGTTTGTCGCTCGGCGTCTGCGTTGGATCGCGTCTTCTTAGCGCCAGCCCTGACAGTACGCTTTGCCTTTGGCTTGGCGTTATTCTGGGCCTGCTTCTTTCCAGACATCAATTCTTGATACTTAATGGCGTCGTGCAATACGCGGATTGCTCGGTGATCCATTACTGCACCAATTTCACCCGGGTCGTAGCCGTAAATCTCTTGACCCATCGTCACAAGACGGTCACGGGTCTGAGCGGCTGTGTCTGGGCTAGAAAACTCTGGCACTAAAGTTTTTAGCGTTTCCATCTCACGCTCTAAATAAACGCGCTGGGCATATTGCTGGGCCTGACTCTGTTGCTGTACCGCTTGTTGCAACTGGTAGATTTGTGCGTCATATACCTGCTTTGCCTCCTCGTAGTCCTCTCTGGCACTGCTGTACCCGATGGGATCAATATCCCTGAGTGACTTATCTGGAGGTGTCGGCGCTTGCGGCAGACCGCTCTGTGCATACTGCAACAGTTGTCCGATCTGCTGGCGCTCATTTAATAGGTGTGCATAAACCTCTTCTGCCTGCTTTCGCATTGAAGCGGCTTCCTGCATACCCTTCTGGACATACTTCTGACCACTGTATCCTCGCTTGAGATCATCTAGGCTTACCTGTTCTTCCTTGCCGTCAACTTTGACGGTGTATAGATCGGGGGCCGCAGTCTCTGCTTCCTCAGCGTCTTCGTATTCGTCCTCGGAGTCATCATCTGACTCCACTTCATCGAACTCAGCCTCTACTTCGGCTTCGTCCTCTTCAACTACCTCGTCCTCCACCTCTTCGGCTTCTGGTTGCGGGGCAAGTAAACCTTCAACGGCGCTTTCAAAACTATCAAGTTCAGTCGTATCCACGGTACTGAGTCCTCATTTGTGTTTTTTGTCGTAGATCGCCTCATCCTGTAGGACTTGGGCAATGCAATCTTCGATCTTTCCAAGCGCCCGAACAATCGTGTGCGCCTCCGCCCGATCATCGTCAGATGAGTACGGGTTAAAAAAGATATCACCCTGATCTTTTTTAATCTTCTCCACAAGGTAATTGAATGCCTCATCACCTTGTAGACGCCTTATGCCAGCGCCCAGATCCTTTATATTCATCTAGGCATTGCCTGCATTTGCTTAATTCTCTGTACGTCTAGCGCAGTGCCGTACTTGCCAAGTATCTCAGCCGCGCTAATCAACAAGTCTTGATCCATTTTATCACGCGCAAGGTCATCGTCAGCCATCGCCTTCTGAGCGTCTAGCTGCATCTTGAATTGATCCTTCTGCGCCTGAGCCTGCAACTTAGCCATGTCGGTCTGAGCCTTGGCCTGCGCTTTCATTGACTCGGCTTGTAGGTACGCCTGAGCCTGCGCGTCTTGCGGCTGACCCTGCTGTTGCTGGGCCGCTTGTTGTTGTTGCATTAGCAACTGCTGCTCAACCTGCGGGTTCATGGGATTAAAGTAGCGGGTACTGTTGCGGATGCCGTTAAGGGCAAGAATGTCTGCCAGAGTGTTACGCACTTGAGTGAGCGTCACGATTCCATTCTGCGGCCCGTACTGACCAAGTATTTGCTGCTGAACTTGGAATGCCTGCATAAGTGCCGCCAGCTTCTGTTCCTCGCGCCCAGTGCCTAGACCCACGTTCACCGTTACGTCCATCGTGACGTTCCAAGAGCGCGGGTCTACGGGGACATAGCCCTCACCAACAAGGCGCATCATTTGCGCTTCTTCCACGTTCTCGTGCATTACCTTGAGCATCAGGGTGAACATCTGCCGCATACCGCCCTCAGCAAGATTGCGAGCCATAACCTCAATCTGCCCTGCCTGAGCCTGTACGGTGGCCTGAACTGCGGCGGCGGTAGTGTTTTGCAATGAGTCGGGAGATAGGCCAGTAGACGCTTTTGTCACGCCTGTCTTGTTCTCAATCTCTTGATCCATGTACTGAAGCGCGGTCAGCGTTTGACCGGCAACAAATGGGATTGCCTGCGGCTGTATAGCGCCAGCCTGCTTAACTCGGATAATGCCGCCAATCTCATTGTTTAGCAGATCATCAATGTTTACAGCGCCGTCAACAATCTCAAGACGCGGGTTGTTGGTCAGGGCTACGTTATCCAGAACACCCCTCAGCATAGCCGTGGATGCGTCCTGATCGTTAATGATCAAATCAGCTACCGATCGACCGTAGAAAGTGTGCGGCTCTGGATCTACTTCAAACACGGCAAACGGAATGTGCGAGCAGGCCATGTAATCCAGCAACTTATAGGCGGCTCCGCCAAGGGTGACCTTTTGCAGCGTAGGGACGCCACTGCCGGTTACATCAATCTTCATGTAAACCTCAGTGACGGCAACAAGGCGCATAGCCGGATCTTGGATATCCTCGTCGGAGTAATCCTCTTCGTAGCCCCTGCGCTCAAACTCCTCAACCTCTGAGAACGTGTCTGAGTGCTGAAGGCCGGTAAGATCCTTCACATCCTCGTAGTCATAGCCCATAGATATCAGGTCGCCAATCCGCATTTCTGTACGGTGGCACACCGCGTAGGCGTCCTTGATGTTTCTGGCGTTTCGATCAACAAAGAACTCTTCCGGCGGCACTGACTCAATGCACATCTTGCCGACATCTTTGTAGCGAGCAATTTTCAAATCGTAGATGGGGGTTTCAATCTCCATCCCCATCTCATCAATTTGAATCTCAATTCGAGTTGTAGACTCAAGCACCTCAACATCGTCATCCATCGTCAGGACGCGATATTCCATCTCGTTGAGGTTTTCAAACTCGTATGTTTCTTGCTCTTGGTAGTTGTCCCAGTAGACCTTAACGATGCCGACCTTCTTGACCATTGCATCGTGGAATGCATCATTCAGGACTCGGTAACCGTTATGCTCGTTAAAGACGTAGTGCATATACTCGGTGGCCTGCTCTGCCGCCTGTACGTCTTCTGGGCCGCGTGGCACATACTCTACGGGCTTGTCCGTAGACAGGAATACGCGCATGAGTGATGGCTTGATCGCTCGGATGGTGTCGCGCACCTTGGTCGCTACAACCTTAGATCGGCCCTCTTCCTCGCCAATATCTACCTCGCCGTCAAAGTATCGTTGCGCCTTGATGCGGTCTTCGGCAATTTCGGACTCTACAAAATCAACCGAATCATTGACCGCTTCACGGGCGATCGACTCGATTTCTTGTTCTGTCATTGGCTTGAGCATTAGCCGCCATTCCTTCTAAGCAATTCTTCCATGGATCGGTACGCCGCGTCATCACTTACGCCTGTCATTTGCTTGTATTTTTCCATAAGCTTTTCAAACATAGCTCTAGTAACACCGGCTTCAGAGGCTCTCATAGCGGCGTTTGCGGCAGACGCGCGGGCTTGCTCTTGAGCAATTTGACCGGCAAAAGAGGTTTCTGCAACAGGGCCAAAACGCTTGTCTAATGCGCTGGCGAACATAGACAAATCCATAATGTTGTCATTGAACTTACCGCCATACATTGATGTTAAACGCTCCAAATTCTCAATGGCAGATATCATATCGGTGCGGACGCCATAGTTACTAAAAAGCTTTCTAAACTCTTGGCCCAAGGCAGAATATGATTTGTCGTCAAAGATGTTAGTGCGCTTACCGCTGATTGAATCAAGCTCATCAAATACGCCAAGGATGCCGCTTAATACGTCATTATAATCGCCATATCGAGAATTAACTTTTCTAAGCTCTTCGTTTAATGTTCTTCTCAATCCTTTAAGAATGTCATTTCCAGCAGTAGTAAGTCCGCCTTGAGTTGATTTTTTGTAATCAATAAGCTCATCTAGCTGTCTTTTTAGCAAATGAAACCTACTTGCGTCTGGAGCTTCGCCCTCGGAAAGCAGTTTGAATGCCGTCTTAACAATCTTTTGGGCAGATGGGTTTGCCGAAATTTGAGATCCCTCAAAAACGGGAGTTGGTACGCCATTTGGCCCCCTAGAGAATCTGACATTTAGGTTTTCCAAGGTATTTCTAAATTGAGCTAATACCGGCGCAGGGTTCATGGGCCTACCAGCAAGCTCTGTTTTTGCAACTTTAGACAAACCTTCTCTAGCCTTTTTTGCAACATTTCTTAGGTATGAAATTCGCTGAATCGCTGACTGGCCTACAATATCAGTCGGCCTTTGAGTTTGAGCCAGTCTCTTATTTTCAGCAATTCTTTGGCGCAAATTCAGCATTTGAGTCATTTTTGCTTTCGTTGCTGGGCTTGCTGTTTTTACTGCTTGTATTAACCCTTCGTCATCCCATTGCCGAATCGCATCAATCGCAGGCTGGTCGCGTACTATCTTGTCGCCTTCGTCTGAAACTCTAACGGTCGCAAGTGATTTTTCAGAGCCTCCAGAACGTAGTTGTTCTAATCTAGCGGCTTGCGATACTGGCTTTACAGCCGGAAGTCCAGCGACCGAGGTTCTTCCAGAAACAGCAGGAACGGCGGCCTTTGCCGCAGGACTAAGCCCCTCCCATGACAGACCCATATCTTGAAGCAAATTGTTCAGCGTTGGAGTTGGGTTGCCAGAAGAGTCCAGCAAGACGGCGCCTTTGGTTGCCTTCCTTAATCCGCCAAGTCCTAGCGCCTCAAGAACCGCTGTTGGCGCTGTATATGCCGCCGCCGCAATTCCGGGAGAGCCAGTTGTCTCTAGCGCAACATCTCCCGCCTTGCGAGAGACTGCTTCAAATGCTTCGCCCACGGGAGACAAAAGGCCCGTGATGTTTTGCAAAGACTCTGCGCCGTACTGAGTCCTTGGCTGGGCAAGCCGACTAACGGCGGCAGAAACATCTTCAACTGACTCTGCGCCTTGCCTCATGGCTTCCTCAAAGCCTTCACCAGAATATAGCCCCCTAGCAACGCTACCAAGGCCAGCAAGACCCCCTGCCACCTCTCCAGCCAAGCCACCTGCAAGTGCTACAGCAGGCTCAATAACCGCCATGCCCGGCAGTCCCCTTGGCAAAGACGCTTTTCGAGCCTCTTCTCTCGCCACAGAATTAAGCTGTGTTCGCTTTCTGATGTCTGCTTCTATTTCCGCAAGAGTCCGCGCCATGCTTACTTAACCGCCTCTAAAATTTCTTGCTTTTCAGATGGCGTAGCCGCTGTCCATATCTCAAAAGAAACTCCCTCTGGGGGACTCTTGGGGACAAACCGATAGTTCTTGATAAACTCAGAATATCCAATTCCACTGGTCAGTCCTTGCGCCATGTTGAATAGCTCATTTCGCAGCTTGTCTTTTGCCCGAATCTGAGCCTCAATCTGCTTCATAAGCACTGGCGGGTCGAGGGTAAGATCCAATTGTGTGCGGAGAGCCAGCCGCAGCTCTTCTTGACTCAATGCGCCAAATGTCGCGGAGTTTATAACGTCGATACCTAACTGGTTTGCCATTGATCGTAACTGCGCTGTGCCTTCGTCAAAGGCGGGTAGCGCGCTTCTAAAAATGCCGGATTGCGCGCCTTCATCCTTCAATGCCTTATATGCCAAATTCATCTTTTCAATTTGACGATCCAAATCTACAAGTTGCCCCATTGCAGCCTGACCAGTTTCTTGGGCAAACTTGATGTCTTGTAGCCTAATGGCGTTTTGCGTTTCAAGCTCTGCTTCTTCCGCTGGTGTTAGCTGCCTTGCGCCACCAACAATCATTTTCTTAGGCTGCATCGTGTCGCGGTCAGTGATCACTACATACTGCTCGCCAGTTACGGGATCTGTCTGAACGCCTGACACCGTAGGCGCAAACTGAGATGAGTCAAATAGCAAGTTGGCGGCAGCCGAAATCCCCTCAGTGTTGGTGGGATTGTTACGGATAAACTCTGCCGCAGTAAGAAGCTGTGCCGATCTCTGCGGATCGGTCTTGGCGATCTTGTTGGCCCTTTGCTCTAACGCATCAGCAGTCTTGTTTCCTTGAGATCGGAGCAAGCGCATACCCTGCTCAGTCTCAATCTGGCTTTGTAGCGATTTGGCT
>Ga0208899_1002707_pt1 | contig 11699 bp, 16 predicted proteins | sample VirMetDEL_Nov_24_FD_184518 | JGI IMG/M metagenome (GOLD analysis project Ga0208899, IMG submission 184518) | Aqueous microbial communities from the Delaware River and Bay under freshwater to marine salinity gradient to study organic matter... | ecosystem: Environmental > Aquatic > Marine >...
ACTAATGCTAAAATGGCTGCTAATTCTGTGGACTCAGATCAGTATGTTGATGGCAGTATAGACACAGCTCACATTGGAGATAGCCAAGTAACAACTGCTAAGATTGCAGATTCAAATATTACTTCAGCAAAAATTTTAGATGGTACTATTATTAATGCAGATATTAATGCTAGTGCAGCTATTGAAGCTACTAAAATTTATAATGGTACAGTTGCAAATGTAGAATTTGGTTATCTAAATGGTGTAACATCAGGAATACAAACTCAATTAGATGCTAAACTTGTTAAAGCAAGTAACTTATCAGATTTAACTTCAGCTAGTACAGCTAGAACTAATTTAGGTTTAGGTACTATTTCAACTCAAGATGCAAGTAATGTTGCAGTAACAGGTGGTTCAGTTACAGGATTAGGTGAACCTTCTGCTAATTCTGATGCAGCTACTAAATCTTATGTAGATCAAGCTGTTGCAGGACTTAGAACTAGAGCTATTGCAGAAGCAGCTACAACTGGAAATATTGATTTAACTGCTGACCTTCAAAATGGAGATACTATTGATGGTGTAACATTAGTTACAGGGGACAGAGTATTAGTTAAAGATCAAACAGATGCTACAGCTAATGGATTATATATTGCAGTAGCTTCAGGTACAGCATCAAGAGATCCAGAGTATGATACAATTGCAGAATTATCTGGTAGCATGGTTGTTGTTAATCAAGGTTCTACAAATGATAATAAAATATTTTTATGTACTACTGATTCTGATGCAACTATAGGCGTAAGCAATATTACTTATACTGTAATTACACCTAGTAATGTTGGTACAGTAACTTCAGTAGGAGTAGCAGATAGTGGTTCATCAGAATTTACAGTAGCAAATTCACCAATTACATCTTCAGGTACAATAACATTAGAAGTTAATGCTATTGATAATTCTAAAATTACAGGACTTGGAACTGCTGCTACATTAAATGTTGGAACTTCAGCTAACAATGTGGTACAATTAGATGGTACTGCAAAATTACCTGCTGTAGATGGTAGTCAATTAACAAACATAGATGCAGCTTCAGCTGGATTTGCAATCGCTATGGCAATAGCACTTTAAGGAGAAAAAATGGCACAAAACTTTAGAAGATACACAAGCAATGACGTAGGAACATCTGCTGCAACTTTATTTACTGCAGACAGTTATGATACTGTTGTAGGTATTTCAGTTTCAAATGTTACAGCATCTGCTGTAGTAGCATCAGTTTATATTAATGATGGTTCAAACGATATTTATTTAGTTAAAGATGCACCAATACCAAGTGGTTCATCATTACAAGTTTTAGATGGTGGAGCAAAGTTTGTTGTTCAATCTGGTGATGCTTTAAAAGTAATATCAGACACAGCTTCATCTTTAGACGTTTGGGTATCAACAGTTGACGCAATAAGTTCATAGGAGAATAAATGCCTTTTATAGGAAACAAACCAACAGCAATTCCTCTAAGTGGTGATGACATCCAAGATGGAACTATTGGATTAGCCGACTTATCTGCTACAGGTACAAAAGACGCAACTACATTTCTAAGAGGAGATAACACATTTGCTAGTGCTGGTGGAACTAACACTCCAGCTTTTGCTGCATACCAATCTAGTGGACAAAATATTGATAGTGATACAACTACAATAGTTACTTTAGATACAGAAATATTTGATACTGATAATGCTTTTGCATCTAATACATTTACAGTACCAGCAGGAGAAGGTGGAAAATATTATATTTCTGCTAGTGTTAGAGCAGATGCTTCTTGGGGAGCAACAACTTATTTTAATGTTTCAGTTTTTTTGGGTGCTACAGGAGATAATGGATTATTTGTAGCTAATCAAATTAATGCTTCAATTGGAAATAGTGCAGCTGTTTCTGGAATAATGGATTTAAGTGCTGGAGATGAAATTACAATGAGAATAAGACACAATGAAGGTGGTACAGAAGGATTACAAGCTGGAAGATACTGTACTGTTTTTTCTGGATACAAATTAATAGGAGTTTAATAAATTATGGCACAACTAAGTACAAAAATAAAATTATACGCAGCAGCAAATGGTGTTGCTAGTGTTGATTTTACATCTGATGTTATGTTGCAAGATGACAGTAATGGAGCTGGTGCTTATATCAAGGAATGGAATTTAGATATTGCACAACCAACTGACGCACAATTAGATGTCTTAGAATCTCAAGCACAAACTTATGAGAACAACCAACAAATAATTTCTACTAGAAAAAAATTATATGGAAGTTGGGAAAGCCAACTTGAAGAAATATATGATGATGGCATAGATAATTGGAAAGCTAGAATACAACAAATTAAAACAGATAACCCTAAGAGTTAATATAAATGTTTATTAATAACAAATATAAGAAATGGCATGATTCTATAATTGCTAAAGCTAAGCATAGAATATTAGAAGGATATAAAGAAGTTCATCACATAATACCTAAAAGCTGTGGTGGTACTAATAAAAAAGATAACCTTGTACCTTTAACTGCTAGGGAACATTATATTGTTCATATGTTGTTGCCTTTTTGTGTTATTAAAAAATATAGATTTAAAATGATTAAAGGTTTTATGTATATGAATGTAAAACCTAAAACCACACAAAGATTTTATAAAATTAATTCAAAGATGTATGAAAAATTTAGAATTGAATTTGGATTAACTTTAAAAGGAGTTAAGTTATCAGAGGAAACTAAAGCTAAAATGAGAGGAAGAAAACTATCAAAAGAAACTAAAGCTAAAATTAAATATGCTAGACAATTTCAAGTATGTTCTGATGAACAAAGAAAAAATTATAGTAAAATATATTCTAATCTTATTTGGGTTAATAAAGATAATAAATCTAAAAGAATTAAAAAAGAATTAAAAAAAGATTATTTGAGTAATGGATATAAACTTGGTAGAGATATGTCTTATATGACAATTAAAACTAAAAATTTATTATCTCAAAAAACAAAAGCCTATTGGGAAAGGAGAGCAGCATAATGCCGTACGTTGGGAAAACGCCTTCAATAGGAAACTTCCAAGTTTGTGATGCAATAAGTGTTGTAAATGGTCAAGCAGCATACACTATGCAAGTAGGTGGAGTTAATGTATCTCCAGAAAGTGCTAACCATATGATTGTTAGTTTGAATGGAGTTATCCAAAAACCTACAGACGCATTTACAGTTAGTGGTTCTACAATTACCTTTGCTTCAAATCTGGTTACAGGTGATGTAATAGATTTTATTCAGATACTAGGTAATGTTTTAGACTTAGGAGTTCCATCAGATAATACAGTTACTACTGCTAAACTTTCAGACAGTTCAGTTACTACAGCAAAATTAAATGATGCTTCAGTTTCACTTGCTAAACTAACTGCAACAGGAACTAAAGATGCTACAACTTTTTTAAGAGGAGATAATACTTTTGCAGAAGCTGGTGGTGGAAAAGTTTTACAAGTTGTTCAAGGAACACAAACTACACCAGTTTTAACTTCAAGTAGTTCCTATGTAACAACTAATCTTACAGCTTCAATTACTCCATCTTCATCTTCAAATAAAATTTTAATTATGACAACTTTAACAGTAAGTAACAGAGCAAGTGGTGGAGAAATGATGTGTACTCTTTATAGAGATGCCTCAAATATTATTACTCAAGGTTCACAAAATGGTTTTAATCAAAATTTTAATAGTGCTGGTAGGCAAGACGCAACAGCAGCTTGTGTTTATTTAGATTCTCCAAGCAGTACAAGTTCAACTGCCTATACAGTTTATATAAAAGCTCAAGGTGGTTCTTGCGAAAGTATGTCGGAAGGTACTACTGGAACTATTGTTTTAATGGAGATAGACGCATAATGACAAATGAAATTATTATAAAAGCAATTCAAAAAATAAATCCAGAAGCACAAGTTACTATTAGAGGTAATGATATTAATTCAATCGTTTGGGAAAATGGAACTACACCAATTTCAGTTGCAGATATTCAAGCACAACTACCAACTGTTGAAGCTGAAATAGAACAAGAAAAGCAAGACGCAATAACTAAAAAAGCATCTGGCAAACAAAAGTTACTAGACTTAGGATTAACTGAAAGCGAAATAAAATCGCTAATAGGAGTATAGAAATATGGCACTAACAAAAATAAATAATAATACACTTTCAGCAATTACTGGATTACCTGCTGGTGTAGGTGGTAAGGTTTTGCAAGTTGTTACTGCTACATCTAGTACACAAGTAGCAAATACTGGAACAAGTTTTGTTGATACAAACTTATCAGGTTCTATCACACCATCATCTACTTCTAGTAAAATTTTTATTAGTTGTACCCAAATAATTCAAGTTTATAATTCTAGTGGAAACTATGGAACTGGAAGATGGAAAATAGTTCAAACTATTGATGGTTCAGATACCGATATTACTACTGGAGGTGCTGCTAGTAGTGGAAATGTTTTTACTTATGATTATGGAGGTAGTGGTATAAATATTTATAGACCAACTAATTATACTTTGCTTTTATCTCCTAACACAACATCAACAATTACTTATAAAACTCAAATTGCTTTAGGTACTCAAGGTGGTAATCAAATAACTGCTTATGATGAAAAAGATGATGGAGTTTTTGTTCTAATGGAGGTAGCTGGATAATGGAAAACAATGTAATAAATGCAATATTAAAAATAAACCCAACAGCAGAAGTATCTGTAAGTGGTAATGACATTAATACTATTGAATGGCACAATGGAACAACACCAATACCTAAAGCTGACATAGAAGCTAAAATGGTAGAGGTACAAGCAGACTATGATGCTAAACAATATCAAAGAGATAGAGTTTATCCTAGCATTGGAGATCAACTAGATATGCTATGGCACTCTATAGATCAGAACTCAGCATTAAAATCTCAATACTTTGATTTCTATGAAGCTATTAAAGCAGTTAAGGTAAAGCATCCTAAGAATGGCTAATATATATAAAAACGCAGGTATTAATTTAACTACCACAAGTTTAACTACAATCTATACAGTACCTGCTAATAGAACAGCTATTGTTAAAAATATACAAATATCTAATGAGCATAGCTCAAATAACTTAGTAGAAGTATTTGTAACTGATAGTTCAGCTAGTGCTACTTATGAAATATTCCATGAAAGTATGGCAGCAGATAGTACAACCAATGCTGCTTTATCTTCAATAATATTAGAATCAGGTGATGTTTTAAAAATTCAAGCTGCTACTGCTAATGTTGTTGAAGGTATGGTTAGTTACCTAGAAATATTTGACGAAAAGTCTGCTTAAAAAATTATGATTTTTAAGAATAAAAATTATGCTTAATTATATAGTTGTTATTGAGTATTTTTTAATGTATTTATGAAATTAGTAGCAATACCAATTGAAGAACTTGATAAGGTTTGGTCTTTAATAGAAAAAGATATTAAAAACGCACTAGCTTATTCAGGTCAACTTACCGACTCAGATTTTGTCTATGAAACTGCCAAGCAAGGTAAATTCCAAGTTTGGGTAATATGGGACAAAGACGAAAAGATAACAGCTAATAAATATTATGGTGTTGTCGTTACTGAGATCATACAAAGAAAATATGGTAAAGTCTGTCATGTTTATATTGTAACTGGAAGACAAATGTCAAAATGGCAACATTTAATAAGTGAAGTAGAAAAGTTTGCCAAAGAAGAAGGTTGCAAAATGATGGAACTAATTGCTAGACCAGGTTGGCAAAAAGTCTATAATAATCATGGTTACAAAAGAACCCATGTTGTTTTAGAAAAACAAATTAAACAAGAGGATAAAATATGAGTTTTGGCGGAGGATCATCAGGAGGAGGTGGAACACAAACAACACAAGTAACACCTTATGCACCAGCACAACCAGCATTAAATCAAATACTATCAGAAGCTACAAATTTATATGGACAAGGTGTAGGAGCATCAGGTTATGTTGCACCAACCCAACAAACTTTAACTGGTCTTGCAGGACAAGAAGCATTAGGTACAGCTGCACAACAACAAATGGCAGCAACACTTGGTGGACAATATTTAAATCCTTTCTTATCCCCTTTATTACAGCAAACTGCTGGAGATATTTATACTAATGTAGCACAACAATTTAGTGGTGCAGGTAGAACACCAGGTTCTCCAATGATGCAAAATCAAGTAGTTTCACAAGTAGCAAATGCTGCACTACCTTTGGCATTCCAAGAATATGGAACTGAGAGAGGAAGACAATTAGGTTTAGCAACTCAAATACCTAGTCTAACTCAAACAGGAGCTCAATTAGAAAACATTCAAAGACAAGCACAACTTGCTCCATATCAATCATTGCAAAACTATGCAGGTCTTGTTTCACCAATAGCAAGTGGTTTCCCAGTTCAAGCTGCTCAAACTCAAACACAAGCTAACCCATTCTCAACTGCTATGGGTGGTGCTTTATTAGGTGGTTCTTTCGGTGGAGGAACAGGTGCTTTAATAGGTGGTGGTTTAGGTTTACTAGGAGGATTACTATAATGGATAAACTAAATAAAATTTACTACGATATTGAAACTAAAATAAAAAATAAACCTGTTAAATATATTATAGGTTTATATATTCTATTAATTGTTTCTATAATTTTATAACCTAAGAGGAGTTATGGGTTTACTTGACGGAAATTACGAAGATGAAAGACTTACTAAAAAAGTTAAACCTGCTATTCAAGGTGGTGGTTATAACTATTTAGGAAAGCAAGAAACTGTAACTGTACCTAAAAGATGGTTATCTGATCCAGATCATGTAGTTGCAGAATTAGCCTACATTACTCCAAAAGAAGCAAAAGTATTATTAGATTTAAATTTATATGGTTCATTAGATGGAAAACCAAATAATGCACCTGGAGGTTTACCAAGCCTACAAGGAGATATGGGTTCTGTAGGAGGAGGTGGATCATCTGGTGGTGGTGGTGGTGGCGGTGGAGGAGGAGGTAGAGATTATTCTTCAGTTCCTGCATCTACACCTAGTACAAAACCTTCTGCTCCTCCAGGTGGTGGTTCTACATCATTAGGTTCAGGTAGAGATTATTCTCCTCCCTCATCTTCTGTTGGCAATCAAGATGATGCTAGATTAGATTATATAACAGGAGATTATTTAGATTTAACTCTTACTCCAGAACAAAAAGAACAATTTTCAGATTATAGAGAAGGTGTTTCTGAAGCTATAAGTCCAAGTACAAAAACAAGTAATAAAATTATTAGTGGGTTATTAAGTGCAACTTTATTTCCATTTGCTGGAAATTTATTTAACGCATATATAGATGCTACTGCTATGGGATATAGTGTTCCTAATCCATTTGAAGGATTATTTGGGAGTGGTAATATAACACCTGAATCAATTAAAAACTTTCAAGATCAAGGTGGTGGTGGAGATGGTGGAAATAATAATTTTTCAAATATTTTTAGCAATATAATTAAACAAATGACTCCAGATTCTCAAGTCAATCAATACTTTGCTAATCTTGGAACATCATCACAATCTCCTCTTTCATCTAGCTTAGAAACAAGCTATAATACTGCTAAGGCAAATATAAATAGTATATTGGGTATGACACCAACTAATCAACAATTTGGTTACTCACAAGCTCCCTATGGCTTACTAAGTAGTACAAATATGGCAGACAACCCTTTTAACATACCATACTTACAACAAAGAGGATTAATATAATGAGCATACTAGACGCACTAAATAGAAGATACAAACAAGTACAAGGTTTATTAAATACACCAATGAATCAACAGAGTGGTGGATTATTAGGTAATATACCTCAATCTGCTTTACTAGGTTCTGCTATTTTTGGTCAAGGTGTTCAAGGTAAAGATCCTTTTTCTGCATTACTTCCTGCTGTTGCTCAAACAGCACAAATACAAAAATTAATGACTCCTAAAGTTGGTGCATTAAAACAAGCATACGATCCAAATAAAATAAATGAAGATGGATCAAAAGGTGGTGTTGTCTATGCTAGTGATACAGAGATAAGAGCTAAAGGTTTAACTCCTGCTTTACCTACTGAAACTATAGCACAAACTCCAGGTGGAGGATTAACAGTTAGTAAAAGTTATGGCGGTGGAACTGGAACAGCTAATCAAAAAAATTTAGATTTAGCAAATGAAATAAAATCAACTAATTTTGAATTAAATAATGTTGGAAATACTTTACTTACAAATTTAAGAAAATCTAAAATTGGTGGAGTTGGTGCAACAATATCAGCATTAGATAGTGTAGGATCTCAATTAAATCAAGCCGCACAAGTTTTTGGATTTGGAAAAAGTTTTAACGATACAGGTAGTGGAGCAATTGATAGTGTTCTTACAAAAGATTTTAAATTAGATAGAGAAGCTGTTAATTATGAAAAAGTTAAATCAAATGTTGTTAATATGGCTTTTTTAATGGCAAAAGCTGATGAACCTGGTGGAAGATTTTCTGATAAAGATATTGCTTTAAGAATGAGAGAATTAGGTATATCTCAAAATCCTGAAAAAACAGCACAAGTAATAGAAGGTGTTTTAGAATTAAGAAATAGAAATGCAAAAAATAAATATAAACTTTATTCAGGTGGTTTAGAATTAGAATCATTTCCAGAATTAGAACAACAAAAAAAAGAATTTGAAGCAATAGATCCATTAGGTTTAGGATTATAAAATGGCAAAAAGTATAGCTGAAATAAAAAAAGAAAATCCTTATTATGCCAATGTTCCAGATATAGAACTTGCAGACACTATTTATAATAAATTTTATAAAGAAAAAGTTAGCAAAGAAGATTATTATTTAAATGCTTTTCCAAATTTAGCAGATGAAATAGTTGAAAATCAAACTATTATTTCACCAGATGATGAAATGTTTTTACCTAAAGGAGGTAGAGAACTTTTAAATTTTAGACCTACTGTAGGAATGATTGCTGAAAGAGATGGTGTTTCTATTGATGATCCAGCTACATCAAAAGCAAGATTTGGTGGTTCTTTGGGTATGAATCAACAACAAAAAGCACTTGCTATTAAAAACTCTTTATCAAAATTATATAAACAAGATATAGATGTTCGTATTGGTGCTAATACTGGACAACTAGAATATTTTAATCCAGAAAAACAAAAATATGCTTTAGTAGATAAACCTGGTCAAGATTGGGGAGATTTTGCTGATATGGGTGGAGATGCTATGGTTATTATACCTGATCTTGCAGTAACAGTATTTACAGCAGGTGTTGGAAAAGCTATTGGTGGTGGTGCTGCAGCAGCAGGTATTGGTGAATATGCAAGATTAAAACTTGGTCAAACATATTATGATATTAATAAATATAATCCAGATGGATCTGAAGTTACCGATACTCAATTAGTTGGTGAAGCGGCAAAGACAGCAGGTATATCTCTTGGATTTGGTTTAGGTGGTGTTGGTTTAGCAAAAACTATAAAAGGTGTAAATAATCTTGTTAAAGGAAGAATTGCTACTGATGATTTTGTTGAATTAGTAGGAAGTAAAACAGAAGCTGAAGATATTTCAAAACAAATAAATGATAAACTTGCAGAAGCTAAATTAAATTCTAGATTAAAATTTAAAACATCACAAGCATTAGATGATCCAGATTTAATGGCAGCACAAGAAGCTTTTGAGAAAACAAATAGATTAGGTTATGTTGGAGAATTTAGAGAAGCAAATGTAAAAGAAATGAATGCTTTAAATGATTATTTTTCATTATTAAGATCAGAATTTGATCCTAAAGGATTATTTAAAGATCAAAATCAATATGATGTAGGAACTTTAATAAAAGGTGTAATTCAAAAAAGAAATGAACCTCAAATAAAAACATTAATAAAAGAACAAGAAGCTACACAAAATTTATTAAATCAAACTATTAATGAATTACCAAGTGGAACCAAAGTTGCAACAGGTGTTAATGTTAGAAGTGCTATAGAAGATACAAGAAACATATTTAAAAAAAATTCTGAATTTGCGTTAAGAAAATTAAATGAAGCAGCAGGTGGTGTTAAAATAAAATCAGATATTTTTGGTAAAGCAATTAAAGAATTAGATGATAAACAATTAGATACTATTTTTAATAGTTCAGATCCATCAATTGCAAAAACTTTAAGAGGAGATGAAATATTAGATGGAAGTGCAATAGTTAATGTAAATACTTTAAGAAATTCCATGTCTTATTTAAACAGACAAATTAGAAAAGGTGAAAAAGGATTAACAACAGAAGATATAGATACTGGTGCATATAAGTATATAGTTGGTAAAATTAATGAACAAATTAGAAGGGATGCTCCAGATTCATTTGTAAATGCTTTTGATATGTTTAATGATATTTATTCTAAAGGAAAATTAAGATTAGATGAAACAATTATTAAAGATGTAATGAAAATTAAAAACAAAAGATTAGTTTATGCTGATGACAAAATATTTGATATAACTTTTAAAAAAGGAGCAGGAAGCAAAAGAGTTGCTGAAGAATTACATGATGTAATTAAAGATTATCCAGATGCTATGTTGGCTTATAAATCTTCTATTAATGATTTTTACAAAAAAGAAGTTATAGATAATGATAAAGTAAATCTTATTAAACATAAAAATTTTATTGAAAATTATGGAGATAATTTAAAAGTATTTTTTAATCCTAAAGAATACAATCAAATAACTAAAATAGGTGGATTACAAAACACTATTAATAATATTGAAAAAACAAGAAATGATTTAATTAAAAAATTAAATAAATCTTTTGAAGGTAAACTAGAAAGTGCTTCACCTGGAGAATTAGTTGATAAAATATATAAACCAAATAACATTGGTGAAATAAGACAATTAAAAAATATTTTATCTAAAGATCCTGAAATATTTCAATCATTTCAAAATAATGTTATGAAAGATTTAAACGAAAGAGTTACAACTAAATCTGGTTCTTTAAATATGGATATTGTAAGTCCAGAAAAATTTAAAAGTTATATTTATGGATCTGGTGGTGAAAAAGGTTATCAATTTGCTTTAAGAGAAATATTTGGTAATGAATTTATGAAAAATTTAAAACTATTTAATGATGGTTTACAAATTACAGCAAGAACAGCACCTGCATCTTTACAAAGAGAAGGTGTTTATGGAAATGTTATTTCAGATTTTATTAGAGCTAGAATAGGTCAATTTACTCCTCAAGGTAGATTATTAACTGCTGGTAAAAGACTTTATACAACTGCATCAAATAGAATATTAAAAAATGCAATTTTAAATCCAGAAAATTTAAAAGATTATATAAAATTAAGAAACCTTAAAAAAGGCTCAATAGAAACTGCATACATTTTAGGTAAATTAAATGGTATGGTATTTATGGATTATACTCAGGATTAATTATGCCAAGAAGATCTGCAACAGAAGTGAAAATTGATTTCCTAGTAAAAGAAGTAAAGGAACTTAAGCATGAAACAACTTCTTTAAGAGCAGATATTAATAAAGGTAAGGGTGCTTTATGGTTACTATTAATCATAGGAAGTTTAATTACAAGCGGATATAATTACTTTATAAAGTAAATTATTTTGAAATCAGATAAACAAATAATCTCTGAAAGACAAAAGAAAACATCAATAAAAGGAACAGTAGGCGAATACCAAACCATTGCTGATTACACTAGGCAAGGTTATTGGGTAGCAAAATCAGTAG
>Ga0208899_1002710_pt1 | contig 11695 bp, 17 predicted proteins | sample VirMetDEL_Nov_24_FD_184518 | JGI IMG/M metagenome (GOLD analysis project Ga0208899, IMG submission 184518) | Aqueous microbial communities from the Delaware River and Bay under freshwater to marine salinity gradient to study organic matter... | ecosystem: Environmental > Aquatic > Marine >...
GAGGACCCATCTCAGGTAGAGCGTCGTGAGGAGGCAATGCGGAGTTTAGGCTCTGGGGATGATGACGGTGGCACGGGCATTATTGATGATTTGTTGGAAAATGATTCTGAGACCACGGACCCCTGTCCTGATGGGTATGTTTACGACAGTGAGCAGATGATGTGCGTGATTGATCCGACGACGGGTCTTACGCCGGACTTGCCGAGCATTGAGTTGCCTGACCCAACGGTTCCTGTTTCAGACTACACACAAGTGGCGAGTAATTTTATACCAACCCCACTACAACCCACGGCTCCAAATCCCATTCAGCAGCAGTTGACGCAGATGAATAGGATGATGCGTGGCCCACAGCAGCCGCAGCGGCAGCGCAGCGGGTTGGCGGGAGCTAACACGGGGATTATGCAGGTACGTCCGTGAACTTACAGGCTCTTCCAGAAGACGCATTAAAGGAGATCTTGGCGCTTACGGAAGCCAAGAAGAAGCTGGATCTTCGGGAGGAAGCCTCTGAGAAGTTCATGCCGTTTGCGCATCACGTCTACGAGAACTTCATTGAAGGTCGGCATCATAGGCTGATTGCTGAAAAACTTGAACGTGTTGCACGAGGGGAACTCAAGCGGCTTATAATTAATATGCCGCCTCGTCATTCGAAGTCTGAGTTTGCAAGTTACTTGATGCCTGCTTGGTTCTTGGGCCGGAATCCAAAGCTCAAGATTATTCAGGCAACGCACAATACGGAGCTTGCGGTACGTTTTGGGCGCAAGGTTCGTGATTTGATTGACGACCCTGCGTACAAAGAGGTGTTTCCTGATACGAATTTGAAGGAGGACAACAAGGGTGCGGGTAAATGGCAGACTGACAAGGGTGGTGAATACTTTGCTGCGGGTGTTGGAGCGGCTGTTACGGGGCGGGGTGCGGACCTTTTTATCATTGACGACCCTCATTCGGAACAAGATGCGCTGAGTGAGAGCGCGTTTGACAACGCGTATGAGTGGTACACTTCTGGTCCCCGACAGCGTTTACAACCTGGTGGTGCAATTATCTTGGTTATGACACGCTGGGGTAAGAAGGATTTGACTGGACGCTTAATTCAGTCGCAATCGGGCGATGTCATGGCGGATCAGTGGGAGGTCGTGGAGTTTCCGGCTATATTGCCGAGTGACAAGCCACTTTGGCCTGAGTTTTGGGAGAAGGCTGCACTGCTTTCGATCAAGGCTTCTTTGCCTGTGGGCAAGTGGAATGCGCAGTGGCAGCAGCAACCGACGGCATCTGAGGCTGCGATTATCAAACGTGAGTGGTGGCAAGACTGGGAGGAAGAGAAGATCCCGAGGCTTGACTACATTATACAGGCATATGACACGGCGTTTTCTAAAAAGGAGACGGCGGACTATTCAGCGATTACGACGTGGGGGATATTTAAACCTGAAGAGGGTGGGCCCGACCATGTTATATTGATGGATGCCCGACGAGGTCGGTGGAACTTTCCTGAACTCAAGGAGATTGCCTATGAAGAGCACGAATACTGGGAGCCGGACATGGTGTTGGTCGAAGCGAAAGCGACGGGTACGCCACTTATTGACGAGTTGCGGCTTCGTGGTATTCCGGCATTGGGCTTCTCACCAGGCAAAGGGAATGATAAGGTAACGAGAATGCACATGGTTGCGCCTCTGTTTGAAGCAGGAATGGTGTGGGCACCTATGCACGAAAGGTTTGCTGATGAGGTCGTTGAGGAAGTAGTTTCATTTCCTAATGGCGATCACGATGACTTTTGTGATAGTATGACCCTAGCACTGATGCGTTTTCGTCAGGGTGGGTTTATTTCACTGCTGGGCGAAGACGATGAAGGTTTAGAATGGAGGCCCCGTAAAAGGGAGTATTATTGATGGCAAGAGCACCAAACATGGTTGATTCGGGGTTAAACCTCGACGACACAATGGGACTTCCCGATGTGGAGATTCCGGTAGATGCGCCTATGGAATTTCCTGGTGGTGCCGAAGTCATTGACGACGGACAGGGTGGCGCGATCATACAAGCCCTTGCTGACGCTCAGAACCTGCCTTCGCAGGAGGAGCTTATTCCGTTTGACGCAAACCTTGCTGAGTTTTTGGATGACGGCACTTTGGGTGAGTTATCTAGTGAGCTTCGTGGTTTGTACGAAGAGGACTTAGATTCACGCTCTGAGTGGGAAGAAACGTATGTTCATGGTCTGGATCTGTTGGGGATTAAGACTGAGGAGCGCACGACTCCGTTTGAGGGGGCGAGTGGCATTACGCATCCGATGGTTGCGGAGAGTGTGACGCAGTTCCAAGCGCAAGCGTATAAGGAGTTATTGCCAGCGGGTGGTCCGGTTCGTACTGGGGTGCTTGGTGCAAAGACGCCTGAGAAGGAAGCGCAGGCAGCGCGTGTCAAGAACTTTATGAACTACCAGATTACTGAGGTGATGGAAGAGTACGATCCGGATATGGATCAGTTGTTGTACTATCTCCCGCTGAGTGGTTCTACATTTAAGAAAGTATATTTTGATCCGACGCGGCAACGTGCGGTATCGAAGTTTATTCCTGCACAGGATTTGGTTGTTCCATATTCGGCATCTGATTTGATGACTGCGAACCGTGTGACGCATGTGCTTCGGATGGACGAGAACGATGTGCGTAAGATGCAGGTTGCGGGGATGTACCGTGAGGTAGATTTGCAGGCGTCTTCGGATTTAGAGGAAGATCCTGTTCGTCAGAAGGTTAACGAGTTAGAGGGTTTATCTAAGAACTACAGCGACGATGTTCTGACGGTTTTGGAAATGCATGCCGATCTGGACATCGAGGGTTTCGAGGATATGGACCCTACGACCGGAGAGCCTACGGGTGTGAAACTGCCGTACATTGTTACGATAGATCAGACTTCCGGTGAGATACTGGCTATTCGCCGCAACTATGCGATGGACGATCCGATTAAGCGTAAGCGCCAGTATTTTGTACACTACAAGTTTACACCTGGTTTGGGTTTTTACGGCTTTGGTTTGATTCACATGATTGGTGGTTTGGGCCGAGCGGCAACGAGTTTGCTGCGTCAGTTGATTGATGCGGGTACTTTAGCCAACCTTCCCGCTGGATTTAAGGCCCGTGGAGTACGGGTACGCAACGACGATGAGCCGTTACAGCCAGGAGAGTTTAGGGACATTGACGCGCCTGGTGGTAGCATCAGAGACGCTATTGTGCCTTTGCCGTACAAGGAGCCGTCAGCAACTTTGGCACAAATGTTGGGTGGATTGGTTAGTGACGGGCGTAGGTTCGTTGCGTTAGCTGACCAGCAGATGTCGGACATGAATCAGGAAACGCCCGTGGGGACTACGGTTGCCATGTTGGAGCGTGGAATGAAGGTGATGTCTGCGATCCATAAAAGGCTGCACTACGCGCAGAAGGCTGAGTTTAGGCTTATGGCGCGTATCTTTGCGGAAAACCTGCCGCCAGTATACCCCTACGAGGTGGCGGGTGCTCCTTCTGAAGTGAAGGCGCAAGACTTTGACGCTCGGATCGATGTTCTCCCAGTCTCGGATCCAAATATCTTCTCTATGTCGCAGCGCATCACGTTGGCCCAGACTCAACTCCAACTGGCCCAATCTAATCCTCAGATGCACAACCTTCACGCGGCGTATCGTAGAATGTATCAAGCGTTAGAGGTGCAGAATATTGATGAGATCTTGCCTCCTCCCCCACCGCCTCCCCAGCCTATGGATCCAGCGGTAGAAAACGGAAGGTTGATCAATGGTCAGGCTCCGCAGCCGTTTCCACAGCAGGATCATGATGCACACATTCAGTCACACTTGGCGTTGCTTGAGTTGTCTGTATTGCAGAACGCACCTCCTGTTTTGGCGGCACTGTTTGGTCATGTGTTGCAGCATGTGAGCATGAAGGCTCGTGAGATGGTGGATGCAGAAATAGCGGCTCTGAACGAGGAGCAGGGCATGAACCAGCAATCACAGCAAGAACAAATGCAGCAAATTCAGTTGCTGGCGCAGACAGGTGCTTTGGACCCAGCGTCGGCGCAGCAGATGATGATGCAAGCACAACAGAACGCACCAGTTCAGTTGCAAACGCAGTTTAGTCCCGAGCAGGTAGAGGCACGGGTTGCGCAGATAGAGGCGGAGCTTATTAAGGAGCTTACGCCGTTGATGACGTATAAAGGTCAGGACGCCGCAGAAAACGATCCATTGGTTGATATCCGGATGAAGGAGTTATCGATCAAGGAGATGGAAGCGAACCACAAAGCTGCCTTGGATCAAGCGAAGTTGGAGCTTGAGGGCATGAAAGTGGAGCAACGTGCGGTTACGGATGCGGCTCGGATGGAGTTGCAGGAGCAGATTGCGGATGAGCGGAATGAAGTAAACCGTGAACGCATTGATGTGCAACGTCAAGCCGTGGAGCAACGAGATGCCACTCAAAGCGGGTAGTTCTGATAAAGTCGTCAGTCAAAACATAAAGACGGAGATGGCTGCGGGTAAGCCGCAGAAGCAGGCAGTAGCCATCGCCTTGGACAAAGCGGGTCGGAGTAAGTATGCCGACGGTGGTTTTGTCAACAAACGGTTCAGCCCTATCGCTAGGCCGCAGAGGTTCGCCGGAGAGTTTTGATGTGCGTACTTGTGTTCGTAGCATACGGGCACATGTGGATAGATGGCTACGGTAGTTGGTTCTACAAAGCCTGTAGGTATGACTGCGGCTCGAAAACCTTCGGATATTATGATAGGGTATACAGGGTGGATCCTGATTACCGTTGTCCTACGAGGTTTTACAAAGATGATAGATCCAATTACAGCCGTGGGTATGGCGACGAGCGCATTCAACGCCATCAAGAAAGGGATTGCCGTAGGCCGTGACATCCAAGATATGTCAGGCCAACTTTCCCAATGGGGAAAAGCCTTCAGCGACTTTTCGTATGCAGAAGACAAGGCACAAAATCCTCCTTGGTACAAGTTTAGTGGCAGTGACGAGGAAACTGCGTTACAAATTTTCACTCAAAAGAAAAAAATGGAGCAGATGCGAACTGAGATAAAGAACTTTATTTCTTGGAACTATGGTCCGTCTGCGTGGGAAGAGGTGTTGTATATTGAAGCGCAGATGCGCAAGCAACGTAAAGAGGAGTTGTACCGCAAAGAAGAATTAAAACGTAAGATCATAGAATGGGTAGTGGGTCTATTAGCAGCAGCCATTGGCATAGCGGTAATGGGCTTTATACTTTGGATGATTGGTAAAGGCCAAGGTCGATGGTAAATGCGACTGGTGCAAGTAGGTAGATTGCGATGGATTGTATATGATGAGAGAGGCAAGATTGTGATTATAACGCATCATCGTAGAATAGCGGAATGGGTAATCGAAAGGGGCGGCTGTGGCTGATGGTCTGACAGGTGTAAGCAACATGCCTTTTAATGTAGGTAGCGACATACACGCTCAAACGAGGGCGCGTGAGCGCATAGAAACGCATCTGGTAGAGCAGAGGGTAGAAAAAGAGCATCGGGCTAATCACAGCCACTTAGAGTCGCTCCAGAAGCAAAGATTGGACTTACAGCAAAGTTATGATAGGTTTGGGCGCAAGACTACAGCGGATAGGCCGCAAGGAACGAAGTTAAACATAGAGGTGTAACATGGCGAATACCTTTGAAAAGATTCTGCAATACAAGCTCATGCCACGTTTTATGATGGTTGTTATGACGATTATGTATATCCGCGTGATCGAATGGGGAATGAGTTTGGATGACTTGTCAACGCAGCAATCTGCAATGATTTCAGTAGTCAGCGGGGCGATGACCGGAACCATAGCCGTTTGGCTGGGGTCGGAGAAATGAGTATCTTCACGGCGGCATTGGGGCCGATAGCAAATCTTGCTGGATCGTGGCTGCAAGGTAAAGCCGATAAGAACGCAGCCGAAGCGGAGCTAAAGCTAACGGAGGCGAAGGCGAAAGCTCAGATATTATTGTCGGAAAAAACAAGCGTTGCCGATTGGGAGCGCATCATGGCAGAGGGCGCTAAGTCTAGCTGGAAGGACGAATTTTTCGTAATTGTTTTGTCAATTCCACTTGTGCTTGCGTTCATACCAGGTGCTGAAGGCTGGGTTGATCGTGGGTTTGAGCAGCTTTCAAAAGCTCCGGACTGGTATTTTTACAGCCTTGGAATTGCAATTTCAGCCAGTTTTGGTGTGAGAGGGGCGCAAGCCTTTTTTAAGAGGAAATGATATGAGTTTTAAACTTAGCAGACGCAGCCTTGATAGGCTTGAAGGAATTGACGATAGGTTACAAGAAGTTGTGAAGATGGCTATCACGCTCACGAATACCGATTTCGGTGTGGTGCAGGGGATGAGAACCATTGAGCAGCAGAAAGAACTTGTTGCCAAAGGTGCCAGCAAAACTATGAAGTCTAAGCACCTTGAGGGCAAGGCATTCGATATCATGGCCTTCATAAATGGCAGGGCGAGTTGGGAACTTTCGCTCTATGATGATCTAGCTGACGCCATCAAGGAAGCCGCCACTACTCTTGGTGTTCCAATTTGTTGGGGCGCAGCGTGGGGTACACCTGACATGCCGTATCCAATGGACATTCGCAAATGGGAAGGTACAATGGAAGAAGCAATGAATGCGTACATAGACTTGCGCAGATCACAGGGGCGTCGTCCATTTATCGATGGTCCACATTTTGAACTGATAGATTAGGATATCCCATGCCACAGAAAAGAAAGCCAAGTTTTACCCGAGAACAGCTAGATCAGTTTATGTCTGGATCTACAGGAGCGGAGGCCATGGGGCACACGAAAAGCCCTAATGCTGGAAAACAAGGGTTTATGGCGCAAGAGGTGGAAAAACTGTTGCGTAAAAACCCAGAGATTTTTGAAGAGATGCTTGACGAGGAAACGCAAAAGTTTTTTGCGGGGGGCGATGTTCGATACAACTCTAGCCGTGGGAAGACATTCTAATGCCTAGTATTATGATCAGCATTATACCGGACGGCATTCCGGTAGATAAGATGCAAGATGGTGATGACGGTGGTCCAAGCTGCCCTATGGCAACGCAGGACGCTGAGATCAATATGGAAGCGCAGGAGATTGCTATTGCGGAGGCGAACTACCGTGACCCTTCGGCGGACGGCGGTTTTAAGCTAACGGAAGTTTGTGCTAACTGTGGTGCGTATAACCAAACGGACGATATGCTTGAATGTATTGGCGATGAGTCTGGAGATTTAGGATACTGTCAGATGTACAAATTTATGTGTCAATCCGACCATGTTTGTAATGATTGGGTCAAGGGTGGCCCGATTAAATCTATGGCAGAAGGCGCGGAGCACGATATTCTTTAATGGACCTTGTTGCTTTCTCGACATATATGTATAAGCTACTACAAGAGCGCGAACAAGATATTGCAAGTGCTCTTGCGCATGACGCTGCCAAAGATTGGGAGCAGTACAAGCTCATGGTAGGTGAGATACGGGGCCTGACCTACGCTCGTGAGGAAATTAAAGCCCTGCTGGAGAGACACGCAGACGATGTCGAAGACCTTATATCTTCCTGAACATGTCGCGCAGAAAATGAAGAAAGAAAAAGAGGCCGTAAACGCGGACTCTTCTTCCGTAGACAGCGCGTATGTAGACACGCGGGATCGAGTTTTAGATCCCGCTCTTTTAGACAAACCTTTACTTGAACGTCTCCCGCAACCAACTGGTTGGCGGGTTTTAGTTATGCCCTATCAAGGGGCATCTAAAACTCAGGGAGGCTTGCACATTCCTGACGAGATTCGGGACCGAGAAGCGGTAGCGACGGTTGTTGCTTACGTTTTGAAGGTTGGGCCGTTGGCCTACAAAGATCCGGATAAGTTCGGGAAAAAGGGAGAACCTTGGTGCGAAGCAGGCCAGTGGGTATGCATTGGTAGATACTCTGGGTCACGGTTTAAGATCGACGGTGGAGAGGTTCGTATTATCAATGACGATGAGGTTATTGCTACGATCCATGAGCCCGACGACATCAAGCATGTTTAGGAGAAACTGATGGCGGAAGAACAAGAAGTCCTTGAGAATGAAGACGAGGGCGTAGAAGTTGAGGTAGAGTCTCCCGAAGAGGAGAATACAGAAGCGGCGGCTCCGGTTGAAGAATCGGATTCGGATGACGGTGAGCTTGATAGCTATAGTCAGAAGGTGCAGAGCCGCATCAAAAAGTTGACTGAGAAGTACCGCAAAGAAGAGCGGGACCGTGAGGAAGCGGTGCGTATGGCGCAACAGCTTCTTAATGAAAACAATCAGTTAAAAAATCGTATGCAGAATTTGGACAAAGGGTATTTAGCTGAGTACAGCACTCGGTTGGAAACTCAGATGGCTGCTGCGAAAAAGTTGTATCGCGAAGCCTATGACGGCGGCGACACAGAAAAAATGTTGGAAGCTCAAGAAGCATTGTCGAAAATGTCGATTGAGCAAGAAAGATTGCGTTTGGCGAAGCAGCGTTCTGAACGTGCGCCTCAACAACCCCAACAACAGCCTGCGCAACAACAGGCGGCACCGCAACCACAAGCTAAACCAGACCCGAAGGCACAAGGCTGGGCGGAGAAAAATGATTGGTTTGGCAGTGATGAGGTGATGACATATGCAGCTTTTGGTATACATCGCAAACTCGTAGAAGAGGAAGGGTTTGACCCAGCAAGCGATGAGTATTATACTGAGGTTGATCGTCGGATGCGTTCGGAGTTTCCGCACAAGTTCCAGACGAAGAAATCGAGCGGAGCACAGGTCGCACCTGCTGGCGCTTCGGCAACTCGCAGTACCGCAAAACAGGGGCGCAGGTCGGTTAAACTATCACCGTCACAAATAGCGATGGCGAAACGTCTAAACGTACCGCTAGAAGAATACGCTAAATATGTGAAGGAGTAACACATGGCTGACAAAAGAACCCCGCGCTCCGGCGCAACTCGCGAATTAGATTCGCGCCGTAAACCATGGGCACCGCCCAGTCACCTTGCAGCACCTGAAGCCCCAGAGGGTTTTGTGCATCGTTGGATACGAGTTGCAATGCGTGGTGAGGAAGACAAAATGAATGTCAACGCCAAGCTACGCGAAGGATGGGAACCCGTCCGGAAAGATGAGTATCCAGACTATGAGGCCCCTGTTATTGACGATGGTCGGTACGAGGGTGTGATTGGTCAAGGCGGACTGATGCTGTGTCGCATACCTGTTGAAACAGTAGCAGAAAGAACTGCATATTACGGGGGCAGAACCCGCGAACAGATGACTGCTGTAGATCAGGACCTTATGAAGGAGCAACATCCTTCAATGCCGATAACGAATAATCGGCAAAGTCGTGTATCATTCGGAGGATCTCGTAGAGACTCCGACTAACTTAGAGGATTGCTACAATGGCAAACACTAACGGTGCTTTCGGACTACGTCCGATCGGTGTAGTCGGTCAGGCTGCAAACACCACTGGTGCGACCGAGTATCGTATCGCCTCTGGAAACACTAACGCGATTTACCAAGGTTCACCCGTAATTCCGCTGTCAACAGGCTTTATTGATATTGTTGGCGCGGCTGCTGGTGGAACGGTAGGTCTACTTGGTGTGTTCTGGGGATGCGAATACGTTTCGTCCACTACTGGTGAAACTATTTTTTCCAATAACTGGCCTGGTTCTGGCGCGGATTCTAACCATCCCGTCAAAGCCTTTGTGTATGACAACCCAATGCAAACATTTGTTATCGCATCAGACGCTTCGTTGACTAGCGAAGCAACTGCGCGTGGGCATGTGTTCGCAAACGCAAACTTTGCAACGGCTACTTCTGGTTCTTCTACCACAGGTATCTCTTCTGCTAAGTTGGGTGTTAGCACAATCGCCACCACTGCTGCGCTGCAACTGCGTATCATCGGAATTCAAGATGATCCAGAAAACAGCGACTTTACAGCGGCTGGTATCCCTGTAATTGTTCGATTGAATAACAGCTTCAACTCCGCCAATGGTGCGATTGTTGCTGGTACTCCATCGACTACTGGCGTTTAAGGAGGTCTAAAGAATGGCTATTTCTCGCGCACAACTAGCGAAAGAGCTAGAACCAGGCCTCAACGCGCTGTTTGGTATGGAGTACAATCGGTACGAAAACCAACACGCGGAGATCTATACAACAGAATCTTCTGATCGAGCATTCGAAGAGGAAGTTATGTTGAGTGGGTTTGGAGCGGCACCGACCAAATCGGAAGGTTCCTCTGTTAATTTCGACGACGCTAACGAGGCGTACACTGCTCGTTACAACCACGAGACCATTGCGTTGGCATTCTCGATCACGGAAGAGGCTGTCGAAGACAACCTTTATGATCGTTTAGGCTCACGTTATACTCGTGCGTTGGCACGTTCAATGGCACACACAAAGCAAGTTAAGGCCGCTGCGGTTCTTAACAACGCATTTACTGCTGGCGCGACTGCTGGTGGTGACGGTGTTGCGCTTTGTGCGACGAACCACCCGTTAACAAACGGTGGTACATTTGCCAACGAACCCACAGTAGCTGCGGATTTGAACGAGACATCTCTTGAAGATGCCCTTATCAACATCGCAGGTTTTGTGGACGAGCGTGGTTTGAAGGTCGCATTGCGCGGCACAAAACTCATGATTCCGCGTCAACTGCAATTTATTGCAGAGCGTCTGATGGTATCGAACCTTCGGGTTGGTACTGCTGACAATGACACGAACGCTATCCGTTCAATGGGAATGTTGCCTGAAGGTTATGCCGTCAACGACTTCCTAACGGACCCAGATGCGTTCTTCATTAAAACAGACGCGCCTCGTGGTTTTGTCCACTTCGAGCGGACTCCATTGTCTACAAACATGGAAGCCGACTTCGACACAGGCAACATGCGCTTTAAAGCTCGTGAACGCTACAGCTTTGGGTTTTCAGACCCACGTTGTGTATTTGGTTCACCTGGCGCATAAACTGTGCTATATAGAGGACGGTAATTCATTTACCTCCTCCCTGATGGACTGGGGCTACTTCGGTAGCCCCTTTCTTTTTATCTGAAACTTCTGTATGGTAAAATTATCCCTGACAGTCACATGGGGTGACTGACTAACCCAGACAGGAGATCGACATGGGTACAACTACTTTTTCAGGTCCTATTAAAGCTGGGACCATCAAAGATACTACAGGAACTACTGTAGGTTCGGACGTTAAAAACGTAGGTTTTGTAAAAATGGCGCAAACAGCGTCTTGGACACAATCTACCACAGCGGCAGATACAGGAATTGTCATCCCTGCAAATAGCCAGATTACAGAAGTAATCATTAACATCACAACTGCGACTGCTGCGGCAAACATCAGCATGGGCTTTAGTTCAACTACAACTGAGTTATTTACTGGTCTTGCGGCAGGCACAGCGGCAAACGTCTTTAAGTACGGGTCAACAGGAACTATTGCTGATTCTGATGAATGGGCGGATGTTGGTTCTTCTGATGTTCCAATTTTTATTGACTTTTCCGCAGGAACATCAGGAGCTGGATATGTAACAGTCGAGTACATCCAAGGCATTAACAACGCCTAAAGGAGGTAGCACATGGCTGGTCCAGTAACAGCGTATAATTGGGTTCAAGGAACGGCGGCTGCGGTTGTCGGTCCATCTCGTTCTCGTTTACGGCAGGTTGTAATTTACGGTGCGGCTGCGGGTGCGTTCACGTTGAAAAACGGTGGCGCAAGCGGTGAT
>Ga0208899_1002715_pt1 | contig 11684 bp, 8 predicted proteins | sample VirMetDEL_Nov_24_FD_184518 | JGI IMG/M metagenome (GOLD analysis project Ga0208899, IMG submission 184518) | Aqueous microbial communities from the Delaware River and Bay under freshwater to marine salinity gradient to study organic matter... | ecosystem: Environmental > Aquatic > Marine >...
TTGATTAGCAAGCAGAGACGGAACATCATTCAAAGCAGTCCATCCTGCGCCACCCAATGCTTGAAAAGATATGAGTCCCCTTAAAAAAGCAAATACATCAGCTACCGTTTGATTTTCTGGAATACTAGATTCACCAGTAACTTGTCTTAAATAATTAAAAACATTAACACCAATCTTCATGCCTCTCTCTCTTTTTAAGGCTTTTTGAATTGGTTTTAATAATTCTGGCTTGTCTCTATATAATTCTTGTAAGATATTTAATGACTTCTTTAAATTATATTCTGGGTTTGCTCCCATCAATCTTAATACTGATTCTGCCCTAGATGTTTTAGCAATATCATTATCAATGATGTCTTTAATAGAAACGCTTTCAGTATACTTTTGTAGAAATTCATATTGATCTGTTGCGCTTTTGAATACTAATAATCTGTTTTTATGCAAAGCCCTGGCGTAATTTCTTGTTGTTTGAAATACACTATTTAAAGGCTCATCTATATAATCAGGCGTTTCTTTGCGCACCCCAGATGTAATAGATGTATAAGTGCTTTGTACAAATTCATCAATATCATTTGCCTTAACATTGAGTTCGTCAAAATCTAAAGCATTGCGAAGATCAGTGGTAAATTGTTCGTTACCTGCTTTTGTTATCTTGCCAATTCTATAATTGATAGATCCTGCAAACCCATCTAACTTAGGTATTGACGCACCCTTGTTATTAAGTCTTGTTCTATTTATTTCAAATTCATCGGCAAGTAATTTACCTAACGAAAATATTTCATCACTTACATTTAATTCCTGTTTCGTTAATGGTATTTTTCTATTAACCCCATGTATAACTTCATAGACTAATTTGTTTTGTTCTGGCGTTAAGGTACTGTACAAATCTAATAAATTATTATCTTCTAGTTTTTTATTGAATTTATATGATCTTTGTATAGATAAATCTTTTTTAAGTTGATCTACATTTATACCAGATCCTTCAATCTTTTTGCTTGTGCCTACAATTAAATGTTCTATATATTCAAGGGGATTGTTTTGGTCAGTTGCACTTTTAATGCCACGATTAACCATGTCATATACTTTCATAAAGCCATCAATATAATTGTATTTATCTTTTGCAATATTGGCTTTGAGTATATTTTCTATTTCCAAACCCCTAATTCTTAAATCTTCTTGAAGTAAATTGCTTCTCTCTCTATCATCTGCAAGAGCATTTAATTCGTCATATATATTTTTTAAATGATTCTTTTTGCGACCATCTAATGTTTCTTCTTTAAAGTTTTCATACATCCTTGTTAATGTATCTGGATCGTTACGATATATACCATCTACTGCTATGGCTGTAGCATTAGGCAATGCATTTTCAAAAGCATCTATATTGTCTACAATTTGTTGTAAGTTTTCTGCATAATTTTTATATACAGAATTATTCATAAACTTATCATCGGTTAATGTTTTATAGATAACATCATAATCATTACCAATAGTTTCAATATCTTTTGCAATATCTGCTTCAATATTTTCTGGGGTATAGCGCTCATCAAGATCTACAATATTTTTTTCTACAGGTTCTTGTTCTGTATATTTGACTAGCTCATCTGCCATAGCGATTTGTGAATCTTCATCATACAAAACATTGTTTATAGATTTTTTGTCTTGGTTTTTTATTCTAGGGCTTCGTTTAAGATTAATGCCTTCCCTTATTTTTAATCCTGATCCATGCATTTGATTTGTAATCAACTTAGCATTGGCTTCATCTATATTCATACCAATGATAAATCGCCTTCCTTTTGCTGTATTAACAGGAATAATTTGTGCTGCATTAATATTTGTTTCTGGATCCAAGAAAGAAGTTTGTTGTTTTAATATTAAGGTTTCAGCAGATTTCCTTGTTTTAAAAAACATAACCTGGCCATCTAATTGTCTTACGATCTCTCCAGGTATTTGCTTTTCAACAATAAAGTTACCGTTAGGTAATTGCTTTACTTGTCCATCTATACTTTCAGCATATCGTTTTGCACTTCCTTCTCTTTTATATTCTTTAATAATATTTTTTCTTGATGTAAGTACAAAACGTGGTTGTAATTCTTCTTTTATTTCTTCGGGCAGATTAGTAATAGTAGTATATTTTTTGCCACCGTATGATGAATAAGGAATCTGTGTCCTTATATCTGTAGATTCTTCTGGCAATCTAACAACTCCTTTTGTAATGCCTTGTCTAATTGCTATATTTGAATTAGTCCTATAAGTATCTACATGTGTTAAAAATTCCCTAGGATATCCAGCATCTTCTAATATCTGTTCTGGTGTTCTTTTAGATATTTTTCCCCTAATAAAACCAATGCCAGCGCCAAACATTGCGCCCATTCCTACATTAAGCAATGCGTCATAAAATGTATAATCTATTTGTTGATTTCTACTTCTAAGAAAGTTTAATGGCTCTGTGATAATACCACCGACAGCACCTTCAATACTTCCTGAAGCAACACGACCACCCACTTTACCAAATCGTTTTATCATTCTTGCATACCGTACAGGACCAACTACAGGTACAAATGCTGCAGCCAATTCTAATGGATCTAACATTCCTGATATTAATCCTGCTGCGCCACCAGCAAATCGAACAGCAGCATTCTGTGGACCATTTTGTTGATAGAACTGTCTTTGCATTTGCTCTCGCCTTCTATCGACCATATATTCTGCTCGGTCTCTGCTCATGCTTTCTTCAAACTGCATAATATTTCCATAGTCAGCATTAAGTTCATCAGCAGTCATAACAATATCTTCTTGTTCTGCAAGCTCTAAATATTGACGATATATATCATCCATCTGCCTATGGATATCATTTGTTCTTTGTGTTAGTTGTTGGCTTTGTTCGCTATCTGGTTCAGGTAAAAATCCAAACATCCCAATAATTCCTGACTGCCTAGACTGCCTACCTATATCTTTCCATTGATCTCTAATCCCATTAAGCTCATCTCGTAATGGTTGTATTCTTTCATTGTATTCTTCTTGATACGGTCCCAATTGCCTTGATGCCAATTGTATTTGATTAATGCTATCAGCAAACATATCCCAGTTAAGTAAGGTATCCCACTTAGAACGAAGATATCTACCAGAAGAAACACTTACGTATCCTTCTCCTGACTGATTTAAATAAACGTTTCTTGGCCTTCTTGCTGAATCAACTCTATTCATGTTACATAAGTTCCGTAACAGATTGTGGTCGCATATAAGTAGCTATAGCATTTGGATTGCTAAACATTTCTTTTATTTGTGAAAAAGTAAATTCAATAGGTTGATAGTTTTCGTCTGTTACCTCAATGAATACACCTGGAAGATTAACATTTTCTAATGCTAATTTAACACCTGTGCCACTATCATTATTGATAAACCTTCCATTCCTTGAGATGTCATCAAGATATTCTTCCCTAGGCTGATCTATATTAGATTCTAAATATGCACTTGTAACATTAATATTTAATCTTGCTAAATTATCAACATCTTGTATGTTTTCGTAAACACTCATAATGTCATCTTCGCTTAAATTAATATCTGCTGGATACCTAGCAAGGTCATCTACAATGACTTCATTAAATACAATATCTACTGATCGGTTAATTGCTTGATTACGTGCCATGCCTTTGTTCATATAATATGCTGTAAGCCTTACAGCTTCATCTCTTTTGCGATTATAAATATCAGAAAGGTTAGGATCGTCTAAAGAATTGTATGCATTTAAATAATCAGGCGTTGCCTGAATAATGCTTTTTGTTAATTCTGTTTCTGTGTTTCTAGTTTCACCTGCATATCTTCCCTGTATATTTACAAGAGTAGCTTCTAAATCCATAGAAGATGAAATTGCTAAATCATTAAATGCTTGCTGTCTGTTTGGTAAATTATCAGGTAAGTTATATGCAACAACAATACCATAAGGCATATCTTCATGCATTTGTAATTCCCGGATAAATTGGAATCTTTCTTCTTCATCCATAAACCCAGTATATCTTTCTAATAGATTAATTTTTTCGTCTACATTTTCAAGGCCATTTAAATTGGTAACTATTTCATTAGTAAAGGCCTGGGGAAACATAGCCCGCTGATCTTCTGGTGCTTCTATTCTATCTAAATAAACATTCTTGCTATTTTTATAATTATCATATAAAGCCCTTAATCTATTATTATTTGCTGCTGGACTTGATAATCCTTCTGCAAATTCCCTAAATGCATTATTAGTTATTTCATTTGACATAATTGCATAATCAGTAATATCTGATTCTCTTGCATTTAAAATAGTATTTGCTTCATCAATGTATAATTGTTCTGTAGCTTGCAATAATAATTTTTCTTTTGGATCTTCTGTTATTTCTATTTGATTACGCAATTCAGCAAGTTCTTCTAAAATATTATTATTCGATAGGTTATCTATATTAACGTTATATCTACTATTAAAATATCTTTCTGATTCAATCGTTAATTGTTCTTGTGATGAAAATAACTGCTTATTATCATCAAAAGAAATATAGTTACCATTGCGAACATTGTTTCTTATTCCGCTTCTAATATTTTCGTAATATATATTTGTTCTGCTTAACTGGCTATTAATAAAGCTATCTATTTGTTCTGTAGTTAAATTACCAATGTTGCCACGTACTCTTGTTTCTTCTAAATAATCTTCAACTTGTTCTTCTGATATTTGTGGATTACTTAATAAACTAGATACTTGATTATATACATTGCCTTCCGCTGTTCTATTCGTAATATCATTTAAATATGCATCTCTGTCTCTTTCGGAAATTAGACGTGCTTCATAAGCTTCATTTATTTGATCTCTTGTTTGCTCTATAATTTCTGAACTTTGTTCTATGCCTGTACGCCTTACAGATGCTTCAACTGCTGTTAAAGAATTATCTATTCCTAATGTAGTATTAAATATAGTGGCACTTCTTTGTTCTTGCGCAGTAGCTCTTAATAACTCAGAGTCCTTACCAGAAGCATAATTTTCTAATCTAACTCTTGTTTCGCCTGCATATCTTGCATGAACATTTGATAATGATGCAGAAAATCCATCAATAGCAGCTAACGCTTGAAAGTTTGCTTGCTCGTAAGTTACATTTGGATCTGTTAATGCTTCATTGTAAATCCTATCAATTTCTAATTGACCTTCAGTTAATATACTTAGACTTGCTAATCTACTTGCTTCTTCGTAAGCAGCCCTTTCAGATATGCTTTGAATATTTGCAATACCACCAGCATCTTCTACTTGTTGCAATATAGTATCAGAGCCAAAATCAGCAACATCTCTTAATCCTTTTTCTTGAGCAACATCATATTTTTTTTGATAAGCTTCTCTTGTCTGTTGTTGCATAAGCTGTTGTTCTTGATATCTAAATCTTTCTATCTCAGCTCTTTTTTGTTGAACATTCGTATCAATAAATCTTTGCATTTGAGATAAGCTATCAACAATTAAACTGCTTCTACCAGTAGATACTTCCCTAATTGGTTTAGGTGCTATAGGTTGTATCCCTGTGCTTTGATATCTTGGTATTCTGGCCATTATGGTCCCTTTGTTGTGCTAGTAGTTTTAGTGGATACAGTTGCCCCACCTTTAACTTTAGTTTGGTATAATTTTAATGTTTGGTAATTGTTATAGGTATTAATTAAATTAGAACCTAAATTAATTGCTGCCGATTCTCTATAAGCTTTCCTTGCATCTCTGCCTGCTTCTTGGAATCTTTTTGCTTGCGCACCTGCACCTGCTTGTGCCAAGTATGCATTATCTATTGCAATATATGCATCAAATGCACCTTCTTTCATAGTTACATCTTGTAATGTCATAGCGCTTCCTGATAGTGCATCAACATTTGCACCAGATGCATAAGCCCTTTGAGTCGCTATAACCTTGCTCATGTTCTTTATAATGTCTGCACCTTCTTGCCTGTAAGAGATAGCTTCACTTCTGCCTTGTAGTAAAGTGTTTGCTGATTCTTGATCTAATTGTTTTTGTGCTTCTTCACCTGCCTGTTGTGTTGCATCATATTGTTTTTTTGCACCAAATAAAGAAAGTACAGTTGTTCCTATAGTAAATAAAGTAGAAAGCGCCATATTAATTACCTACACTCATTCGATATTCTAATCCTAATAATGTCATCTTTAATGGTACAGTCTGAGTGATTGTTATCTGACCTGTATCACTAAAGCCTAATAAACCATGTACAGTTTTAACGCCTGTATATTCTTCTATTGGTTGATCCAATACTGCTTCACCAAAGTTTCTAAATGATATTTCTGTACCATTAATATTTATACTTTGTGTTTCATAAACCAAAGCATCTATTTGTATTATACGCTTTTTAACACCTTGCACACTGCCCGTTGATAATCTTGGTTCAGTAGGCATCGTTACAATAGATACTGTAAAGTCTAATCCGACTTCATAACTTGATGTTGCTGCGGTATCAAAGGTAACTGTAAAAGGTGATGCGGGTACAGTCTGACTGTTCTCAATCGCACCATCTCTAATGATTGCTATTTCTTTAGCTTCTAAATGCGTTACATTCACACTAGCTGCTGCACCCCCGGTTAATGCACTATCTAATGTAATTGTATTATCAAACTTCTCTAAGAAGTATTTAACAACACTATTAATGGTTCTTTTAACAATGACATAAACATCATCTATTTCTACAGCTACAGCCTGGAATGTACCATCAGTTGTAAACTGGCTAGGTGCAATAACATTCTGTACAGCCAATATAGAATAGACTGTCATAGATCCATCATCTGCATTAACAATAAATAATCTATCAGTTTCGTCTGTGCTAGTAGCTCGTCTAATAGCCAGATCAGTTGGTGTCTTAATAAGATGTGAACTTAATACAGATAATGTAGTTGATTGATAACTGTTTGTTGAATCTGTATATTGGAAACTAATAAGTGATTTACCTTGTCTTTGTACAAATACTGTCGCACCGTTTAAATCTTCTATAGGTACACCAGGCTTACTACCGTATCTTGATTGTGCTTTAACCTGGAAGTTAGATGGAGTAATAGGCTCTCCAAATGATTGTGCTACTACAAATTCAGATGCAGTAGTAAAGATTCTTAAATCACCTGATGAGGTAATATTAGTAATAACGTTAAGCTGATTGGTATTAATCGTAGCTTCTACACCTTCATCATCTAATGCAGTACCAGGATCAAAGTTAAAATAATCAGCAATCCTTGAACCCCATATTGTGTTAGGTCTTTTATTAGTACCACCAAAATATAATCGTTGTTGATGGAAAGTTACAGCTTTAGGCCATCCTCTAGTATTAGACCAAGTATCTTCATAACCATTTTCAAATTCCCAATTACCAGAAGTAATGGCTGATGTATCAAAAAATGGTATGAGGACATAAGCTTTAACTTCAGTATGACTTACAAATTCAACAATTCTTGCTCTGCCAAATCCATTTTTAACATTAATATAATTTTGTTCACCATTGGTTTCAAAAGCATTAATAGAATAATTTGAGGTTGCATCGGGTGCTGTATCCCAAGCTGGATAAACTAAAGCAACTTTAGTTGCTGCAACATAATCATGTATATGCCTTTTTTGTCCTGCGCCTGTTCCTGATGTAATATGTATCCACATGCCATTAGGTTGGTCATCAGATGTAAAGCTAGTTGCACTTTTTAATGTAATTGTATCTGCACTACCTGCCTGCGCATTCCCCGTATCTGTCGTTACTCCTGATGCTGTAATAGTAATATTACCCGTTGTTGCGCTAGGTGTAATAGTAAAGGTAGGATCGTGATAATCCTCGGCGAATGGATATTGTGGAATAAAAGATAAATCTAATGGTTCAAATGTCCATTCAGTATCAGCATCACGTACTAATCTGTGTGGATGTAAATCACCATGAGCAAGGATAATAGTATCAATCGCTTGCGTATAATTGAGTTCACTAATCATATCTGCTGTTATGGCGGTAGCTGTTATATAATCATTGCCTGATGCATTAATGTTGGTTTGTAATACACCTGCTTTAAATACATAAATACGACCAGCTACAACAACTAAGGTATAACTATCATTGACACTAAATTCAAAAGGTATGAGCTTGAACTTGGTAAAACTACTACCGAAGTCATGTATAAACTTAAGACCATCTCTGCGCTTTACACCGCCTTGTGGTTGTACATATACATTAGTTGCTGTTTCTAAGGCGTTTTGATATTGGTCAAGATCGGTTCTTGCTTTGAGTAATGGATCAAGTTCGCCAACACTGAAGTTCGTCTGAAACTGAACGATCTTAGCCATCTTAACCTCTTACATCTATAAGCGAATAATCCTCAATAACTTCTGGTGGTTTGCCACGACTATCCGTATTCATTGCTTGTCTAAATAATCCACCTCTAAGATTTTCTCCAGGTGTACCAAAAGCTACATTGTTATAATAATCTGCTTTAGATATTTGATCTGTAATCACTACTGATAATTCAGCAGCTAAAGCGTGTTTAAGTAGATGCACAAAGTATGGTGGCATTTTACTTTCTGAAACTGTGTATTGATAATCTATATAGATTGTGGGTAAGTTTGTGAATAACTTATCTTCGTATATTTCCCATCCATGATGTAATGGTCTTTCTGTATTACCATTACTTGCAAAAACTGCAATAACTCCAGACAACATATCTCCTGGCAGTTGATAGGATTTACTCCATTCATTAATAGGAGCAGTTACTAACTGTCCTAATTCTACTTTTTTCATACTCCATGACCAAGGATATCGGCCAATCAAAGTATCTCTTACATCGTAATATAAACGACTACAGGCTTGTGCTGCATCTGTTCCCTCTGTAAACGAGGAAAGGGGCGATGCCCCCATTAGTATTAATGCGTCTGAACAAATGCTTAAGTCTGTATCGCCTGCTGCCATAAATAAATCCTAAGTAGGTAGGGGGCGGTTAAGCCCCCATACCCGGTTGGTTTAGTCAGAGTCTGTAGAAGTAACTGTCAAACCGTCAGTGACGTCAACAACGCCACTTGCATTTGAAGCTACATAACAGATACTCACTGCTTGAGTTCCACCAGTTGATGATCTCACGAAGATAATATCTCCAACGTTAAGTACGTCAGATAGGGTATTGAAATACCCAGAAGTATTTATATCTCCGATTGCATCTGCTGATGAATATGCGTATAAAGCCACGCTGTTACCTGCTTTAGAAGCAGAAACAGTTGACCATCCAGTTGATGAATATGCCATGATCTACCTCCTTTATTCAGTACAGCTAATTTGTACAATGCCTTCATCGTCAATAGCGATTGCGCCAGCAGAGAACATTGAGCTTACTAAGAAAGATGTTTTCTCAGGAACATAGTTCACTTCGGTTTTTTGCGCCATTGATTCTGCATAACCTAAAGAATCTTTATGCCATGCATAGCAAGTACGAGTTGATGGTTTTGGAAGTCCACCTTCATCACGATCACCCATGGTTAGGATGTTGAAGCCCATGAACGTATTGATTTCGCCACGTACAAGAGCTTTCACAGCAGCATAGTCTGCGCTGGTGATTTCGGTTTCGCCTAATAGAGCATCTAGTTGGCTAGCGTGCATGAGAAGATATCTGTCCTCAGAAGGAACATTGTTCTCATTTAGTGCTTTAGCAGCAGCACGTAGTTTTTCGATGTTCATGTTTGTGCCTGCGCCACCTACAGAAGTAGCAACAGTTGATGGGCTAGATGCTGCATCAAGTGCGTCTATGCAGATTTGATCCATTCTTCTAGCGATTGATTTTGATACTACCTCAACGAGTTCTCTCCTCTCATCAAAGTTGATGTGAGATTGATGGAAAATATCGCTGTATTCTGCAGCAATATAGTCTGTCAATGAGAGAGAGACTTGTGAGTAAGTAACGTTTAGAGGTGTTACATCAGTTTGTGGAACACGTACACTTGCAACACCTTTGCCAATTTTTGGGAATTTGACGGTGTTACCTTGTACATTTGAGCGAGTTCTCATTGTGCCACGCAATAATGCTTCACCTTGGTACGCTTGTTTAACTTCTGATTCAAACAGAGTTACAAACGCTGTGCTTACATTTTGAGCCATTGGTACTCTCCAATAAAATTAAAAAAAATAATTAACTTATCGCACACCGTTAGCCATAGAGGGCGGTTACTTGTAGGTTATAGACCTACCGACTAATGGTTTCACCACGTAGTTGGGCCGAATGGTTATCCAACACTCTATTTGTAAACTAAAACAATAATTTATGCAAGCTTTTTAACTATTTGCTTCCATCCATTGTTTCTCTATTCTCTGTCTCCAGGCTGTATCTGTTTTCCATCTAGGGTCTGCAATGGCTTGTTCTAAGTCTAATTTAGATATTTGTGGGGTATCTACCATAGGCTTGACAGGTATAGATTCATTGGTAATGGATTGATGGTATTTTAAGAAAGCATTGATAGCATCTGCGCTATTTAGAGTATTAGCTAATGTATCTCTTTCATTAGGTGTAAGAGGTGCTTTAGTTAATAATCTTTCTGCCATAGCTATTTTTTCTTTACCGTTCTGTCCAAGTTTTTGCATTTCAGATTGCAAATTACGTTCTTGTTGTTCTGCAATATCTTTATTAACTGCAAAGACTTGACTGGTTAGATTATCAAAGGCTTGTTGACTGATGCCATTCTCTTTAGCCCATGCGCTAAGAATAGCAAGGCTTGGATCTTCTGGATCTAACCCATCCTCAACCAACGCTTCAATGTTGTAATTGCCTTCTGGAGCCTTGTGCTTTCCTGAACGGAATTGCTTTTCGAGTTCGTTGTAGCTTTTGGCGAGCTTTTCAACGTCTGGACCTTCTTCACCCCAGAATTTTTCTGGGTAGTAATCGGGTCTTTCGATTTTTTCATTTTCTTCTTGGTTGTGTTTTTGATTGTTGTCATCAGCTTTTACCTCGTCATATACAGGAATAGGTGCTTCTTCTTGAGAATCGTTATCTACTTCCTGTGGGTTTACTAATCTTTCTTCTTGTTGCTCTTGTACTTGTTCTTCAGACATTGCTACTCCTTTCTATTCTTTTTTCAATCATTCTTACAATTTCCATTGCACCTGAACGTGCATATCCCAAACTGGGATCTTCGCCAGGCGACCATGTTGGTCTTTCAATGGTAATATTTCTAAGGTGATTGAGAACTTTTTGACCTTCTGGTGATTTAAAAACTTTACCGTATAAGATATCTATATCGTCTGCTTTGGGTTTATCAACTAGCCCAGGGATCAGACTTTCCCATCCTTCCCATCCTTCCTCTGCCATAGTTACTTAGCTTATGCTCCTCCTTGTGTTGGTGCTACTTGCTGTTGCTGTTGCATCATTTCTTGCAACTGCGCCATCGCTTGTTGTTGTTCTTCTTGTGTTGCCAACAATCCTTGATCTATGCCTAATTGTGAAGCAACAAATTGTAGGATTCTTGGAACACTTAAAGTTAATTGACCTTGTGTACCCATGCTGTTTGCTATTTGCATATACTGGATCACATCATTCACTTCTTGAAGCTTTTGGGCCTGGGCTAATGGTGATACTGGAGTTACTTTAACTTCAACACCATCGACTTTTAACGGTAAATCTATAATACCTTGTTGATCCATAACGTATAAGGTTCTTGAAACAATAGGAATCATAGTCTCTGTAAT
>Ga0208899_1002721_pt1 | contig 11667 bp, 15 predicted proteins | sample VirMetDEL_Nov_24_FD_184518 | JGI IMG/M metagenome (GOLD analysis project Ga0208899, IMG submission 184518) | Aqueous microbial communities from the Delaware River and Bay under freshwater to marine salinity gradient to study organic matter... | ecosystem: Environmental > Aquatic > Marine >...
AGAAGATTAACCAAAGCACCTTGCTAATAAATCTGTTACGCCTTGCATACGCACCACAAACGGCAGTATTGCTACTGTAACTAGCACAACTACCATCCATATAATCCAAACTGTGCGATCAGAAGTCAACGTCTCTTCCATTGATACTGTATGTACTGCCATTGAATCCTGCTTTAAGTTTTTCTTCATCAGTCATGTTTTCACTGTTCATGCGGGTCCTTGGATTGAACGGTGTGGTCTCCGGTTGCGGTTTCTTTTTCAATTTCTTCGGTAAGAATTTCTCTAGTAGTTTTTTCATCTGGTTTTACTTCCTCTAATCCAAATTCTGTCATTTCCATAAGTCTGCCATTCATGTAACGTCTTTCACCGGGTGTAAGCGCATACGGATCTTTTATTGTAAGTGTGTCACCACATTTGCTACAAAAAGCATAGTTACCAAACGCACTTGTTAGTGCATAATTATGTCCAAATATTGTACACATAATATTCATTGACTTCTCCTAGTCCAACGTATTTCTGTCGCCCGGCGAACCAGGGCTTTGTGTGCAGTTTTGAGTTCGCGGACATTGAAAGTATTTGTCCATTGCTACAGTAAGATCCAAGTGTCCTGTTGCACCACGCTCGTATATACACATGCGTTCATCAGTCTCAGGATCTATATATTGTCTTTTTAATCTACAGTTAATGGTATTAGTAGTAGTTGGCGGCACTGCTTTGCGTCTACACTCCATGGGTGCTAGTCCTAGTATTGTTTGTGGCCAGCGTAATGGATTTGTATTCCATAATGTGCAGTGTGCTTTATCTTCGCTGCCCGTATAGGTTCTACCTCTAGGTTCGGCGTGGACTTCCGTCCTTAACATCAACAACATTAATAACACTGTGCTTATGACCACAATGTGGGCAATACATTGCCTTAGGTTTATAATTTTCATGACTTGCAATACTCCACCAACCCTTACACTGGTCACATGTATAATGATGTATATACTCTACAGTAGAAATCATCTTTGTGCTCCTCCGGCGTATCTTGCCTGATTGTTAACTATACTACTGTAGTTTGCACTTTCAGTAACAAATGCGTGTATGTATTCTCCTGTGTTATCACCAGTGTCTATAGCAGTGTTAGCAAGGCCATACAAAAATGCTCTATCTGAGTCATTAAGAGCCAAGCGTCCTTCAATACTGCTTACAAATCCAACTGCAAAGTTTGATTCACCTGTTCTTTCATTTAGGAACAAATTAAATTTTGCTTCAATAATTTTTTCTGATGCACACTTGGCTGCAATTATTTCCCATGCCACAACGGCATCTGTAATTGTGCTGTTGATGTTTTCTTTGCTGTGCAAAGCAACTAATTGGCTTGTAAATGTATCCAGTGCAGCAACAACAGCCGGGTTCTTTTCACTAGGTGAAACATATGTGGCTTGTGCTGCATTGATAACTGCTTGTGCTGCATTATATAATGCTGTAAGTGTACCTTCGCTATACAGTTTGTCTATTGCAGTCTTGTAAGCATTAACTGATTCTGCTATACCAATACCGCCAACACTGCCCATAATATCACTTAAACTTAAACTTCTATTTTGATATAGATAAACATCTGCTACAGTGTTGATGTTATTGCCTTGCACAGGGCTATTTTCATTGCCACGTGACGGCATATTTGGCACAAGCAAATTGCTTAAAAAGTTTCCAAATTGTACACCAGTTGTAAATTCTCCAAGTTCTAGTGCAACCAATCCTTGTTGTAATTCTTGTAGTGTGTTGGCAACAAGGACACTGTTATTTGGAAACAGTTTGTTAAAATCAGTTATATCTATTAATTTAACAATTTGTGTATTTGTAATACCTAACATATCTTTGGTGACACGCACTGCTTCACGATTTGTAATTGCAGAAAGTGCAGTACTACACTGTTGATTATATTCAGGTAAATCCAAATCGTCAATGGGTACACCAGCCAACCCTTCATTTACTAACGCAACATCTAGTTGTATAAGACTTGCAAATTCAAGTGCTACTATTGCTTGACACAATTGTCCTGGATTTCCAAAAGTTTCAGGTGTTGATAGATCAAATGCAGTTCCTAATGCTGCAAAATCACTGCCTGCTGTTTGCAAATAATTATTATCACGAACAAGACTATTATACCCATTCAACACCATGTCTATAGGATTGTTAATGGTTTTACCCAAGTAGTAATTGCTACTGTTGTATGATGTAATATCATTTTCAGCAGGATCTGTACCAAACAAAGTATTAGTTGACTGAGTAAGTATTGGTTCTAGTTTACGACTGTTTTCCACAACACCTGTGGCATTTTGTATTGCTTGTGCCATATACAATGCATTTGCACCAAACAATCTACTGGTGTGTGCTTGTACAGCATTGTGTAAATGTCCAGTACCAAGGCTGGTGCTTGGTCCAGGTACAACTGTTGTAAATGCACCACTGCCAAATTCTCTGTTGTTGCCAATTGTGGGTAAAATGTTTACTGTGCCTTGTGCAATATCAGTTAATTCATCAAAAGCAGGATCATCTGGATCACGAGCAAAACTTTCAACCACACTGAACATTTCTAATACTTTTGCATAGTATGTGTTGCCACTGAATTTGCCACCTATGGTGTTGCCATAGTTTGCTAGTCCTGTACCGTTCATGATTGTTGCAAGGGCATTTATGCCTGTAAAACTTGGTGTTTGTATTGTCATTATAATACCACCACGTCGAAGCTGCCAGTGGCCCTGGTGTGACCACAGGTGTCAGTATCACCTGTTCGTAGTGTTGGTATTCCATTCATTAGCACAGTGGGTTTGCCCGGAAATGCTGCAGTGGCAGCACAGTGTATACCACAGCCAGGTGCACCACAACACGGATGTGGAGTTACAGGACTGCCTTGTACCGCTGCCGGTCTGTAGTTTACCAAGATGTTAGGATGGCCAGCAACTGCTGATCCTCCTGCACTGTTGATGTCGCCTACCCTTACTACTAATGCCATACTGTATTTATTCTATCCATTAACTGCTATTATAACTTCATGCTTACATCAAAGTCAAAGTTGCCCATAGCAGTGTTAATTTCATCTTTGCTTAGTTTAGCAAGTTCTTGTGCGCCACCTTCTACTAGCACTTTGCCATTGTGATAAATCTGTGGCATTGTGCGATGTCCTTGTTCAACTAACCAACGGCGTGTTTCACCATCTGTTTCGATGTTAACTTCTTCATATTCAAATCCCATGTCTGTGAGCTGCTTTTTTGCTTGCACACAAAACGGGCAAAAGTCTTTTGTGTATACTGTAATCATGTCATAGGTCCTAATATTTCGTATCCTTGTATTTCGCTTTTGTATTCATAGTGTTCGCCTATATAGATGTAATCATATCCCCAGGCTTTGTACAGTGCGCACTCTGTGCGTAAACTTTTATATCCTATCTTTAATGCAGGATTTTTATAATCCCAAGCAAACTGATCTGCGTGTACATTTTTGTTGTCGTACTTGTGATACATGCTAAATGCTACCAATTGGTGATTGTGCCAATAGCCTATCAAGTCCACATGTGGTTTGTTCCATTCGCTGGGAAACAATGGGTATACACTTTCAAACTGTTTGTATAGACAGTAATCTCTATAGATGCTCGAAATACGTTCTACATCTGGATGTTGAAGTACTTTATATTCAAGTGTAACATTATAATTGGTTTTACTAAGATCTATTCTTCCGTACAATTCACTCATCGTTCTTGAACATCCTCTTTGTACTTATCAGTCCAATTTTTGTAATAGTTTTTGCCTTCTAACCACGCTCTTGCTTCTGCAAGTTTTTGTGTGGGTTGTATCAGCACCAAACCATATTCAGCGTTGTTGAGATGTATGCCGCCAACTTCCTCACGCTCAAACGGATGATCTTCAAGTGCAGTGTATCCACGTTTGTCCAACATTGGTTTTGCACGATCCAATATATCGCTGAGTGTGCTGGGCAATATACGCAATGGATCAAATCCTAACACAACAACTTCTGTGTTCTTGGGCCAATGGTATGTGTAGTTTTCTATCTCTGCAGGTATGCTGCGTTCAAGAGTAAATGTCTCATCTAAATAATGTGTTTTTACTTGATTGTCAAGCCATGCACGTTTGGCATAAGGACAAGGAGGCAAGCCAGCAAATACACTGCTAGGCTTGCTTAGTCTTTCGAGTATCCATGTCTCTATGTTAGAGTGAAAATCCTTTGAAACTGTCTTCTGAGACATCTTGTTTTGTACCACCTATGATATAACTTGAGATTTCTGTTTCTTGAGGAGCAACTTGTACATCACCACCCGAGATCCATTTCTGGGTCCATGGCAATGGGTTTGCTTGTGGTACTTTGTATGCACTTGGAACACCAGCAGCAATCATGCGCTTGTTTGCAATCCATTCGATGTAGTCATGTAGCAACTGTGCATTTAGTCCAATCATGCTGCCATCTGCAAACAAGTAGTCTGCCCATGCTTTTTCTTGATTGACTGCATCCACAAACATTTGGATACACTCTTCCTCTGTTTCTTCTTTGATTTGTAAAAAGTCTGGATCATCGTGAGGCAGTATTTTTAACAACTGTTGTGTACTTGCCAAATGCACATTTTCATCGCGGGCAATAAACTTAATGATCTTGGCATTGCCTTCCATCTTTTTAAGTTCTGCAAATGCCCAACTGCATGCAAAGCTCACATAAAAACGTACACCTTCAAGGATGTTCACACTCATTAGTGTTTTCCAAATAAGTTTCTTTAATTCATATTTGTCTACTTTAATGGTGCGAGCAACACTGCTAAAGTTGCCGTTGACTTTTTTAGTGTCATATTCCGCTCCGCTAACAACCATGTGTTCGCCTTCGCCCATGAGTTCATACCACTTGCTCATTTCAATAAGTTTATCATAGCAGTCTGTGATGCTGTCTGCACAATCAATAATTTCGTCCACATCCAACATCTCATCAAAGATTTTACTAGGATCACTGTAGATATTGCGAATGATGTGTGTATAACTGCGTGAATGAATAGTTTCACTGAATGTCCAAGTGATGATCCAGTTTTCCAATTCTGGCAAACTCACAATAGGTCCAAACGCTTCAACAGGTGCACGACCTTGCACACTGTCTAACAGGATCTGGCGCTTGAGATTGCTGGTAAAAATATGCTTCTCATGGTCAGTAAGATTTTTAAAGTCAGACGCATCGCGTAGCACATCCACTTCTTCAGGACGCCAAAAGAAACCCAACTGTTTGTCTGTGAGTTTATCAAACTGGCGATACTTTAGTGTGTCATATCTTTGGATAGCAATATCGCCATCTAAAAATGCCCGTTTATTCATATGCTCTTTTGCGTCAACGTTAAAAACTGACATGTATTTCTCCTATTATATTGTACAACTGTCGCAGTCTTCTTCAAACTGCTCTTCACTTGGTGCCTCTAAAACAATCTGTTCACGCTCATTGATGTCGTCACCTGATCCATCATGTGTGTTGAAATAATACAACTGCTTGTGGCCGTATTTATATGCAAGTAGCAGATGTTGTAACATAGCACTCATTGGAATCTTTTCATCCTCATAATGCACAGGATTATAACTGGTGTTTACACTTATACCCTGGTCAATATACTTCTGTAATACGGCCATGATCTTCAAATAACCTTCTGGTGACTTTTGCTCCCAAAGCAAATCATATTTGTTTTTAAGTCTTGGAAACCCTGGCACAACTTGCTTGAGTACACCATCCTTTGATTGCTTCACACTTACAAAACTGCGTGGTGGTTCAATGCCATTGGTGCTGTTTGAGATCTGCGCACTTGTTTCGGCAGGCATTAGTGCCATTAGTGTGCTGTTGCGGATGCCTGTATCTGCTAGTTGCTTACGCAAGCCTTTCCAGTCCATACGTTCACGGTGTTTGACTAACTCATCAACATCCTTTTTGTATGTTTGGTTTGGAGTGATGCCATCGCCATATTTGGTTTCGTTTAACAAAGGAATAGCACCTTGCTCTACTGCCAAGTCTGCACTGGCTTTGATCAAATAGTAACTCCATGCTTCGGCATATTCATCAATCAGTTCCAAGTTGGGATTGCTATATGTGGTGTCGTTCTTTGCTAGGAAGTATGCAAAGTTAACAATGCCAATGCCCAATGGACGACGGTTCATTGTGCTACGCTCTGCTGCCTTAACAGGGTAATTCTGATATGTGAGCAGTGCATCTAATCCACGTACAGCAAGTTCACAAGGCTTGGCAAAGTCTTCTGGTGAACGTACTAGTCCCCAATTGATTGCGCTTAATGTACACAGTGCAATCTCACCTTCTTCGTCATTAAAGTCGTTTAGCGGTTTTGTAGGCAAATTAATTTCACAGCACAAGTTGCTTTGACGCACAGGTGCCATGTCAGGTTTGAAAGCGCCATGATCGTTAGCATGGTCTACATTCATTAGGTAGATGCGTCCTGTGTTTTTGCGTTCTTCCATAAACGCACTAAACAACGCCGCAGCTTTGACTGTTTTCTTGCGTATGCTGGTTTTGCGCTCGGCCGTTTCGTATAGTTCTTTGAACAGTTCTTGATCTGCAAAGAATGCATCATACAGTCCTGGCACATCACTTGGTGAGAACAGTGTGATGTCGCCGCCACTGATCAGTCGTTCATAGAACAGTTTTGAGAACTGAACTCCGTAGTCCATGTGTCGGACTCTGTTGTCTTCTGTTCCTTTATTGTTTTTAAGCACGAGCAGATCCTCGACTTCGTAATGCCATATAGGGTAATACAAAGTAGCGGCTCCGTTTCGCACGCCACCTTGAGAACATGATCTCGTAGCGGATTGAAACATTTTATAGAAGGGGATAACTCCTGTGTGGTAAGCATCTCCCGCTCTAATAGGCGAGCCCAAGGCCCGTATGGATCCTGCTCCGATGCCGATGCCGGCTTTTTGACTAACATACTTAACAATGCTGCTAGTAGTAGCATTGATACTGTCAAGGCTATCGCCCGTCTCAATAAGAACGCAACTTGAGAACTGTTTTTGTGGTGTCCTAACTCCGGCCATAACAGGAGTAGGCAAGCTAATATTAAAAGTACTGATAGCGTCATAGTAATCCTTTACCCAACGGAGGCGTGTTTCCTTTGGATAGTGCATAAACAATGTTGCCGCAATACACATGTATGCCATTTGCGGTGTCTCAAAAATCTCGCCTGTTACACGATTCTTTACTAGATACTTTCCACGCCATTGTTCCATACCTGCATAGGTAAGGTCTTCGTCTCTGTCGTGCTTGATATAACTGTTGAGTGTATCCCATTCTTCTTTGGTATACTCAGTCATTAACTCTTGTGTGTAGAATCTTCGATCTACATTTTTTTGTACAAGTTCATAGATGTGCCATGGCTCAAAGTTATCATAAACCATCTTGCGCAAGTGATAGTTGATAAGCCTTCCAGCCACCCACTGATATCCTGGTGTTTCTTCACTGATTAGATCGGCTGCACTTTTGATAAGTGTTTCTTGAATGTCCACTGTGGGGATACCATTATAAAACTGCAGATGACTACGAATTTCAACTTCACTAGGACTTACACCTGTGATACCTTCACAAGCATAAAAAACCACTTTGTGTAGTTTTTCTAGATCAATTGATTCTTTCTTGCCATCGCGTTTTGTAACTGTTAGTGCTTGGTTCATAGTTATTCCTCTTGATTAATTCTTGTGCCGCAAAACGTTTGGCTGCATATTGCTTTGTAGGAGTATTTACTTGCACCTTGGTATCCCAATTAAGAGTATATTTCCCATTATCCACAAGGACTATACTGTATTCGTTGCTGTTTTCAACTCCACAAAGCATTTCTAGATCACACACATGATTTGTGTAATATAAGGTGTATAACATGCCTAGGGCTCTACCGACATTATCATATACGTTGTCTATAATCAGTTGCCATGGATCTGGCCATTGTTTGGGCAAACTGTGACAATAGTATTGATTGCCAATGGGTGCTTTACACCAAAATTCATTTGTTTCGTAGATACACTGTTGCAGTGATAGTGTATCCAACTGCTGGCGAAACGCCTGCCATGCCAGCAAACGTTCCTGCGTTGGTAAGTTAAACATGTGTTATCGTAGTGTTCTTATTGAATAGTAAAGTGTTCCACTGGTTTGATTATCAGTTGTATAGTTTAGTGTAGTGATATTTGAGCCATTTGTCAACGAAAATGTGACGCCTGTTGAACCATTATTTTCATTAAAACTGTCATCGATGATTTGTGCTGTGTCATCATGTGTGATGCGCAAAGTACCTTGACGCAGTTTGCTGTTACGATCAATGTAATAATCAATTTCAATGGCTGCTTCTTGTGTATTGTCTGGAAAACTAATTCCAGTTGATTTAGTTGCATTGTTATCAAGTGTTACACTTTGTCCATAACCTCTGATGTATCCACCAAACTTAACACCTTGTGTGTTGTCAAATGCCATACCTGCTAGATGCGCTGCATCAACATTTACTCTGCGTGTGGTATTTGTGTTATCACTATCTGGTCTGTCAAAATGATCAGCAATGCTGTGACTGTTGCCAACTGCATAGTTGATCACATGTGTTGTGGCGCTGCCGCTGCCTGCGCCGTTGTTGCCACAGTCTTGGAAGTAGTTAAATGCACTGCTAAATCCAATGCCATCATAGATGTGAATTGCATTGTTGTAGATGTTATCAAACAAACTGCTGATCACTTTCATGCCACGTGGACCATCCACACTAGGTGCACTGCCTGTGACAAACTCGCCAATTTTAAAACCTTTGAACATGGTTTGGAAATGACATGCATTGAACACAATATTGTCCATATCGTTATCAGCAACAACACCTAAATCACTATTTTCCATGTTACAGTTAAAAAATGTTACATGGTTTGTGGTGTATGTTGCACTGCTACTAATTTTAACACAGTAGTTACCGTCACCTACAGTGCTTGGTGTTGCACTCAATGGGCCAGTAAAGTTTGTGTTGCTCAACAGCACATTGTCAGCCTGATCAACTAGAAAAACAGGTGTTTGTGTTGTTGTGCTAAATGTCATGCTTTCGATAACAATGTCTGCAGGGCGTGTAGCACCACCTGTGCCAACACTGGCACCTGTTTGCTGTAAACTGTCTGCTGTTTGTGCTACAGGTGTCGAACCTGCAGTGAGTGCACCTTGTATGGTGCTACTGTCCGGGCCTTCGCCTACCAATTTTGCATATGTTGGAATGTTGATGGTGCTGGTTACTTTGTATGTACCTGCTGGGAAGTACAGTGCTCTGCGTACTCTTGTGATTTGTTCACGAGCAAACAGTTCATAAAGTGCTCTATTGATAGCGGCTGTGTCATCTGTTGCACCATCACCTACTGCACCAAAGTCACGCACATTAGCAAAGTCGTCTAGTTTGTTTTGCAGTGTTCTTGTGATTGGACTGTTTGCACTTGTACCTGTTTGGGCACTGAAACCAATCTGTGCATCACTGTATGTATAAGTGTCACTGGTTTCAATGAGACTGCTTAAACTGGTAAGAATTTCAATGTTTTCTGTCTGTGGCGCATCACTGCCGCCATTGCCTATGTAAACTTTTCTTGTGTCTACGCTTAGGCCAATTTCGCCTCTTGCCAATTGAGGCAAGTTATCGCTAACACCACTACGGTGTTGAATTCTCGAGATTTGTACAACCGCCACTTTATTAACTCCTAAATTATAGTGTATTTATGCACCATAATAGGTTGCGACACGATCCCACCATTTGGCTTTATACATGTCCCATTGGTCACTTTCAATTGTCCATGTTTGATATTCAAAATCTTTACTGCACATAAGAATAACACCTTGCTGTATGTCTGTGCCATACACCTCATTGTGTGCTTCTCCGTATGCACACAATTGCAAAAAGTAATCTTCAATCCATTCTGTGCGTTTGGGCTTGTTTGTTTGTTTAAAGTCTATGATTGCAGGCTTGCCGTTGTACACACCAACACAGTCTGTTGTACCTGCATACACTTGCGGAAAGTAAAGAGGAACTTCTGTGCCCCAATATTCACTGGCATTACACAATCCTTGTTCTACAATGATCTGTGCCATTTTATGACTCTGTTGACTGTATGGATTGCTGCCAGGAGTGCCCAAATCATCTGTGATCACATAGTCCTCTAACCACTTGTGCATGCGGGTGCCGCGGCCTGCTGCTTCTGTTACAATCTCTTGTGCTTTCTTTTCACCTACACGACGTTTCCAGTTCAGCAGTGCTTGCTTCTTTTCTTCGCTTTTGGTTCTGTCTAGGATTGTGGTTACACTGGGTACTGCAGCACCATCTGGTGTGCTGTACAATCTTTTACCGTCAACACTCTTGCGTTTGAGCTCATGGTAGTTGTATGGACTTTTTATCATGTGTTAAGTATAGCACACACACTACATTTGGTCAAGTCTAACGTCTTCTAAAAAGTCTCTAGCACGTTGCGTCAGTGCTTTTTTGTTGTGCATAATTTTTTGATTGTGTTCTAGTACGTCGCCTAATTGTTTATACACATCTAAAGGATCTAACTTAACAAGGGCTTGGAAACTTTTAAAGGCAGTACTGATACGTTCATTTTCGTCATCAATTTCATCATAACTTTCGTCTATGACAGGAGAAAATGTGCGAAAACCTATGTCACGTAAATGTTTTAGTGTGTGTTTGCCACTGAGCATAATTAATGGTCTGCCAGCCATTAATGGCTTTGCAGTTTTTTCAGTTAGAAAAAAACAATCATTGTTACATATAGTTTCACCTACCACACTATACCAACTAGCATCCATTATTGGCATACTGATGTATTGACTAACAAAATTACCATCTAATATTTTGGTTGTATTTATATATCCATTATTTTCTTCCGCACTATCAAGTACAGATTGCATATCATCATTAATTTTTTCTAAAAAACTACTTTTGTATATGCCAAACAAGTTTACAATACAATCATCTAGCATATTATTTGCTCTGAGTAATTTAAAAAAAGTATTTCTATGAGTTTTAGGATTTCCTAATAGTACATCTGCAATGAATGGCCTTGACATAGGAGAACCAAATACTTGTTTTTTGTTTGTCTCATGTGTTCGAACAAAATGATAGTTGTTGTAAACGTAAGGCACAGGCCACATGTGATCGTTTTTTGTAATACAACTTGTAATAATGTAATCACGTTCTGTAAGCGGACATGCTCCAACATCATAAGATAAATTGTGTTGTGGATCGCCCACACCTGGTATGTACATTTCAAAATCTTCAAATACAATGCTCTTGTTTGGTAACTCTGAACGTACACTGTATTCCATATGATTATAGTTTCTATATCTATAAAAACCTATTTGCTCTGGATTAAAGTATGGATGTGGATGTTCATCATCATAGATATTGCTGAGAATACCATTGTTATTATCGTTCATATGCGCCAGGCGCAGTGCTTCATGCCATTCAGCTTGGGTTCGAAAGGTTGTTATTTGCATTGAATAGGGTACATCTCTTTTGGTCTATAAGTATCTTTGTCGATTAAATGTTGTATAAATTCTAGTCCTTGGGGTGTACAACAATCCATAAATGTACGCCATGGTAGCCAAAAATTTTGGCTGGACGTCCAATTTGGACCAAAAATATTTGTT
>Ga0208899_1002726_pt1 | contig 11658 bp, 16 predicted proteins | sample VirMetDEL_Nov_24_FD_184518 | JGI IMG/M metagenome (GOLD analysis project Ga0208899, IMG submission 184518) | Aqueous microbial communities from the Delaware River and Bay under freshwater to marine salinity gradient to study organic matter... | ecosystem: Environmental > Aquatic > Marine >...
AACTGAATGAACAATTATTAACTGCTGGAACTGCAACTTACAATGTGGCTTCAAATGTTAATGATGTATTAGAAGCTTATATCTCAACAAGTTCTACTGCAGGAAACTCATCTTCTACAAACGATATTGCATTAACTAAAATAGATAGATCGGCTTATTCAGCTCTACCTAATAAATATGCAACTGGACAACCTTCACAGTATTATGTGAACAGACAAACAACTCCAACAATTAGTTTGTATTTAGCTCCTGATGCTTCAACTTATACTTATTTAAAATATTATACGATTAATAGAATAGAGGACGCTGGTTCGTATACCAATACTGCTGATGTTGCTTATAGATTTTTACCATGTATGTGTGCAGGACTTGCTTATTATTTATCACAAAAAAAAGCACCGGATAGAATACAAGTTTTAAAACAATTATATGAGGATGAGTTATTAAGAGCATTAAATGAAGATGGCTCTAGAACTTCTGTTTATATATCACCTCAAACTTATTTTGGAGATGGTGTATAATGAGTTGGGCTACTGGTAGAAGATCTCTTGCTATATCCGATAGATCTGGTCAAGCTTTTCCATATAAAGAAATGGTTAAAGAGTGGACAGGTGCTTTAGTTCATATATCTGAATATGAACCTAAACATCCACAATTGGATCCACCATATCATAAAGCAGATGCAGTTGCTTTAAAGAATACTAGATCACAAGACTTTCAACAAAATACTTTAATCGATGGTGTGATTGCATCTTCTGGAGGACAAGGAATGATTAATGCTAATTTAACTTTACCAGGAGATTTTGCTTTTATTACTCAAGGAACTAGTGCTATGACACCAGCGGATCCTTCTTTACAAAATAGAAGAAGACAAGCAAAAATTTTTATTAATTCAGTAACAGTGAGTATTACATAATGGCTATAACTTATTCAGATTTTTTAACACAAGTAAGAAACTATACAGAAGTAAGTAGTAATGTTTTAACAGATTCAATTATTCAAGATTTTATTAGATCCGTTGAACTAGATATTGCAGGCAAAGTTGATTATGATGATTTAAGAAAATATTCCACTTCAACATTCACTTCTGGAAATAGATATGTAAGTCTTCCAGCAGATTGTATGGTTATGAGATCTGTACAAGTAATTAATGGAAGCGATAGAACTTTTTTAGAAAAAAGAGATACTAGTTTTATTTCTGAATATAATAATAGTGGTGCAACAGGTCTTCCTAAATATTGGGCTAATTGGGATGATTTTAATATAGCTGTGGCACCTACACCAAATTCTGCATATACTGTGCAAATTAATTTTATAATTGATCCACCACAGTTTACTTTATCTAACAATACTTATCTTTCTACTTATCAAGAGTCTATGTTATTACATGGTGTTTTAACAGAAGCTTTTAGATATTTAAAAGGTCCTATGGATATGTACAACTTGTACCAAACAAAGTATACTGAAGAAGTACAAAATTTTGCTCTTCAACAAATGGGGAGAAGAAGACGTGCAGAATACGATGATGGTGTACCTAGAATTAAGGTTGATTCACCATCACCATAAAATTAATTAAAGGAGAATAATTATGGCAATAACAACAAATGCAATTTGCAATTCATTTAAAAAGCAATTGATGGGTGGTGAGCATGATTTTGATAGCGGTGGAGATACATTTAAATTAGCAATGTATGTTTCTACTGCTACATTAGGAGCATCGACTACTAACTATTCATCATCTGGAGAAGTAACTTCACCATCAGGATATACAGCAGGTGGTAAAGCTTTGGTAAATTCTGGAGTAAAAGTATCTTCAGGTGTATCAATAACAAGTTTTTCAAACTTATCTTTTACTGGCGTTACTCTAACTGCTAGAGGAGCTTTGATTTATAATACAACAACTGATGGTGGTACAGGTACTACTGAAGCCGTTGCTGTTTTAGACTTCGGTGGAGACAAAACTGCAACATCGGGAACATTTACAATTCAATTCCCTGCATTCACTACTTCTGCTGCTATTTTAAGAATTAGCTAAAGAGGTTTTAAATGGCTACAGGTTCTCCTTGGGGTGCTAACACATGGGGCAATGGCTCCTGGGGAGAAGCTGGGCTTAATGAAACCGTAACCTTTGAAGGTTGGGGTATTGATTCTTGGGGAAGTGATCCTTGGGGAGAAACCGTTCGTACAACAGATGCTATAGCTACTAATATAGGATCTGTATCAATTAGTATTGATGTACCACAAACAGTAACAGGACAACAATTACAAACAGCTATTGGTGACGAAACAGCAACTGCGGGCGCAGATGTTGATGTTACTGGAATTCAATTAACATCTAATATCGAAAGTGTAACATTCCAAATAACAGGAAGTGTTGAACTCACAGGTCAACAGTTAACAGGAACCGTTGTTACTCCAGACATTGCAGCTGGTGGTAATATTACTGTTAATGCAAGTGAAGATCAATTAGATGTTTTTGTCGGACAAGTAACAGAAACTATTGAAGTAGGACCTATTGTAGATGGTATTGCTGCAACATTAAGTATTAATGGAGTTACTACAACTGCAGACGCTAATATATCTTTAACCGGTATTAGTTTAACTCCAGCAATTGGTGATGAAACAGTCGATTTAAATACTCCTGTAGATGTCACCGGCATAGCTATGACCATGGCTATGGGTGAGGAAGATATTGATGCTGATGCTGATGTAACAGTTACAGGCCAAGCAATGACTTTTAGTGTTGGTTCTGTAGATGCAGTATCTGTTGCAGAGGTTACAGGACAACAATTATCTGCTAATATAGGAAGTGTTACAAACACTGCTGATGCAAATGTAAGTTTAACAGGTATTTCAATGACTTCTAACATTGGAACACCAGCGATTACTGCTTGGCAAGAAATTGATCCAGGCGTATCTAATGTATGGACTGAGGTTGATTTAGCAGCTTAATGATAGTAAAATATTAATCTAATAGGAGAATTTTAAAATGGCATCAAGTTATTCAGATCTAGGTATAGAACTAATGGTAACAGGGGAAAACTCTGGTACATGGGGCGATAAAACAAATACAAATTTAAACTTAATTCAACAAGCAATTGCAGGATATGAAGAAGTTTCTATAGCAGGTGGAGCTCAAACAACTGCTCTTGCAATCACAGACGCAACTCTTTCAAATGGAAGAAATCAAATAATTAAATTAACAGGAACAATTACTGGAAATCAAATTGTTACTATTCCAGATAGTGTTGAAAAATCTTACATCGTTATAAATGGAACTACAGGTTCTTTTACAGTACAATTTAAAACAGTTTCTGGAACTGGTTATACTTTTGGTGCTACAGAAAAAGAAACAAGAATTTTAATATCTGACGGTACTAATATTGTTGATGCAGGATTTTCTTCTACAGCAATATCTGCAGTCGTAGACGATACTACACCTCAATTAGGTGGTGACTTAGATGCCAACGGAAACAACATTTTAATTGATAATGGTAATTCAATTAATGATGAGAATGATAACGAGCAAATTAAATTTGCAACTACTGCTTCTGCTGTAAACGAAATGACTGCAACAAATGCAGCTACAGGAAATGCTCCTGAATTATCAGCAACAGGTGGTGATACAAACGTAGATTTAAATTTAACACCTAAAGGTATTGGAAGAGTAACATTTAATGGTCAAGGTAAAATTCAAAGTGTTGCAGAAAAAGTTACAACTGAAGCAACAGCTGCTACAGGAACTGTAAACTATGATGTTCTTACACAAGCAGTATGGAATTTTACTACAGATGCTTCAGGAAACTGGACTTTAAATATTAGAGGTGATGGATCGAACACATTAAACTCAATTATGGATACGGGTGAGTCAATTACAATAGCTCATATTGTTTCTCAAGGTGGAACAGCTTATTACAACTCAGCAGTACAAATTGATGGTAGTGGAGTTACTCCAGAATGGCAAGGCGGAGCAGCACCTACTGCGGGTAATCCTAGTTCACTTGATACATATACTTATACAATTATTAAAACTGCAGATGCAACATTTACAGTTTTAGCAGCGCAAACACAGTTTGCATAATAGGAGAATAAAGATATGCCAATAATTGGTTCATTCGGAGCAGGCTCAAAAGGCGGCTACGGTCGTGGTGGAAAAGGACCAACAGAAGTTCATTATTTAGTTATTGCTGGCGGTGGTGGAGGTGGCGGTCGTCACTCTGCAGAAGCTGCAGCTGGAGGAGCCGGAGGCGGATATAGAACAAGTTGGCCTGCTGGAACTGCATTAGAATTAGAAGCTGGTACATACCCTGTCGTTATAGGTGGTGGAGGTAGTGGTGGAAATGGTCCTTCTAGAACCAATGGAACTAACGGTGGTGTTTCTAGTTTTGGTGGAATAGAATCTGCTGGCGGAGGAGCTGGCGGAACTGCACCTAGAAATACTGGAAATCCTGGCGGCTCAGGTGGCGGTGGTCCTTTAGATTTTTCTAGTGGAGGAACAGGAAACGTACCTCCTACATCCCCAGCACAAGGTTTTGATGGAAAAGGACCAAATTGGTCATCTCCAGGTTATCCACCTGTCGGTGGAGCTGCTGGAGGAGCAGGTGGAGCTGGAGGAGCCGGAACACTTGGAATTCCTTCACCAGGAGCAGGAGGCCCTGGAGCTTCAAGTGATATTACAGGAAGTTCAGTTGCAAGAGCAGGGGGAGCTAGTGGAGCTCCAGGAGCAGGTTCAAATGATGGAGCAGGCGGAGCAGGTCAAGCTGGATTTTCAAATACTGGTGGTGGTGGTGGAAATAGACCAACAGCCGGAGGAACACAAAATGGTGTATCAGGAGGAAGTGGAGTTGTTTATTTAAGAGTCCCTGGATCAGCTGCACCTGCAATAACAGTTTCACCTGGAACTAATACAAAAACTCCTATAGCACCCGGAGATTTTTTATTAACTTTTACAGTATCAGGGGATGTAACAATAGCATAATGGCACACTTTGCAGAGATAGATTCAAATAATAGAGTTTTAAGAGTTGTTGTAATAGACAATTTAGATGTAGATTCACATGGAGGTGATCAATCAGAAGAAGCAGCTTCTCACGTAAATAATATTGTACCTCTTTCTGATATTGGAGTTAAATGGGTTCAAACTTCATATAATAATAATTTTAGAAAAAAATATGCTGGAGTAAATGATATATATGATCCTGTTAAAGATAAATTTATATCTCCACAACCTCATCCCTCTTGGACATTAAATTCTGATGCTGATTGGGAAGCACCAGTACCTTATCCAAGTAATAATTTATATAATGGGCTACCTGTTAGAGAAATCATCTGGGATGAAGATGCTCAAAAATGGAGAGGTAAATATCAAGAAGATAGAACTGATTTGGAATGGAATACAAACAGCAATACTTGGGTATTATCTTAAAACTATAGACTTTTTAAAAATAGTTTGCTACAAAACTATTTTTATAAGTATGAAAGTTAAAATAGAGAATATACAACCTAAACCTTTATATCGTTCATTAATTGAATTTGATTTAAATAAAAGTGAAACTAATTTCATTAATAAGCTTTGTAAAAATACAATAAAAAATTCTGGAAATTTTTTTTCTAATGACAGTTATATTTTAAATAAAAAACCATTAAGTGAATTAAAAAAACAAATACAAAAAAGAATAGAAGATTATTTTGAAAAAATTATTTGTCCAAAAGATCCTGTTGTTCCTTATATAACAGAATCATGGTTAAATATAACAAATAAAAATGGATATCATCCTTCTCACGATCATCCTAATTCTATAATATCAGGAGTATTTTATTTAAATAAAACAGAAATTACTTTTCAAAAAAGAGAATATGAACCAATAAGAATTGATCCTAAAAATTTTAATATATATAATAGTTATAGATGGACAGTACCTACTTTTAAAAATGAAGTAATTTTATTTCCTTCAGACTTACTACATCTTGTAAATTTTTGTAAAGAGGATAATAGAATGTCAATTGCTTTTAATGTTTTTATTAAAGGTAAACTAGGTACAGGTACAAGATTGGCAGAATTAAATTTATGATAAGATCAAATATTAAATATTGGTATTTTAAATCAGTTATACCTGATTATATTTGTAATCAAATAATTAAATTAGGAAATAGTTTAAAAGAAGATAAAGGACACGTTGGAGAACCAGAAAATGATGGTACAAAATTAAAAGTTAGAGATTCTAATGTATCTTGGATAAGTCATAAATGGGTTCTAAAAGAAATTATACCTTATATTGGAATAGCTAATATAAATGCTAAATGGTTTGTAGAAATGGATAATCATGAATTAGCTCAATTTACTAAATATAAATTAAATCAACATTATGATTGGCATTTTGATCAATATTTAACACCAGATAAATTTGGAAAAACTAGAAAACTTTCTTTAATCTTAAGTTTATCAGATTCTTCAGAGTATGAAGGAGGTAAACTATTATTTGATTATCAAGATTATCCAAATCAAAATAAATCTCATGAATGCACAGAATTAAAAAATAAAGGATCTATTATAGTTTTCCCATCTTACCTTTATCATAAAGTAACTCCAGTTACAGGAGGAACTAGATACAGTTTAGTAATTTGGGCAAAGGGAAATAATTGGAGGTAAAATGGAATTAGCAAAAAAATATTCTTTTCAACAAAATGTTTATATTAAAGATATAGATTTTTCTGATGAATTTATTAATAAAATTAAAAAAATAAAATTAAAAAAAGTAAGTAATGGCTCTGAAATTAATGAAACATCTTTTTATAATAAAACAATAGATTCTAGTATAGTTTTTGAATCTGAAAAAATATTATTAGAAATAATAAAACAGTATAAAGAAGATTTTAAATTTAAAAAATTTAATATTAAATCTTTATGGGTACAGAAATATAAAAAAAATAATTGTCACGGAGTTCATATTCATGGAAGTAATGAAAAAACATTTTCATTTATTTTTTATATTGAATGTACAAAAAATTCAAGTAACACTGTTTTCTATAATATAGGGTATCCTTATGTAGATCTACATACTAGAATGAACATAAAACCTAAAGAAGGTAGGTGTTTATTTTTTTTAAGTTCTATACCTCATGAAGTATTGCCTAATAATGATTCAAAAAGACTTATTTTAAGTGGTAATGTTGAATTTGAAAGTATTATAAATAACAATTAAAAGAAGTATTATGGATTTTAATAAAGATGGTTTTCTTGTTTTACAAGAAGTTATATCAAAAGATGTTGCAAATTTTTGTACTTCTTATTTACATTTAAGAAGGAAAATAACAAATACGTTTGTTAACACTGGATACATTTCTAATTTAAATCATTCATATGGTGTTTGGAATGACAAGCAAGTACCTGGAACATTTTCAGTGTATGCAGATCCGGCTATGGAAGTATTATTACAAATATGTAAACCACTTCTAGAAAATATTTCAGGGAAAAAATTATACGAAAATTATTCTTATTGTCGAATATATAAAAAAGGCGATGTTTTAAAAAAACACACAGATAGAATAGAATGCGAGATATCTACAACTCTTAACTTAGGTGGAGATTTATGGCCTATATTTTTAAAAAATAAAAAAAATAAAAAAATTAAAGTTAATTTAGCTCCAGGGGATATGCTAATTTATAAAGGATGTGAATTAGAACATTGGAGAGAAAAATTTAAAGGAGAGAATTGTGTACAAGTTTTTTTACATTACAACGATGTAAATACACCAGGGAGTGCAGATAGAAAATACGATACTCGAAATCATTTAGGACTTCCAGGTGAATATAAAAAAGGAGAGTATTTTAATCCTTAATGATTTTTCCTAGTGTATGTATGGATGGGTTTTTTAATAATCCAGAAGAAATAATAGATTATGCTAATACCTTAGAATATTTGCCAGACGGATATTCTCCTGGGTTTAGGTCAAAACCTTTACATGAATTAAACTTTGATTTTTTTAATAATATATGTATAAAACAACTTGCTGTATTATTTCCTAATAACGCAGATGATTTATCATTTCAAGCTAGGTGTAGATTTCAAAAAGTTCCAGCAAATTACAAGTTCACAAATTGGATTCACAGAGATGATGATGCCTCTGTTTTAACTTCAATTATTTATTTAACAAATGAGTGTAATGCAGGAACTAGTATTTATAAAAAAAATTTATTTAAAAATGAAATATCAACTGATATTAAATATGATTACTATAAACAAATGACAAACAATAAATTACCTGAAAATAAAATGAAAGAATTAGAAAAAATACATAAAGAACATGTTAAATCTTATGAAGAAACTATATCTTTTAAAGGAATATATAATAGGTTTATAGCATTTGACGCTTCATCTTATCATAGTGCTCAATCTTATATGGCTAACAATGAAAAAGATAGATTGACTTTAATTACTTTTTTTGATTATATAAATAATAAAAATTTAAATTTAAAATTTTCAATTTCCGAAAGTAGAAAAAGATGAGCTTTATTAAAGATACAATTATAAAAGAATTAAGAGAAGATAAAGGTCAGTTAACTTTAATTAATAAAAGTCAAAAACTGTATATTCATGAATTAAGAGAATCAATTGAAAATCTAAATATACATATTGAAACATTAAATGAAATTAATGAGAAATACGCTAAAATAATCACAAAGCTAAGAGAAAAACTTAAAAAAGAAATTTTTAGTCTTAGTGAAGAATAAATAACAAAAAGACATTTAAGCAAATTAAATGAAAGTATTAATAGTGGGTGGTGGAAGTGCTGGCTGGATGACAGCTGCAACTTTAGAATCTCAATTTCCTAATTATAAAATATCTTTAATAGAATCTAAAAATATATCTACAGTAGGTGTAGGTGAAAGCACTCTTGGACAAATAACAGATTGGATGAGGTTACTTAAAATTAAAGATGAAGATTTTATAAAACACGTAGATGGTAGTTACAAATTAAGTATAAAATTTACAAATTTTTATAAAAAAGGAGAAGCTTTTCATTATCCATTTGGAAGAACTATTGTTGAAGGAAATAAATCAGATACAAATGATTGGTGGTTTAAAAAGATACTAGATCCTAAAACTCCTTACTCTGATTATGCAGATTGTATGTATCCTTTGCAAATGGCTTATGTAAATCAAAATAAATTTGACATAGATCAAGTACAAAGAGCTTATCATTTTGATGCTACTAAATTTGGTTTATGGTTAAAAAATAATTATTGTAAAAAAATAAAACATATAGTGGAAGATGTTGTTTCTATTGAACAAGACGAAAATGGTATTAAATCTTTAAATAACAAACATAAAGCAGATTTGTATATAGACTGCACTGGTTTTAAATCTTTACTATTAGATAAAACTTTAAAAGAACCTTTTGAATCTTATTCTAATATGTTACCTAATGATTCTGCGTGGGCAACAAAAATTTTATATGAGGATAAAGAAAAAGAACTAGTTCCTTATACCAACTGTACTGCAATAGAAAATGGTTGGGTATGGAATATACCCTTGTGGTCAAGAATTGGCACAGGATATGTATATTCAAGTAAATTTGTAGATGATGAGACTGCGTTAAAAGAATTTAAAAAACATCTTGGAAGAAATGATTTAGAGTTTAAAAACATAAAAATGAGAGTAGGTATTCATAACAGATTATGGGTTAAGAATGTAGTTGGAATTGGATTATCTGCTGGATTTATAGAACCATTAGAAAGTAATGGATTATACACTGTGCATGAATTTTTAGGTAAATTAGTAAGAAATTTAGGAAGAGATAAAATATCACAATGGGATAGAGATAATTTTAATTATCAATGTAAACACATGTTTAAAGAATTTTCTGAATTTGTAGGATTACATTATGCATTGTCACACAGAGATGATACGGAATATTGGAAAAATTGTTTAAATAAAACTTGGGATAATAGTTTAATAAATTTAAAACACAGAGCTTTTTCTGGTTTTAAAGAAGCTGCATATAAAAGAACTTATAATTTTAAATATGATAATCACACAGGTTTGCAAGCAATTGCAGCGGGTATGCATTGGGCACCTACAGACAAAATATCTTTAATACAATATGGTAACTTAAAAGAAAAGGATCTTGAAAAAGAATTTAGACAAAGTATAAAATCTTTAAATAAAAGAAAAGTGACCTGCAAAAAACTGGTTAAAGAAAAACCAAGTTTGTTTTCAGTGTTAAAAAAAATACATGAAAAAACAAATTTTTAGTTCTAATGGACTACAAGATAATTAAAAAATTTTTACCTAAAAAATATTTTATTAGTTTAAAAGAAACTTTACACTCTATACATTTCCCTTGGTACTATAGACCGAGGATGACTAAAGATTCTAGTGGTTTGTTTTTTACTCATAGTTTTTTTACTGGAAATAAATTTAATTCAGATTATTTTGATTTAAGTGTATTATATAATGAATTAAAAGTAAGTCGTTTAGATGAAGTAAGAGCCAATTTAACTTTAAAATATGATAGACCTAAAGAAAGTGGATGGCATACAGACAATGAATTTAGTGATTGTTTGACTGCTATATTTTTTTTAGATACTTGCAATAGTACTACATTATTAGGTAATGATAAAATAAAAATAAAATCAAAAGAAAATAGTATATTAATTTTTAAATCTAGTACCTTACATAAACTAATAACTCAAACAGATGTTGAAAAAAGAATTGTATTAAATATAAATTTTTTTCCTAAAAATGATTATTTCTAATTTTAAAAATTTATTAAAAAATATAAGCTACCCTAATCAGAATCAAAGAAATAAAGAACTTTGGGATATAAAGGGGATATTACACAATCAAGCATTTAAATTTGATTTAAGACCATTAAAAAATAACGCTAAAGGTGGGTCTTTTAAAACTAAAGCTGATAAAATAGTCTATGATATAAACAATCAATATATTATTGTAGATGTAGAAGAACTTCACAACTATCTAAAAGAAAATTCACTTAAAGTAGTCAAAATAGAAGATTTGCTATCCAAGCTAGAGTGGAATATAATACTACCAAAATAACAATATAGCTAATCTATACTAAAGACTAAATTTACTGTAAAATACGATTATGGCTTTAACAAAAATACCATTCAGACCAGGATTTAATAAACAAATAACAGATACCCAAGCTGAAAATGTATGGGTTAATGGAGATAACGTGCGTTTTAGATATGGTCAAGCTGAGAAAATAGGGGGATGGTTACAAATAAATGCAAACACTTTAATAGGGGTCGCACGAGCACAACATGTCTTTACTGATTTAGATGGTCGTAAATATGCAGCAATTGGAACTAATAGATGTTTATATATTTATTATTCTGGTGACTTGTATGATATAACACCAATTGATCCAGACAGACAACAGACTGGCGCAGACATAACAACTACAAATGGCTCAACAACAGTCACTATTACAACAACAACAGCTCACAATTTAGAAATTGGAGATATTCTTACATTTGAAAATGCAGGTTCATTTACTGGTGGTCAAACAGATTACACAGCTACAGATTTTGATGATGTATTATTTGAAGTAAAAACAATTCCAACAGCCACAACATTTACAATTGAAATGCCTACAGCTGAAACAGGAACAGGTGCAACTAATGATGGTA
>Ga0208899_1002729_pt1 | contig 11644 bp, 15 predicted proteins | sample VirMetDEL_Nov_24_FD_184518 | JGI IMG/M metagenome (GOLD analysis project Ga0208899, IMG submission 184518) | Aqueous microbial communities from the Delaware River and Bay under freshwater to marine salinity gradient to study organic matter... | ecosystem: Environmental > Aquatic > Marine >...
GTAAGTCATAAATTGTTTTACGCCTTTATCGTTTATTTGAATCATTCTATCAGTTATTAAAGGCTTTAATGAATTTACAGCGTCATGGCGATTACGCCCTTTAACTCTTAACTCTTCTAACACATTAACAGTTACACCTGTTGCCCAGCCGTTAAAATCTGAAACAACTTGTGTAGGACTAACCGTTCCAACGTTACGATCACCTAAACAACATCTTAGAAGTTCTCCAAAAAAAGATTTACCAACACCTTGAATAGATTGAATTACAGGTGACCATAAAATCTGCTTACCTGGAAATTGAACTTGATGAGCAATCCACTGTGTGAATATGTGACTATTTTTATCATTTCCACAAATAAACTTAATATGCTTCTTTACAAGTTCAATAGCTTTTAATCCATCTTCAGTATACTCAGAAACTGCTTTCGGAACTGTTTTACTATTAAAACTATTTAATACTTTAAAATCATCAATAGTTACAATTGATTCATTTATATTAGGTAAATATGCCATCATATCAACTGTTTCGATAAATCCTCTATCAGCTATATATTTTGCTGCAGATTGTTTGCTTCCATTTGTTGAATCAGGCACATACTTTCCATTCTTTAAATTAAATGCTTCTGTTTTCAGTAATCTAAGAGTTTCTAAGTTAGCAAAGCAAGTATGACTATTCACATAAACCCAACTTTTAGTCCATTCAGGTACTTCACTATCTTCAATAAACTCTCCTGATACAACCCCATTATAACTAATTTCATTTCTGATTTCAGATATAGGCATTCTTGCCTTAGTTAATTCTTTAAATCGATCCTGAATTGCTTTAGCAATTTTTTCTATTGCCATTTTAGAAAAACCTAATTTTCTTATCTTTGGAAATAAATCGAATTCTATTTCCTTTTCATTAGAACATTTGATCTTATTTATTATCTCGTTTACTTTTTCTGATGCTTCATCATAAGCAACTTCTTTTACCATATAACTGATGGTACCTAAAGTTACGCCATGGCCTATTTTAAAACTTTTCCATCTCTTATCTGTTTGTCCTTCTTCATAGTTATCTCCTGCTTGACTCCATTCTTCCCATAACTCTTTTCCTTTAATAGGATCCCAATCATGTAAAGCCATTCCAACTTTAACCCATTCATCATTTTTCATAGATGGATCAAGTTTATCAAGCATAACCAATACTTTATCTTCAGGCCAATTTGATGACGTTCCACCGACAATTCCGTTAAAGTCTCCTAAGTCTTCTCCTGTTATAGTAACATTACTTTCAAAATTTATTAGCTTTAAAACCTCTTCAGGAGCATCTGACTGAACAAAACCTCCGAATAAATCATCAACCCAAATATATTTTCCGTCTTTTGTCTTACAATCACAAATAAGGCAATATGATCCTTCGGTTAAGAAGTCAATTCCTGGAAACTCTTTTAACGTCTTTTTAAAAGATAGCCCAACATAATTTTCAGGAATTTTTAGATAAATATGATGCCCTCCTCTTGGAGTTTTAACTGTATAATCTAACTTTATTTTTAACTGTTTTTCTAACTTCTTAAAACTTTCTACGCCACCATTTCTAGGGTCGATATCAATAACAAGGTCCTTATTAGATATTTGCCATCCAATATTGTCATTATGACTAAATAATTTGTCTCTAGGATAAATTGTATTTCTCCAACCTGTTCTAGGTATTTTACCATCTAAAGGCATTAAATTTTTACCTGAAGACAAATATTGATCTATAATTGTGTTTTTTACCATCGTTCCTTGATATTGATTAATTATTTTCTAAGATAATCAGAAATAGCTTTAATAGTATTATATGTGTAATTTTCTTTTTTTCCATCAGCCATTTTCTTAAGAGTAGGAAAACTAAGTCCTGTTGCTTTTGATACAACATAAAGCCGCTTATCTTTCAATAATAACTGTATTTTTTTTAAAGATAATAATTCTTTTTGTAACATTTTTATTTATAATTATAATTAAAAGTTAATATTCAATTTAGTAATTATAAAATATACTTTTTAAATGTAAACACAAATTATCAATAACTAAAATAAATTTTAAAATATATAAATTTTGTGTTTACATTTAAAAAATAGCGCTTTATAATTGATTTATCAATTGAGCGAATCAATTAGATAATATAAACTTAAAATGATAAAACTATGAATATTTTCGTAACACATCCTTGCCCTATTAAATCGGCAAAATACTTAGACAATAAGCGAGTAGTTAAAATGTGCTTAGAGACTGCCCAAATGTTATCAACAGCAATAAATGAATTAACTAACAGCCAATTTGCTCAATACAAATCGACACATAAAAACCACCCTTGTAATATATGGGCTAGAAAATCATTTGCTAACTGGAATTGGCTAGTAAGACATGGATTAGCATTATGCGATGAATATCAAAATAGATACAATAAAGAACATAAATGTAAAAAAGTTATTGAAGATATTTATTGGAAAACGTTACCTATTTCAAATAAAATATTTGATAATTTTGAATTAACACCTTTTGCTAATTGTGCTAGGAATCAAGGCCTAAATATTGATTTTACTATTATAAAAGACGTTTTTACAGCTTATAAATTATATTTAAAAGCTAGATGGAAAAATGATAAATTAAAACCTATATTTTTATAATAACTAAAATAAATTTTAATATATGTAAATTTTTTGTTTACATTTAAAATTTAGTCTTATAATATAGATATATTAATTGAACAAATTATAATCAATAGTTTATTAATAGAATAATATGAATAAAGAATCAATACCTGTAATGTTAGAAGCTAAAAGATTGTTTGAAGAAAACGGAGAAAAAGCAATTGATATTGTTAACCGTAGAATTGCTAGTTTTAATAACCAGTATTCTAAGGAAAGCGACTTTTGGTATTTAGTATTGACAGAAGTTGAAAAACTTACCGATGAAAAGAATATTTGAATTTACAATATTCTGGATAAGGTTACACAGAATTTATTTAGAGCTTATATCCAAGAAATAATAGTAAATGACTGATAGGAAAGACTATCATTAAAATGTTTATTAACTTAAAATTTATAATAAAATGTCAATAGAAAATGAAATTAAAAAGCTTAGAGAATCAATAGAAGGTTTAACTAATGCTATAATAGAATCTAATAAGGAAAAAGTTCAAATAAGAGTTTCTGAACCAACTCCAATTAAAGTAGAAACTAAATTAGAAAAAGAAATTAAAGATGCTGAGGAAGAAGGAAAAGAAATAGCTAAAATAATTAAAGAAAGAAAAAAAGAAGTCGAAATAAAAAATCCTCCTAAGCCATTAGAATATGAAGTTGATAATGAGAAAAATGAAGTTGAAATTCCTAATGCAAAATTACAATATAATATAAATAAATCAAAAGAAGATTCTAAAGTAACCAATGATATGGTTAAACAATTAGGAAAAGACAAAATGGCTGCAGGTGTAGACAGATCTAAAATAAAATCAATAATTACTAGTTTAGCAGGCCCAGACGCTTCAATTGCTGATTTAGATGAATCTAATATTGAAGAATGCTATAACAAAATTAGTGAATTACAACCTGAAAATAAATAGGTAAAATAATGACTAAAAAGCATGCAAAATTATCAGCTTCAGGGTCCAGCAAATGGTTAAATTGTCCTGGATCGGTTGAGGCTGAATCAAAAATTCCTAATAAACAATCGGTATATGCTGAAGAAGGAACTTTAGCTCATGAGTTAGCAGATATATGTTTGAAAAAACAATTGGAAGCAAAAAAATATATAGGTTATGATGTTCTTTATGCTCCTGAAAAATCAGGTATAATTACAGAAGAAATGGCTAAGTTTGTTCAAGAATATATTGACTATGTCTTAGCTCATGAAACAAAAAATAGCCAATTATATACTGAAGATAGAGTTGACTTTTCCAACATTGTTCCAGATGGATTTGGGACTATGGATGCGGCTATCCTTGATTATGATACAGGAATTTGCCACATATTTGACTTAAAATATGGGCGAGGTGTAGAAGTTAGTGCTGTAGAAAATACACAAGCTCAACTTTATGCACTTGGATTTTATAATGAACTTAAATGCCTAGATATTATTAAATCATTTAAGATTCATATAGTTCAACCTAGAATATTTAACTACTCATCATGGGAAATAACATTAGATGATTTAGTTAAATTTGGAGAATATGCCTCAAAGAAAGCAAATGAAGCTTTAGCTCCTAATGCTCCAAGAACTCCGGGTGAAAAGCAATGTAAATGGTGTAATGCTAAAGCTACTTGTCCTGCTCTTAAAAAACATACCGAAGAGACTATATTAAAAAGTTTTGATGATTTAAATAAAGATATTATGTTTAATGAACTTAATGACGAACAACTAAAACTTATTCTTGACAATAAAAACCTTATTGAAGACTTCTTAAAATCAGTTGAACAATATATCTACGATAGAGTTTTAAATGGTGAAAAATTTGAAGGATATAAACTTGTTGAAGGTCGTTCAAATAGAAAATGGGTCGATGATGCAGAAGAAATATTAAAAAATAAGTTAGGAGAAGATGCTTATGAGAAAAAATTAATTGGAATTACTGCCGCAGGAAAGAAACTTAAAAAAGATGAAGTTGAAGAACTTACTTATAAGCCTGAAGGAAAACTCCAATTAGTGCTTGCTTCTGACAAGAGAAAAGAAGTTACTAAGACAATAGATCATTTTGATAAAATTTAATAAAATAATTATGAAAACAAAAGAAGAAATAAGAGACTATCAAAAAGAATATAGGCAAAAAAATAAGGAAAAAATAAGAGACTATCAAAAAGAATATAGGCAAAAAAATAAGGAAAAAATAAAAAAGCATCGCAAAGAATATGATAAAGAATATAAGCAAAAAAATAAAGAAAAAATAAAAGAGTATAATAAAGAGTATTACCAAAAAAATAAAGAGTATTACCAAAAAAATAAGGAAAAAATAAGAGAGCGGAAAAGAAAATATTACTTAGAAAACAAAAGAAAATGGAAAGAGTATTCTAAAGAGTATTACCAAAAAAATAAAGAACATTCTAAAGAGTATTACCAAAAAAATAAGGAAAAAATAAGAGAGCGGAAAAGAAAATATTACCTAAAAAAGAAAATGGAAAACAACAAATCAGATTAACTTAAATTAAAATAATTATGAATATAAAAATAAATAGAGAGAATCAAATAGTAATAGACGATAGGGTTGTAGCTATTACTAAAATAAATGAAAAAATGGAATGGGAAGCAGGTAAAAAGACTAGAAAAATAATAAGAAGTTATGAACTTAAAACTACAAAAGGAAAAAAAATAGTTGATATACCAAATTTAATGAAATTTAAAAAAGAAAAAGAATATTTAAAAATAGATTGGAATAAATATTTATAAAATGTTTAATATATGCTAAATTTTATTTTACTTTTAAAATTTAATATATTATAATATAGAGTATAAGGTAAATATTATAAATTCTAGACAATAATATTTCTCTTTTATTATATTTTGAACTTAAGATAAAAATATAATAAAAAAACTAATTAATCCTTGCCGATTAGTATAAAAATAAGAGCAGGAAGCTATAAATAACGAAACACTTAATTGTGTCACTAGGCAGTGGCGAGCTTAGTCTGAAGAGTTTTGCCAATATAACTTTAATTATAAATTAAAATGACTAAAATCGTAATAAAAAATGCAAGATTATCTTTCCCGTCTTTATTTCAAAAATCTGTTTTTGATGGTAAAGAAGGTAAATATGAAGCAACACTTTTGATTGATAAAAAAGATGAAGCTTTGAAAAAACAAATTGACGAGCAAATAGCAAAAAAAGTTGCTGAAGAGAAAGTCAAAGTACCATCAGATAAATACTGTATTAAAGACGGTGATGAATCTGATTTAGATGGTTTCGAAGGAAATTGGAGTTTAAAAGCTTCTAATCCTAAAAGACCAACTGTTATTGACAGAGACAAAACTCCATTAACTGAAGATGATGAAAAATTATATGCCGGTTGTTATGTAAATGCAGTTGTTGATTTCTGGGTCCAAAACAATGCTTACGGAAAAAGAATTAACGCAAATCTTTACGGAGTTCAATTTGTAAAAGACGGTGAACCATTCGGAATGGGTCCTGTTGATGTTACAGATGACTTTGAAGATTTGGACGAATTATAAAGAATTTTGGACGGTTTAGGTCTGCGGATTCGCTGGGCGCCGAGCCAAATAGCCGAAAGGCGATTGATAGAGTAATTAACTATCTGACTGCCAGGAAAGACTGGCCTTTTTGCGTTTAAATGTGGCATTATGTTGATGTTTCAACGTTCCTTGACGCTTCATAATGTCACTTTTAAGCGTAAAATAAATAATTTAGTGACGGTTAAAATACTTAATATTTTATTAAGAGACGTAGGATCAGGCCCTACTTTATTTTACGCTTAAACCATTAACTTTAAAAATAGAAATAAAATGATAGGATATTTATACTATATAATACTTCTTATATTACTAGGTGCTATTGCATTTTGTCATGGTAAATTAATTGGTAAAATAGATAGTAGCATGAAAGATAGGTAAAACATTTATACATATAAAATAAACTATTAATTCAAGGAACGTAATATGAAAGATTTAGTTGTATTAGACTGTGAAGTCTATCCAAATTATACATTATTTGCATTTAAAAATATAGATAATCAAAAAACTTTTACTATTGAGATAAAAGGTGAAAGCTCTTCATTAGATGAAAACTCATTAAAAAAACTTCAACAAATAATGACTGTTAGAACGACATTTGGTTTTAACAGTATAAATTATGATATGCCAATTATTCTTTTTGCTTTACAAGGAAAAACATCAAAAGAAATATGTAAACTATCTAATTACATTATCGAAAACAACTCTCCTGGATGGAAAACATTACAAAACTTCAGTTTATCCTGGCCTAATTCAATAAAACATTTTGATATTCAAGAACCTTCACCTGGAGTTAGAGTAAGCTTAAAACTTTATGGAGGCAGAATGCATTCTGATAAATTACAAGATCTTCCAATTGAACCTAATTCTATATTATCAGAAAATGAAATGGAAGAGACTAAGTTATATTGTGTTAATGATCTTAACACAACAATTGACTTATATCGCCAAATTGAAGATAGAATAAAACTAAGAGTAGATATGTCTAATAAATACGGGCAAGATTTACTTTCTAAATCAGATGCACAAATAGCTGAAGTTGTTATTAAATCAGAATTAACAAAGAAAAGAATATATTGTAAAACTCCTAAAATACCTAATGGAAAAACTTTTAAATACGAAGTTCCTGATTTTATTAAATTTAAATCAAAACAATTAAAAGATATATTAGAAATAATTAAAACACATGATTTTGAATTAGATGGTAAAGGATCAATTAAATTACCTTCAGTTTTAAAAAATGCCAAAATAGAATTAGGAAGTTCTATTTATCAATTAGGAATAGGAGGTATTCACTCAACAGAAAAGAAACAAGCTGTAATACCAACAGAACATCAATTTTTAATAGATAAAGACGTTGCGTCTTATTATCCATCTATTATTTTAAATCAAAAACTTTATCCAAGGCATTTAGGAACACCTTTTTTAGATGTGTATAGACAAATTGTAGAAGAAAGGCTTAAGGCTAAAAAAGAAGGTAATAAGATAGTAAATGAATCACTAAAGATCGTTATTAATGGATCATTTGGTAAATTAGGAAGTAAATACTCAGCTTTATATTCACCTGATTTAATGATCGCTGTAACATTGACAGGCCAATTGTCCTTATTAATGCTTATTGAAGAATTAGAAAACAATGATGTTTCAGTAATTTCATCGAATACAGATGGTTTTGTGTCATTATTAACTAAAGAACAATACGAAAGATATGATTCTATTTGTTTTGATTGGGAGCTAACTACAGGTTTTGTTTTAGAGGAAACTAGATATAAAGCGCTTTACTCAAGAGATGTTAATAATTATTTAGCAATAACTGATTATGGTTATAAAGGAAAAGGTATATTTACTCTTGATTCACTTCAAAAGAATCCTCAAGCAACAATTATTATAAATGCAGTAATAAAACTTTTAGTTGATAATGTTCCTATTTCTGAAACTATCAGAAATTGTAAAGATTTAAAAGAATTTTTGCATGTAAGAAGTGTGACAGGAGGAGCAACTTATAAAGACACATATTTAGGCCGTGTTGTAAGATGGATTTATTCAACCAATGGAGACATTATTAAATACAAAAAGCCTAATAAAACAGGAACGTTTCCTAAAGTGGCAAAATCTGAAGGATCTAGACCAATTATGGATTTGAATTGTGAATTTCCAGTAGATATTGATTATGATCGATATATTGAAGAATCAATGTCGATTTTAGACGATCTTGGAATTACTGACTTTTAATCTAAAAATAAAATGATAGATACATTAAATAATATGATAGATAAATTTTATACAAATACTATTTATTGTAATAGAAATAAATTAGCTATTGTAACAGGTAATTTTAATCCTTCTTACGATTCTTTGCTATTTAATACAAATGATTATTTAGGACTTGACAAGTTATATTATTATCTATCAAACCCTAAATTAAATAAATTAAATAAATTAAATTTATTACAATCAGGGGTATTTTCTAGTAGTAATTCTATTAAAGATAAATTAGAAGATAGAATATCTAATTTTACTAATTATGAATCATCTCTATTATATCAATCTGGTTATTGTGCAAATTTAGATTTATTACAAGTAATATCATATAATAAATGCAATATCTATATAGATATAAATGCTCACGCATCAATACATAATGGGGCTAAGAATACTAATGGTAAAATAATATTATTTAGACATAATAATTATGTTGATTTAGAAAATAAAATAAATAAATATGGATCAGGTATAATATTAGTAGATTCAATATATTCTGTTAATGGAGATATGTGTGATCTAAAGAAAGTTTCTTCAATATCTAAATCAAGCGACTCTATATTAGTGGTTGACGAATCCCATTCCTTAGGATTATATGGAAAAAATGGAGAAGGTCTTGTTAATGAATTAAATTTACAAGATAAAGTTGATATTATAACAGCTAGTTTATCTAAAGCTTTTTCAACAAGAGCAGGAATAATATTATGCTCTGAGAGACTTAAGAATTTTATAAAATATAAAGGTAATATATCTATTTTTAGTTCAGGTTTAGATAATGAAACTATATTTAATATAGGTAATAAATTAGATATTATAAAATCTATGTCCAATGAGAGAGAAGATCTTAAAAACAAATCTTTATATTTTAGAAAAAATATAAAGAATAATTCTAGCCAATCAAATATAATATCTATAGATTTTCCAGATATAGAATTAGCCAGAGATTTTTTTGAAGAAAATAATATTTTTCCTTCTGTATTTGCTTACCCCGCTACTCCTAAAAATAAACCTGTATTAAGATTTACCTTATGTAACTATCATACGTATAATGATATAGACATTTTAATAAAATTTTTACTAAAATATAGTTTACAAATAAAAAATTATGTTTTATAATATATAAATTATTAACTTTTAATCTAAAATAAAATGATAAATAATACAATTACAAATGAAACTAAACAAGATCTTAAAAATAGGGTCGAATATATCGAAAAGAAAATTGCTGAAAAAGACGATATTCTTTTAGAAATTAGAGAAGCATTTGAAGCCGCAGCAAACGCAGGTTACGATGTTAAAGCTATGAAAGAAGTTATTAAACTTCGTAAAAGAGATCTTCAAAAAGTAGTTAACGAAGAAGATATGAGAGAACTTTATAAAGACTTATTAATTGAAATATAATTTAAAATGAATATAATGCTAAAATTAGTTAAAGAAATGCATACCAAATTCGGTATAACTTCAGAAAAAGTAAAATTTTCTGATGAAGAAAAAAAGTTTAGAATTTGTGCAATGCAAGAAGAATTGGACGAATATAAAGAAGCTGAAACTAAAGAAGATCAATTAGATGCTTTAGTTGATCTTGTTGTATTTGCTTTCGGAACTGCTGAAAGACAAGGTATGCTTGAAGTTTTTGAAGAAGCTTTTGAAAGAGTTATGATTGCTAATTGTCAAAAAGAAATAGGACAAAATCAAAAACGTGGGTCATTCCAATTAGATTTAGTTAAGCCTAAAGGTTGGACTGCTCCGGACTTGAGTGATTTAGTTGAAGATAAGCCTAAACAATTAGACTTATTAGATTATATTGACAAAAATAATAAATAAAATTATGACAAATAAAATAGATAAAACGTTAAAAGAAAGAGGATCTAGATATGGATCTTTTGAACATAATGCTAAAATAACACAACGACTTTGTAATGTGTTAAAACAGGCACCTAATTATGATTTATTAGAAGAAGAGCATATTGAAGCTTTCCATATGATATTTCATAAGATAGCAAGATGTGTTTGTGGTGATCCTAATTATATTGATAATATCCATGATATAGTAGGTTATGCAAAACTTTTAGAAGACTTTTTAAAAGATAAAGAATTCGGAATAAATTTGTCTAATATAAGTACTTTAAAATAATGGAACGATATAATGTAGAACATATAAGAAAAGAATTTATAAGACTTAAAGAAAATAAATTGCTTTCTGATAATGGAACTTATGAGATATTAAATGCTTCATTTATTTCTAATGATTTAGTAATATTTGGAGAATTAAATGAAAAATATGCTAAATCAGAAGTAAAATGGTATTTAAGTCAAAGTAGAAATATAAATGATATAGAAGGCAAAATCCCTTCTATATGGAAAGAAGTTGCAACAAAAGATGGTTGGATAAACTCAAATTATGGTTGGTGTATATTCTCAGAAGAAAATGGAAGACAATTTGAAAATGCCATAGCTAAATTAGAAAATGGTAAATTATCAAGACAAGCAACTATGATTTATATTCGCCCATCTATGCATGCAGATGCTGTAAGAGACGGTATGAATGATTTTATATGCACATATGGTGTTCAATTAATGATAAGAAACGATCATCTTTATTATCATGTTTATATGAGAAGTAATGACGCAATATTTGGTTATAAAAACGATTCTTATTGGCATCATTTTGTTCATGACTTAGCATATAAACAATTAAAGAAGACTTATAAACATTTACGTTTTGGGCATTTATTTTGGAATGCTGCAACTCTTCATATTTACCCTAGACATTTTCATTTAATAAAATGATAAAATATAACAATATAAATATATTTGTAGAAAAAGCTAATGGTATGGGATTTATTTCTGAATTTAAAGAAGAAATAAAAGCAAATATCAGTAATGGAACTTCTAATACTACTATTTCTATATCTAAAGATTCTGCAAATAAAATAATTAAAATTTTAGAAAAAGAAAATAAAACAAAAATAAAATGAAAAAATCTATAATTTTTAATCCTTTTACTCCGATTCCTAAATCAGAAAAAAGCCATATTAGGGGATGGGCTATGATGTGGGCGCAAAGACTAGATGCTGACATAGCAACAAAAGAAACTGATTTATTAGACTATGAAAACATTTATATTGACCATGGGGTTAATTTTCATGGATCTTTGAACTTATTTGGAGGATTCAAT